>Ga0194119_10011225_pt1 | contig 11624 bp, 9 predicted proteins | sample TA2MahC100mmetaG_FD_148620 | JGI IMG/M metagenome (GOLD analysis project Ga0194119, IMG submission 148620) | Freshwater microbial communities from Lake Tanganyika, Tanzania - TA2015018 Mahale Deep Cast 100m | ecosystem: Environmental > Aquatic > Freshwater > Lake | place: Tanzania: Lake... | reverse complement strand
AACGAGTTCATTAAGTGCAATGTCTCGAAACAGGCCCTCGTTCTTGCCGATGATTGAAGCACGGGCAAGTTCTGCCCCAGTGGACTGAGCGCATCCGCTCTCGACAATGGCAAGAAACTCTGGCCCGGAGAGCATCGATAGAGAGTACAACCGGCATTAGGGCCTCCGTTGAGACCCCTTTGCCATCGGTTGTAGTCTGCGAGTTATGGGCCGCATGGCAAACCACTTGATCCAAGTCGAAGAAGACGCAGCACTTGTGGAGGAATTGATAGAGAGCCTGTGGGAAGACGTTCTCGCAAAGTGTGTGGTAACGGAGAGTCGATCAGGCGAACAGTCTCAGCTGCTCGTTGAACACATCCGTTCTCTGCGAGAGGCCGTTGATCGATTGGCGGGGGAAGTCAAGATTGGTATGGTAACGCCCTCTCGCTACCAAGCCGAGAAACTTGGTATTGATGCAAGTCTTTCGGCACAAATTGCGGAAGCAGTTCGCCTATCACTTGACGCAGAAACCTTGTTCAAAGACTATTGTTCTAGACGGGACGAAGAGGCGTCGGCCTATCTTGAAGAGGAATATCATTCCGACGGGGACGAAGGACTGATGGATTCTGTTGATGAGCCCGAGCCCTGGGTTCCGGATCGGGTCGAAGAGCTCGACTAACTAGCGACGCCCAGAAATCAGCGGCTGCGCTCGTCCAAGTCAATAACGGGCACGCTGAGGGAATTCGCAAGCTCCCGAATTTCGGGCTTACATGTGAAGAAGAGAGTCTGGCGACCCTTCAGCTCCTGCACCATCATCGTGAATGTGCTGGCAAGTCGTGCCTTATCGAGATGAAGCAAAGGGTCGTCGCAGATCAGCGGTAGACGCAGAGCATTCTCTTTCTGGTCCTCCTGCTGAATCATCGCGATCCGAATAGCGAGGAACAGCACAGATAGTTCTCCGGATGACAACTCGGAGTCGCGGACTTCACCTCCGTCTTTGGTCACCCAGAAGGTTTCATCGTCTGCTCGACGTACCACCTTCCATTCGGGGGCGCCAGTCAACGCGATCTGGGCAACCCGTCGTTCAAGCTCTGGGGTGGAGTCCTCTTGGCGTGCCGTCGCGAGTTGTTCGAGCAAGGTCGCCTGGAGTTGTTTCAGGGCGGCTGATCGCTCGAGGGACTCAAGTTCCACTTTCAGCGAGGAGATCTGTTCGTTGAGTTGCGGAAGGCGAGCCGACTGCAACAGGAGCTTGCGACTTAAATCAGCGTCTGTGAGTTTGCGTTTTCGATCGTCAATCTCTGAATCAATCTTTGACTGCTGATCTTCGATAGTGAGTTTTTGATTACTGCGTTCCGACTCGGACATCGCGAGGTACTGCCCGACTAGTTCTTTGAGATCGAGAGGAACTCGATCGATCATTTTTTCGCGATTTCGTATTTCCTGACGTAGACCTTCCTGCATCTTGAAGTCACGATCTAATGATTCGAGCCTTCCAACTGCTGCTTGCGGCGAGCCTTCCGCCGCAAGATCGATGTCGAGCGACGCGGTCATCAAAGCTTTCCGCACTTGAGCGGAGATCCGGCTGTAATCCTCTGCTTCCTTGGTGGCGTTAGCTTCTGCTGCTACAAGCCGACCCTCGAGAGATGACTTCTCCGAGAGGTCAGAAGCGAGTCGGTTAAGGGCTGTCTGATAGGCGACTGCTTCAACAGACGTTAACTCGGGATTTTCGCGGAGCCCCCACGACGAAAGTATCTGCTTGATCTCCGCGGTGGCTTGGTCGTGGCGCGTGTTCGCCTCAATTATTCGAACCTCTCGACCGGCCAAGTCTTTGATCAGATCATCTCGAGTCCTTCTTGCTTGCAGGAGCTCGTCGGCAAGTGCACGCGCAGCACCGAGCGTGCCGCCGTCCGCAGTGCTCCCAACCTCTGACTTGTCGGCCTTTCGCAGAAGCCTCTTGGCGGTCAGCCCGCCGAGAATGAGGGCAACGACGAATCCGCCAATTCGAGCAAGAACCGTGTCGCTCGTGATTCCAAGCGCCACGGCGGCGCCGGCAGCAACGATGAGCGCGGCTTGCTCGAACGATGATGCCGACGACTGTCGCGAGATGTTGGCACTGATGGCCTCCGACTTCCAAAGTTCTGCAGGATCGATTGGATTGTTTGCTGAATCTTGAACACGAAGTCTGCTCCACCGATCTTCTAGTCCGTTTACGTCGGCGATCTGGATGGCGAGCTTCTCACGTGCTTCGACGATGTTGATCCTGTCGATTTCACGCTGCTGCGCAGAACGTTGTTCAATGGCTGTGTTCAGTCTGGCAAAAGTACCGTCGCGATCAGCATTGGCGAGAATTCGACTAAACAGTGCAGTCTCGTCACCTTGGATGCCGAGCTGAGTGACCTGGCTCTGAATCGATGCCACCCTCTCTGCAAGAGACTGGCGCAGGGAGGAGACCTTTTCGCTCTCATCGCTTTCCGCGAGTGCCTTCAAGCGCGCAGTCTCTTCTTCTAGGGACGAGGCGATCAGAGAGAAACGTTCAGAAAGAAGCAAACCTGCTGCCTCGAGGCGGTCGACTTCAGCCTGCGCTTCCTTGCCTTTGGTGTCAGCATCCTGGAGGGGTTCGGTGAGGTCAAGGGCCTGGAGTTGGCGTCGAAGGTTCTCGGCGATTCCTCCGAGCTCCGCAATCTGTTCACTAAGGCGAGCCGCCACCGACTCGTAGCGCTCGACTTCTGCCTGAGAAGTCTCAGTTTGAGCTCGCTCTTCAACTATCTTGTCGTACTCTGCTTTGGTCGCGTCACGACCCCTGCGAGTTTGTGAATCCGCCTCGACCAATGACCTGGCAAGTTGTCGGTAGGAATCGATGATGGCGGTGTAGTTGACGCCCCGTTTGTCGCCACTCGCGTAGTTCCGGAAACGCTTTTTCAGCGCCGCGATGCCTTCTTCCTTGAGTTCATTTTGGAGGCTTGCGACGATCTCAATCGAATCGACGCGGTAGATGTTGCGAATGATCTCGGACTCCACCTGCTTCTCTATGGCTGTCCATAAGTTTGACTTCGGATTGCTTGTCTGTCGTTTAGTCCTTGAGCTTCGATCGGGTACCCTGGCATCGGCATCGAACTCGATGCGTACGGACTCATCTCCTTCGGTAAGATTGATCTCGCCGCGAACCTGCGTACCTGGTGTTCCGTGTCGCGACATGAGTGCAGTGTCGTACCTTTCAAGCAGTAGCGCGATGAGTAGGTCGGCGTATGTTGACTTTCCAGTGCCGTTACTTCCGAAGATTATGACGAAGTCAGCCTCAGGGAGTTGCAGACGTGATAAGCGTTTGCCGAACTGCTGAGGCCAGATGTCGACGACTCTCATACGGCGATGTTTATGTGAGCTTCAGAAGTCTTGGAACGAGATCGGACAAGATGTTTGCCCGAATCTCCTCGGCATCACTTGGGAGCACTTTGATCTGCGAGTCAATACCGCGAAGATGTTCTTGGTACAGAGCAACGAGATCTGCAGTGTCGAGGGCTCGTAGCAGATCGCCGAGCAGGGTGTCTTCTGAGCGGAGGGAGTCGAAGTCAATCTTTGGTTGAACGTTATACACGACGCTGTCTATTCCGCCGCCGAGTAGTTGAGCCTTCAAAATTCCGTTCAGTTGGCCGATGAGAATGTCTTCCCTTTCGTTCATCTTCTCCAACTTTTGAAGTGCAACATTCGATTGCCCGGTCAAAGTGATTCTGGCGACGATCGGGCGTCCGCCTGAATCAGGAAATGTACAACTAGCCGCGATTTCTCTATCCGGATTGTCGAAAGCCAGATCTGAACAGTCGATGGAGAGGTGCTCAAATCGAATCACATCACACGGCACATGCTCGGGCGTTCCAACACCTCGCGCCAAAATCGGCACAACAAGTGCACCCTTAGAACCAGACTCCTTGAAGAATCGACCTTGGAGGTTTCCGGGGTATGCCCAGAATCGGTTGTCGCCCAACGGGTTGATCGATCTCTTGTGCACGTGCCCTAGCGCCCAATAGTGCATGGGCGAATTGCGAAGATCGGCTTCGACGCATGGTGCGTACGGGTCATGATCAGGGGAGTTCACATTCGTATGCAGCACACCAATGACAGCCCGCACATCCTCTGTCCCGTAGTCGTTGACGACCCTCGAAAGACGGGGCACGAGATTCTCCGTGACGTCTTCTCGCCAGTATGAGATGCCTGCTATCAACACCTTCGAGCCGTCACGAAGGGTGTGTTCAACGACCTCTTCTTGATTGGGGCCGAATACCTTAATGTATTTCTCGGGAAACTTAACCAAGGTGACAAGATCGTCTGACACCGGATCATGGTTTCCATGAGTGATGTATACCTTTATTCCTGCTTCGGCGAGACGTTCGATCTGCGTCCTAAATGAGAACTGAGAAGCGGCCTCGCGCTCCGCTCGGTCGTAGATATCGCCGGCAAGCAAGAGAAACTCGGCACCACGTTCAATAGTGAGATCAACAAGGTTGGTAAGGGCTTTGCCAGCTAGTTCACGAAGCTGCTGGCGGACATCCTCCTGTAGGCCTTTGCCGAGCTGTCGGAGCGGTGCTCCGATATGGAGGTCGGCTGCGTGAACAAAAATCGGAGCCGCCATACGGTTAGCTGAGGCTAGTTGTTGGGCAAGAGTCTGGCAACTGGTTGAAGGTGACACCAAAAGCTAATGGGGTCAACGATTTTGTCTAGCGAGGGGCAATGAGTAAGGTGCGAATGTGGTGCGGCGACGTTCGTGGGACTGGCCCTATCCGCTACCTGAGTGGCAGGATCAATCTGACCAGCCAGTCGAAGGGGATCCGCGTGTACCGGGACGTGACGACGCTCCGGAAGCTGATGTCATTGCTCGAAGTCAGCGGGGCGACACCTCAGACATAGAACGAGCAATCGAGCGACTTCGTCGACAGGCCAAGCGTGGAGCTCCGCCACGTCAACCACCCGACGAACCGCCTCCACCCCCATGGCCGCCAGATGGCGGCTCGGATGAGTGCGCTTGGTACTGGTCGTTCCGATATGGTGACTGCTTCGGCATTTACATCTGCGAAGAGTGTGTTGACCAAGTCGCAAATCGATTATGGCTCTACGGAATTCCTGAGGACACGGCTCTTGAGATAGCTTTTGCATTTCTTTACGGCCACGAGATCTTCCACTACCGAGTAGACCGCGCCGTTGAACTCCTGGAGCGCTCAGTGGGTCGAGCCAACGGCATGCCGTCAACCATGTGGCTGAATCGTTGGACGAGCAACAGACATAACGCACCGGGTGCCGGCCTCGACCTCCTCGAAGAAGCGTGCGCTAATCGGCATGGATTGACTGAAGCGGTTAACCGGGCCAGAAAAACGGTCCCTGGTGGTGCTACTTCGTCAGTAGCGATGACTACCCAAACCTTGTTGTGTGCGATGATGGACGAATCGGGGCCGGGGTACCGCGACTATGCGCGAGCAGGACCACCCAACACGCTCAGATCCCAAGACGAGCTTCTCTCTTGGTACCTGCTTCTGGCTTGTAGCGTCGCGAAAGTTCACGGTGCGCCAGTTGGGGAGATTCGCCGCACTATGCCCGGTTCCGTAAGGAAGGGAAATTTGGGCATCGACCCAAGCGTGCCGCTCTATTGGGTGCAGTGCTGACCGAGCGGTCGCTCATCCGAGAGAGTGGGTTTGGCGAGAGAAGTTCGGCCTAACTCGTCTTTGACAAGTTGAGCGTGTCAATTAGTCGAGTAACCCTCGAGAGCCGAGCGCGCGCGGTCCTGACTGCGTCATTCAGGTACAAGCGCGCATCTATCCAGCGTCGCACTGCCCAGCCCGTGAAGGGAATCGGAGAGATCATCGCGGCAATAACTCTTGAGGGGAGAGCCCAGGTGAAGATCCGCTGCATGAAGAAATCGGGCAGTGGCCATGTGTTCAAGATAGTGCTGACTGCATTTACTGAACAAGTGTGAATCACTGATGGCTGTGGCACTTACGGGTCAGACAACGCGGGAAGCCGAGTATGGCAGCCGAACGAGCGTGCGTGGAGCTTCGTTAGCATGGCGATGAGAGGGCATGTCGACGTGAGAGTCATAAAGGAACGCTTCGGCGACAAGAAGGAGTGGTCCGTAGGTCCTGGAGCGAATCTGCGTGGGGCCAACTTTAGAAGCGTTGACCTTCGTGGAGTTGATATGACTGGGGCCGACCTCTCTGACGCGATTTTCAACGGGGCCGATCTCTCTGGTTCTCGGCTTGATCGCGCGATCCTTCGCGGTGCCGTGCTCTTTCAGACCGTACTGATTGGGGCGTCAGCCGTCGGAGCTGACTTCCAGGGTGCCGCACTTCGGGAAAGCGAGCTTCACGGAGCAGATCTTTCCGACGCGATTATCGATGTTGGGGAGTGCGAGGCGGCATATGGAAATGCGTCAACGAAACTGCCCTCAGGTCGATCGGTGAATCTTGCAAATCGCCCTGATGAGCCGATCCTGGGAGTGTCGAGTTGGGGTGGCGGGTATAGAGCACTACGACACATGCTCGACGACGATGCACCTGGTCAGCCGCTCATGGCTGACGGCACTCCCGCAACGACGCAGATTTCAGAGGAGTTGCGGGCAGATCTGATGGCGTCGCTGGTGAGAGTATTGGACGAGGCGATTCAGCTATCTGCTGGTGTTGTGAGTCGTGTAGATCGTGATTTTGATTCTCCAGGTCGAATCTCCTGGTACGGGTCGGGCCGTTCAATGGGAAGCGGCACGCCGCATTCGTTTTCGATGCTTGCTGATTTTCTTGTGCGGCATCTTGATGTCAGTTTCGAGGCCGTTCATTTGGACGGCTCAATCGAGGCGGTTTTTCGACCAGCGAAAGACGTAGTTGACTCACTCACCCGACATGTGCTTGTGCCTGAGCAAGTATCGTTCTTCTCCTTCGAGGATCATGATGCCGAGGTAACCGAGATCGATATCACGATTACGTCGCTCAGCCATTTTCTTGTCAAATTCGAGAGCTTTATTGAAAGTGGTTTAGAATCAGCAACTACTTATCGGTTCTTCATCAAGCCATCCAAGCGGAGGCTTCATGTCGCAACTATCGATCGCGGCTCGGATGAGATCCTCCGAATCGAGGTTACTAAGTCGCAATTCGGTCAGGAGATTGCCGAGTCACTCTGGTCGGACTATATAGGAGTCGGTGATGATCCGCAGCACATAAATGTTGCTGATTCCGGCTGGACGCTAGAGATCGAGCTCGAGGCTGATGACTCCGGTGATGCAGAAACCCACCCAATTGACGAGGAGGCTCTGCGTGAGGTCCGCGACGTCTACAAGCCAATTGCAATCTCCCAGTGCGGCTCGATTGTTGGCTTCGAAACATGGGAAGACGGTCTTGTTATGGCAAAGATCGTGCCGACTGGCGATACGACAGCTGATGCTTCGGTTGTTGGTGCATCCCTCACGGATCGAGATGCTCTACAAGCGTCACTCGACGACGCGATCTCGGCCTACGTATTGACGCGAGACCTTACAGAGGATGATTTCTGGGGCGACGATGATTCCGGTGGGGAAGTTTCAGAAGACTCTGACGATGTGACTGACGACGATGAGGAATACGAGGACGAAGTTGAAGATGATGAAGGATCCGATGATGACATTGAAACTGACTCAAAGAACGCGGAGATCCACTTCGAAGACCCGCAAGAGGAGCTCGCTGAGGTAATCAGGGTTCTCGGTGAAACTCGACCCGCAGTCGCCAACATCTGGGAAACATCCGAATTCGATTACCTAAGCGGTGGTGTTCTTGATGTCGAAATCTTTAAGGTTCCCGATACTCGCTGGAGGTACATGCTTGAGGCAGCGCGGCAAGGCGAACTGTATCTGCGGTCCTGTGACGAGTTGGTAAAGGCATTTGGAATCTTGGAGCTCAAGCGACTGGATAGTCATACTTTCAAGTTGCGAATGAAGCCCTGCGCAGCGCGTCGATTTAACTTGAACTACGAGTGGATTCCGCCCAGCAGTTGGCAACCAAAAGTCGTCGCAGACACCGAAGATGAGTAGAAACTCAACTCCCGTTTCATGCAACGAGTATCAGAATCAGACACTCTCAACCACACGATGTATCCGACATCTCCTTCTCGGCCTGATCAGATGATGAAGTCGCGATTGTAGGACTTGGGGATCGCGTAGCGCATGCCGCGCCGTTTCCGGACCTTCGAGGTCATCGATACATCAAACTCCACGGCCGTCGAATTTCTAGCCTGGTGTGCCGCGCGCGAAGAACTTTACGCGATCTATCGAGGATCCACAAAGTTGATCGTCTATGTCAAGGTGCGCGGCGATGCAATAGAGGAAATCGCGAGTTCAGGCTCCCTTGGTGGCTCGCTCGCAAGGCTCCGTCAGTCAGGACTGCACTACGCGAGCCCCCAGGAGTATGTTGATGGTTGCAACTTTCTGCGCAGGGCATCGGGCCAACACTCCTGGCTTCGATTTCCAGAAGACAATGTCGGCTCGAGGCAGCGAGATTCCGACAGTGAGTTTGATGCAGAGTTGTGGACCGACGACGAAGAGCCTTGGTTCGAGGATGATGAGGACAGAGAAGAACCCGAAGACCCATATCTTGAGGCTTGGGACATTGCCGAAATAGTTGAAGAACGGACGATTTATAGGGCATCAGTAGAGGATGTATTCAATCGAGATCCAGTGCGCCCGCAATCGTTGCCGTTCGCTGACTTTCGCGCTGCCATTCTCGATGGTTGCACGCTTGAAAGTGCAAATCTGGAGGGAACTCTGTTTGATCGAGCATCGCTAGTCCGATCGAACTTATCGAGGGCGTTTCTCTTCTCTGCGAGCTTGAGAGATGCTGTATTGGACTTCGCGAATCTGGAGGCCGCGTATCTGGTGGGAGCACAGTTGCAGGGAGCACGACTAATCGGCGCCAATCTCCGCTATGCGAATCTGGTCAGTACCAATCTCGAGGCTGCCGACCTGTGCGACGCAGATCTTCGCGGTGCCACAATCTCAGAGGAGTCGTTGGCGCAAGCCACGACTACCAGAGCTCGGTTGCCGAATTCGATGTAATCGGTGATCAGCCCTATTGTGCTTGCGCATCACCTTGTAGTTGCGTGAGGGTCCCGATAAGTCGGTTGACCCTTGAGAGCCGACTGCGCGCGGTCCTGACTGCGTCATCCAGGTACATGCGCGCATCTATCCAGCGTCGCACTGCCCAGCCCGTGAAGGGAATCGGAGAGATCATTGCGACAACCTTGCCAACCACTCGCGATCCATAGCGCCGGCGTATGAGAGCAATGGAGCCATGAGCTTGGTACTCCTTGTAAGCGGTTCGTACAAGCAGCGCTCCAGTTCCAGCACTGAAAATGATCGCGAGAGGTCCCAGTACGTTCTCGAAGAGATCGAAGTCATCAACGCTGTCTCCAATCGCGGCTGAAAACAATCCGAGAATTTCGTCCTTGCTCTCGTCCATCTCCAACAACAACATATTGAGGTCGTCAAGATTGGGGTTGCCTGCGAGATCAGTTGTTATGAAGATGATTCCTTCGTCGTCAATGTCCTGGGCCGCAGCCTTCACGTATGCAAGATCGGATGTTGATTTCACTTGGAAGAGCTGACCGCTCGGCTCGACACGAATATCCCAACCCTCTTGGGTGGGGTCGGCAGCCAGCTGCGCTACTTCGCCACTTCCGAGCCGATAACCGCTGATTGGTTCACCGGCATTGAGCTTGTCCCGCACCATGATTTCAGTGAGTTTGCCGACCCACCCCGACACGTGCGGTCGTACCTCGTCGAGAGTCATGCCCGAAAGCGCATCCGACTCATGCAGATTGGGATACTGCAACTCGAACGCCTCCCGCACGTTGTCTGGAAGCCTCGACGGATCGATGCGACCGTTCTCGCCTTGGCTCATCAGTAGAAGGCCGAGCAAACCGCTCGCCGTTGTGACGCCCGCAAGCGGAAGATACCCGAGTTCCTTTGCCTTACTGGAGTATCTCTCCTCCAGAGCATTGAGTGCGAGACGGGCATTCGCAACTTTCGGGGCGAACCAGCCATAGATGTGTTCGAAGCGCTCAGAGCCCTTGGCAGCCTCAATGTTTGCAGTCATCTCAGGCAAGTAGAGCGACGAGCCCGAGGATTGTGCCCACAACTGATAGTGCTCCGACTACGAACGTGTTGCGTTTAACGACACGAGCCAGCCGGTCGGTCGTGCGACCTTGATGTTGGTCGACTTCGATGAGCTCATGTAGCCGACCTTCGAGAGAACGCATTGTGGCTTCAGACTGCTCGCGCGTTTGCTCGATGCGCATTAGAGCTTCTCGTACCTGGCCGAGCACTTCGCTCACCTCGTAGCGCGTGGCCTCCATCTGTGTCGTTGCATTTGTCGCACTTTCCGAGCTCTTGGCGGCGTTGCGTTCGGCTGTCTCTACAATTCGACGTTGTTTGGTTACTTCGTCGGCAAGTCCAACTAGTACCACTTCGTATTTGGCGCCGAGCTCCATGAATGTCTCGACTACCTCTTTTGCCTTGGCCATAGAGCCTCCTAGTGGGAACGTTGGACTAAGTTAGCAATCATGCCATTACTGTCACTGCTGGTACGACTGGTGCATCGAGTCATATGGGCTGTTCGGCTCGTGTACGCAGCCTCTTCTGCCTACCTCAAGGGTTTTGTGCAGGGTCTTCGAGGTGGGCGCAGCGAGTAGTCGCGAGTGTCGAGGGCGGGTCTGTCAGGGCGTTACTGGCGCCGCGATCTGAATCTTAAAAGTGGTGTGGTTTAGTCGTGAGAGGTCGTTTATGGCACTCTGCACGTTGGGGTTTGATGCTGGGTAGAAGGCACCGGTGAGCGCGGTCTCATCGCGAGGAAGTGAAAAATCTCGCATGCCATGAGAAAGTTGGAAGAAGGCGCTGTCGTTTATAAAGAGACGTCTCGCATTGAATCCTTCTGGCTGATGCAGGATTTCTCTAGCGGCGACAACGTGTACTGCTATCGAGAGTGAGCTTGTGTCAAGTCCATTCGCGACTTTATCGAGAAAATCCCGCACCTGATCGGTGGTCACTTCGCGAGTTTCGCACGCGGTGATCGTGACGATCATTTTCGTTGGAAGTTTCTTGCTTATTGAGTTCAATCGGCTGAGCATCCAGATGAGACCGCTATCGAACAAGCGCCCTTGACGGAGATTGCCGTTTTGGTTGAGCGCGATCCTCATCGCGTCGTGAAACGCGTACTGATCGACGAGGTGAATGCGACGGTGCGCAGGGAGAGTGCTCTCAATCACTGGGAGCAAGCACTGCATCCAGAATTGCTCGCGATTAGTGAGTGCTTCGGCACCTGATCGTACGTTCGAACGAAGTCTTACGGGTGCCGTCTCGGAGTAGTTGACGATGTCTGATCGAGCCGGGCCAGTCGAAGTTTGTTGTGGTGGCTCCTCCAGCAACACCTCAACGGCAGCCTCGTTCCAATCTCGCCATTGCTCGTCGGGTATCAGCCGATACTTGATTCGTTTGTGGACGAGATCATCCTTAATGACATTCCAGAGTGTGGTGGGAAGCCGTTTGAGTTTCGTGACATCGTCGTCGGTGACGATGAGGGTTGCGCTCTCACGCAGAGACTTGACCAGCAAATGCCCGAGAGGAAGGTTGGTTGCAGCTGCTTCGATCG
>Ga0194119_10011213_pt1 | contig 11636 bp, 8 predicted proteins | sample TA2MahC100mmetaG_FD_148620 | JGI IMG/M metagenome (GOLD analysis project Ga0194119, IMG submission 148620) | Freshwater microbial communities from Lake Tanganyika, Tanzania - TA2015018 Mahale Deep Cast 100m | ecosystem: Environmental > Aquatic > Freshwater > Lake | place: Tanzania: Lake... | reverse complement strand
GCAGCGCTCGCGCAGCCCCTCGGGAGCACTGTCGGGGACTACAAGGAGATCGCTGCATGCCACACCACGATGATCCGGCACTTGCGAGGGTGCGGACTGGAACTGAACTACGCGGAGCATCAGTGCCGGATCACAACCCCGGCGGACTTTCACGCACGATTCCCGGCTTCGGGCGGCGCCTTGTATGGTCCGGCGGCCAATGGCTGGATGGCGACCTTCGCGCGGGCGCAGGGACGCAGCCCCTTGCCGGGGCTCTACCTGGCCGGGGGGACGGTGCACCCGGGGCCGGGGGTGCCGATGGCGGCGATGTCGGGCATTTTGGCGGCCGAGGCGCTGATGGCCGACCGCGCTTCGACCAGCGCGTTGCATCCGGCGGCTACCTCTGGTGGTACGTCGATGCGATCAGCGATGACCGACGACATGGCATCACCCTGATCGCCTTCGTGGGGAGCGTCTTTTCTCCCTACTATGCGTGGGCCCGCCGCAAGCCCGACGCCGATCCGATGAACCACTGCGCCCTCAACGTCGCGCTCTACGGCAACACCGCGCGCTGGGCGATGACCGAGCGCAGCGCTGCGGTCTGCGCCCGAAACGCGGTGAGCTTCGTGATCGGGCCCAGCCGCCTGCGCAGCAGCGAGGGTCGGTTGCATGTTGCAATCGACGAGGTGGCCAACCCGCTGCCCCGCCGGGTCCGCGGTGAGGTCACGATCGCGCTCGGCGACTGCAGCACTGCGGTCTTCGCGCTCACGCCGGATGGCGCCCACCGTTGGGGACCGATCAACCCGCGCGCCCGGATTGCGGTGGCGCTCGACTGCCCACCTCTGCGTTGGGAAGGCTGGGCCTACCTGGACTCCAATGAGGGCGACGAAGCGATCGATCAAGGTTTTTCGGACTGGGACTGGTCGCGAGCGCATCTCCCTGACGGATCGACTTCGGTGCTCTACGAGGTGCGTGCGCGCCCTGCGCGGCTGGAGGCAGGTGACAGCCCGCGTCGGGGCACTTCCACTGCCAGGAGTTACCCGTCGGGTGGCGACCGCATGCACCCGAACCCGGTCAACGGTGGGCTGCTGGCCTTGCAATGTTTCGCCGGTGCAGAGGCAAGGCGCATTGAGCCGGGTGTGCGCCAATCGCTCGGCCACAGCAAATGGCGCATTGCGATGCATAGCTACCAGGAGGGATCGGAACCTGCACGCATCCGCCGCCGTCTCGAGGACACGCCCTTTTATGCGCGCTCGCTTCTCGATTGCAGGGTCCTCGGCCACCGGGTCGAGGCAGTGCATGAAACCCTTGATGCGAGGCGCTTTGCCCAGTGGTGGGTGCAGAACCTTCTTCCCTGGCGTATGCCGCGCGCAGACTGAAGGCGCAGCGGACGCCCACGACCGCTGCGTGAGGTGGGCTCAGGCCCGATGAAAACCGGGGTGCTGCCTTGCGCGGTCCTCGCGGTCGATTTGCTCGAGGCGCTCGAAGAGCTCCGCAAGTCTTCCGAAGCCGCGGGTCTGCTCTTGATCCTGCACGCGCCCGGGAGGTCGATGCCGCGTTGCTGACTCCGGAAAGCTCGGCGCGAGGGCAGCAGTCTGATCGCGACAGGCGGGCGTGAGGGGTTGTGCAGGGAGCGTGCAGGCGACCAGGTGGCGGATGGAGGGACGTAGCGCTGCACACCCGGACAGAACTTCCTGCGTGATGGCTGCGCCCCGGACGGAACCGCATCCGCCCGGGTACCCGATGCCTGGAAGGGCGCTTCGGGCGGGTTCCGGGGCGCGTCGGGCAAACCCCGGGACTCCACCCGCCACGACGCTTGCAAGCGCGCTGGCGAGGCGTGCGAGCTTTCGGGAGGTTGAAACCACTGCGCGCTGGCTCACCGAGTCGAGCCCCCTGCGCTCAACCTCGCGCCCGATCTCGGCGTAGACCCTTGCAGCGGCTGCGATGGCCGGACGACAGCTCCAGGGAAGGGCTGCCACGGCAGAGTCGGCCTGCGCGTAGAGCAGATCGGCGTGGGCAAGCAGCCGCGCCACCACACGACCGAGGGCGGGCGAAAAGCGGGGCTCGCGCAGGAAGCGATCCGCGTCGATCCCAGCCTCGTCAAGCCAATCCAGCGGCAGGTAGAGTCGGCCGGCCCGGGCATCCTCGCCAACATCGCGCGCAATATTGGTGAGTTGCATGGCAAGGCCGAGTTCGCAGGCGCGCGCGAGCACCAGCGGATGGCCCGCTCCCATGATCCTCGCCATCATTGCGCCGACGGTGCCTGCGACCCGGGCGGCGTAGTCCTCTACCGCATCGATGCTTCGGTAGCGTCGGCCCTCGAGGTCCCAGGAAAAGCCCTCGAGCAGCGCCCGCGGAAGCTCGATCGGGAGTGCATGAGCCCGCACCACGTGCGCAAACGCGCGGTCGGCGGGATGCTCGAGCGCCTCTGCGGCGTAGATCGCATCAAGACGCCTGTGCAGTTGGCGCAGTTGCTCGCCTGAGGCTGCGGCCGGGCCGGACCTGGCGGCGAGGCCAGCCGCTGTGGCGAGGCTGGGGTGGGGGTGGGGGTCGGGCTGGTCGATCGCATCATCGGCCACCCGGCAAAAGGCATAGAGCGCTACCGCAGCCTCACGGACGGTTGGTGGCAGCAGGCGCGAGGCAACGAAAAAGGAGTGCGACCCGCCCCGCATCAGGCGCAGGCAAGCGGCGAGGTCGGCACGGTGGCTCGTGGCCACCGCATCCTGCCGGTTCGCAGCGAAGCCGGTGGGCGCGCTTGCGGTCATGCGGTCGGCCCGACTCACCGCGACTGCGCAGCCCGCGCGACCGGGCGGACGACGGGGGCAGCGGAGCCTGCAGGGCCTGCGGGCGAGCCCCGGCGCCTCCGGTTCGTGGGCGCGGTGGTGCGACCGTAGTCCACGGCCGCCGGAAGAACCGAGTCGAGCGCCTTGGCCGAGGAAAGTACACCCGGAATTCCCGCCCCGGGATGGGTGCCGGCACCAACGAAGTAAAGGTCGCGAACATCCTCGGAGCGATTGTGTGGACGAAACCATGCACTTTGCGTGAGCAGAGGCTCGAGGCCGAAGGCTGCGCCCTTGATCGAACGCAACTCGTGCTCGAAGTAGAGCGGCGTGACCATGCGCGAGGTACGCAGATGCCCGCCAAGGCCCGGTAGCACGCTTGCTTCGAGGGCCTTTTGAACCGCCTGACGGTAAGGCTCCTGATGCGTGTTCCAGTCGGTTGCGCTGTCGAGATGCGGCACCGGCGAGAGCGCGTAGAAGGTGTCGCAGCCGGGCGGCGCAAGGCTCGGGTCGGTCGCCGTGGGACGGTGCAGATACAGGCTGAAATCGTGGGCCAGGCGATGACGGCGGAAGATGTCACGCAGCAAGGCCTCGTAGCGCGGTCCGAGGATGAGCATGTGGTGCGGAACCTCCTCGTACCTTCGATCGGTGCCGAAGTACCACACAAAGAGGCTCATCGAATATCGCCCGCGTGCGATGCGGCGATCGGTCCAGAACCGACGGTGCTCCGGCGCGATCATATGTCGGTAGGTGTAGGCGGTGTCGGCGTTCGACACGACAAGGTCGGCATGCACCGTGCTCCCGTCGTCGAGCACAACGCCCCGGGCTGCACCATCCTCGATCAGGATGGATTTCACCGGCTGTCCGCATCGCACCGCCACCTGAAGGCGCTCGAGAAGTTTGACCATACCGCGGATCAGGGCGCCCGTACCCCCCATGGCGAAGTGCACGCCGTGGCGCCGCTCCAGGCTCGCGATCAGACTGTAGACGCTCGTGACCGAGAAGGGATTTCCGCCGATGAGCAGAGGATGAAAACTCATCACAATCCGCAGGCGCTCGTCGCGGAAGTGCTCGCACACCATCGCGTGGATCGAGCGCCACGCGCGCATGCGGACCATGTTGGGAATCGCCGCGAGGAGATCGCGGAGGCTGTCGAAGGCCACGCTGCCGAGCTCCTCGAAGCCGAGCCGATAGCATTCGTTTGCCCTGGCCATGAAGCGCTCATACCCGGGAAGATCCGCAGGGCAGAAGCGCCGGATCTCCTCGCGCATCGCCTGGGCGTCGCCGCTGTAGTCGAAATGACTTCCGTCGGCAAACCGGATGCGGTAGAAGGGATCCATCGGCACCAGCCGAACATCGTCCTGAAGCCTGCGACCGCATAAGGACCAGAGTTCCTCGAGCAGAAATGGAGCGGTCACGATCGTGGGACCGGCATCGAAAACGAAGCCGTCCTGGCGAAACACGCTTGCCCGACCGCCAGGTTGTGCGAGCTTCTCGAGCACAGTGACCTGATAGCCCTTCACCCTCAGCCGGATCGCCGCAGCGAGCCCGCCAAAGCCCGAGCCAATCACGAGCGCATGCGGCGCCCCTGCAACGGGAAAGGTGGACTGGACGCTTGGTGCCATACGCAAGTGTAAAGCGTTTTAGACATTCTGGAGTGTCTATCGCTTTTGTCAAGAGGGTGGGAGCGAGGTGCCGCGGTCGAGACCGGCAAGGGGTGGTTAGCGCAACCACCCACCCTCGAGCCCTGCTGGCAGAGCCTCGCTGCGCGGCGCGCAATACCGGGTAGCCTTGGCAGGAGAAGCACAGCCACACACAGCCGCACACAGCCACAAACGACCTCACCGCCCCAGAAGTCCGAGCAACAGTTTGGCAACGGTCTCGGGATCTTCCTCATGAGCCAGATGGCCGAGGTCGCGCAGAACGTGGCACTTTGCCTGCGGCACCCGAACCACGATGCGGCGAAGCTCGGAGGCGGGCACTGTGGTGTCGCGACTCCCGGCGATCAGCTCGAGCCTTCCCTGGTAGCCGGCGAGCCGGTGGGCAAATCCGGCAAGGTCCCAGCGCGCCATCATCTCCATCACTGCGGCCACATGCCCAGGGTCTGATGCAAGCCTGCGATACCAATGCACCTCGGCCGGCCCGAGCTGCGAACCGGTGCTTTCAAGCAGCCGATCGACAACGTCGCTCCGGGCCGAACGCCAAGCTGAAAAACGTGCAAGTCCCGGAACGAACTGAAGCAATTGCGCTGCGGGTGCATACAGCTTTCCGCCGAGCCCTGCGAGGGGAAGCAAGGCGCCGTTGAGACTCAACACCCGCACCGCAGAGCTGTTCAGTGCCATCGACACGGCAAGCGCAGCTCCTGCCGAGTGCCCGACGATAACCTCCGGCGCCACGCCAAGCGCGCGCAGGAGCGCGAGGAGCTTGCCCGCCATGGTCGTCATCGCCATGTCTTCGCGCCTGGCGCCAAAGGTCCAGCCGTGGCCCGGCAGATCAGGCATCAGGACCTGGCAATGCCGCGCGAGGCGCGGCGCAAGTCCGCTCCAGCTGTGGGTTGAGGAAAAGGTGCCGTGGAGCAGCAGCACCGTCGGCCCTGCAGCGGGTTCGCCGAGCCGCTGGACGTGCCAACTCAACCCCGCGCATTCGACGCGAGTGCTCGCCGCCCGCAAGGGCCAGTCCGCCCCCTCGCGTTCCCACTGCCATCCGCATGGGTAACCTTCCATGGCGGCCCGGTTGCCCAAGGCAGCAGACGACACGCGCAGGCCCTGGCTCAGGTGACTGTGGCGGTCCGGCTCGAGCGGGCAGGTGCTGCCCGCGCCTGCGTCGGCGACATTCCCCGGGCCAGCGCGTGGATGCCCGCCGCATCGGCGTAGGGCAGCGCCATGTACTGCGCTCCCATGCGCTCTGCAAGCTCCTGCGCTTGCCTGGATGGGCGCGGAGCGGTGTCGACCCAGGCAAGCCGCGCCACGCCCGAGGCAACCCGGCGCAGGCCACACGCGCGCTCCAGCGCATCGGCCATCGCCTGCTCGCGTCCAGGCCTTCCACGCACGTCAACATTTGCCTTGCCATCGCTCAGCACCACGAGTTGCACCCGCTGGCCCTTGCGGCGCAAGGCATCGATCAGGCGGGCCCCCTGCTCGAGCGCGAGCGCGAGCGGCGTGCCGCCTCCGCCCGGCAAGGCTGCCAAACGACGCTTGGCGCGCACCAGCGAACGGGTTGGCGGCAGGAGAATCTCGGCGTGGTCCAGCCGGAAAGCGATGACGGCCACTTCATCTCTTCGAACATAACATTCGGCGAGAAGGAGCTCGACAGCACCCTTGACTTCGGCGAGTCGGTGCAGTGCCGCAGAACCCGAGGCATCCACCACAAAGACCGTGGTTGACTGGCGGCGCTGCGCATAGCGATTGACGCGCAGATCCTCCGGTGCAACGCTCAGACCGCATGGGGGAGCCTCATCGGCGAACGCCTCCCGCTTACGCAGCAACTGCCAGGGCGCGGCGGCGCGCAAGGTCGCAACCAGGTTGATCCGGGTACGGCCACCCGGCAAGCCGGCACGAACATTGAGCACCCGGCCACGCAAGCCTCCGGGCGCCCAGTCGCAGGAGCGACCCGCAGAGGCAACGCGCTGGGCATGGGCGCGCGTGAAGTCGCCACGCTGCCAGAGGGCCCGTAATGCCGGCGGGAGAAGCGCCTGGCTCGCCGCAAGCAGCATGGCCTGCGCAAGTAGCGCATCAACTCTGCGACGCAGTTCGTGTTCATCGCTGCGGCTGGGCGACACAGGGTTGGCCTCGAGCGGTTCAACCCTGGACGACTCAGCCGCAGTGGCTTGAGCCTGCCCGGAATCGGCTTCGGCGTGCGCGACAGATTCGCCCGATTCAACGGGTGCGGAAGTATCGGAGGCTTCAGAAGTTTCGGAAGCTTCAGAAGTTTCGCAAGGTTCGGAAGGTTCGCAGGATCTGGACGTTTCGGAAGATTCGACAACCTGGCCAGCCTCGGCCTGTCCGGCGTCGCCCAGCCCGGGCAATCGCGTAGCCCGTGGCACGAGAACCATCGCGATCGCCTGCGCCAGGTCTTCGCGGCGAATCCGCATCGGGCTGCGTTTCTCCGCCGCAGCAGGATCGGGATGTTCATGCGCCGAGCGCAGCGCTGCGATTGCGCGCGCAGCGCGCACCGTAAAGCCAAGAATCCGAAGGTCATCCACCCCGAGTTGCGCTGCAGCCTGAGCCACCGCCCGAAAGTCGTGGTCGCGAAGCGCCGTGCTGCCCAGCAGGCGCTGCGCCGGAGCTACGCAGGCGGCGATCGCACAAAGCGCCACGGCCGTGTCGGGCAGCGCATCCGCGGCTGCCTCCTGGAGGTGAAATGCAACCCGGCTGCAGAGGAGCGCTGGCGGGCCAGGCTCGTCGTAGAGCGACTCGTCGAGCATCACGAGCGCAAAGGTGGAGCGTTTGCCGGTGCAACCGGGTACCGAACCGGTATCGAGTGCCTGGGCAAGCGGGCCTGCGAGTTCGCCGGCGAGCCGGTCGGCCATACGCGCAAGAAGCACGCCGCCCGCCGCCTGCGCGATCAAGCCCTCGCGCCACACTGGGGAGGACTGCACGAGACTTGCGGTCCAGTCCAAACCGCCGAGCAGACGCTCGGGCTCGGCATGGTGCGGCAAACGCACAAAGGGGCCCAGCGCGGAGGCAAGGGCGCGAAAACCCTCGAGCCACACGCTGCGCGAAGGGCTCGGGCGTGCCTGAAGCCGCAATCCGCCAAGGCCCGCCGGATCGACCAGCACGAGTGCGGCTGCAAGGTCGCAAACCGGCATCTCCTGCGTCTTTTCGCGCGGCACTGCGGTGTCCGGCAAGACTCAATCCGGTGCAAGTTCGCGCAGCGCCCGCGCGATCACGGTGGCACTGGCGGTTTCCTCCAGGGGGCTGCGCCGCAACCGGTGACTCAGTACGCTCGGGGCAACCAGACGTACCTCCTCGATGGAGCAGGGCTTGCGACCGCGCAGGGCAGCGAGGGCCCGGGCTGCCCGCATCAGTCCGAGTTCACCGCGCAAACCATCGGTGCCGAGTTTCATGCAAAGACTCGCCGCGTAGCGAACCACCGGATCGGCCACCTCGGCAACAGCGAGGCGCTTGCGGGCACCAACAATCAGCTTGCGCAGCGCCTGCTGTTGCGTTTCGAAGCGCGCACAAAAACCCTCCGGGTCGCGGTCGAAGGCATCGCGACGCCGCAGCACTTCGATTCGGGTTTCGAGATCGCCCGGCGTGCGCACCTCCACCGAGAGGCCGAAGCGGTCGAGCAGCTGGGGGCGCAACTCGCCCTCCTCAGGATTGCCGCTCCCCACCAGGACGAAACGCGCCGGGTGGCGCACGCTCATCCCTTCGCGCTCGACCAGATTCTCGCCCGAGGCGGCCACATCGAGCAGCAGATCAACGAGATGATCCTCAAGCAGGTTCACTTCGTCGACATACAGGAACCCGCGGTTGGCGCGGGCGAGCAAACCCGGTTCGAAGGCCTTGAGTCCCTCGCGCAGCGCCTTGTGCAGGTCGAGCGCACCAACAACGCGGTCTTCGGTTGCACCAAGCGGCAGATCCACCACCGGAACCGGCGCGACCACCGCAGGCGGTTTCGCAGAGCTTTCGCACTGCGCGCAGACCCGCGCCACCGATCGTGGATCGCAGTTGTAGGGACACGCCTGCACAACCTGCATCGGCGGAAGCAACGCCGCGAGGGAGCGTACCGCAGTGGACTTGCCGGTTCCCCGGTCGCCGAACACGAGCACGCCGCCAACGCTCGGGTCGACGGCGGCAATCAGCAGCGCCTGCTTCATTTCGTCCTGACCGACGAGCGCAGAAAATGGGTAGACGGGTTTCATCGACAAGGTTGGGGCAGGGTAGGCGGTGAGACAAACGCCAGGAGGGCACGCTGCGAGACGGTCCCCCCGGTCATGTTACCCGGGACGCTGCGGAAGGTTCCCGCCAGGCGGGGTTGATGCGCTGGGTGAGTAGGTGGTCGCGCCATCGCCCGCCCACCCGCAGGTAGTTGCGCGCCACACCGATGTCCTCGAATCCACTGGCGCGCAGGACGCGCAGGCTTGCCGCATTCTCCGGAAGCACCGAGGCCTGAAGGCGGTGCAGGTTCACCTCCTGCCCGAAAGCGAAACGCAGGGTCGCGGTGAGCGCTTCGCGCATCAACCCCCGCCCCTGGTGCGCCGCGTCGATCGCGTAGCCGAGCCGACCCGAGTGAAACGCCCCGGCGCTGAGCGCGTCCAGCTTGATCCAGCCCACCAGGGTTTGCGGTGGATCCCGCAGGCGGATCCACAGGCGCAGCAACTCACCCTGAGCCCAGCCGCGCGCCTCCGAGGCGAGCAGATCGAGGGCAAAGTCGGCGCTGAGTTCCTCCCGTGCAACCACCGGGTTCCAGCGTGCAAAGTGTTCGTGGTTGCGGGCAAGGAGGTCGAAAATCTCGAGCGTGTCGGCGGACTCGCCGGGCGCAAGCCGCAAGCGCCCGGTTTCGAGGATCCTGCGCGGCGGCGCTTCGATCGGCATTTGCGGCTCGCCCCAACCTTGCGCCTCGAGCGCCTCAGCCTTGCGCCTCGAGCGCCTCAACCCTGAGGCAGCCCGGATCCCGGACGAAGGCCTCGAGTGCGTCGGCAAGCGCCAGCGAATGGCCGAGCACCGTATGCCATCGTTGCATCCGGGTACGCGGATCGTGTGCGAATCGTTCGAAATCGCCCCGATCGGGAATGCGCCCATCCGGCAATTGCGCGATCCAGTCCCGGGCCGGGGCAAGCACCACAACATTGTCGAGTTCCGGGCCCGCGCGGTGTCGCGATGCCCAGGCCTTGTCGAGCCAGCCCGGAATGAGCATCGGGTGGAAGTGCGGATAGAGGACAAGACCCGGGCGCAGCCCACGATAATCGAGGTGCAGATGGTAGTCGGTGAGGCCGCCATCCCAGTGCGGACCTGCGGGCGCACCCGCAATGTCGTGCACCGGATCGAGCACCATCGGAATCGAACAGGAAGCCTGCATCGCGGGCAGCACATTGGCCAGGGTGAGCTCAACCTGATGATGCGGGTAGTCGCGCCAGTCGATCCCCGGGGGATGCGGGGGACTTCGAGGAGGACTCCGAGGGGGACCTGGCGGGGTGTGCCGCGCGGCGGGAAGAAAGACGACGCGCCGCAGAAAGCCGGCAAGCGCGCGGCGTGCGATGGCGTTAGCGACCCAAGCCGCGGCGAAGGCCGCAGCGAGCGCGCGTGACCCTGCCTGCGCAGCAGAGCCCAGCAATCCCACCCCAAGCGAAGTGAGTACATGCAGGCGGTAGCGGGGATGCTCCACGAGTTGCGGCAGGGAGGGTCCGAAGAAGTGCGCAAGCCCCCAGGCAAAGGAGGCACTCACCTCGGAAGGATCGGGTCTACGACGGCCAGGCGCAATCCGATAGTCCTGCCCGATGTAGGCCTCGCTGAAGGCCCTGAGCCTGGCCGCCGGATCGGTACAGCAGGCCGCCGCGAGCCGCCAGCAGCCGATCGAGGCACCGATCAGGTCCACCGGCTGGGATGCGCGCAGCAGGAATTCGCCAAAAACATACTGGTCGATCGGTCCCAGGATCAACCCTTTCGGCCCACCCGCGGCGGCCGCAACCGCCACGATCTGCTCGGGCCGGAGTCCTTCCTCGCTCAGCCTGCGCCGGGCAAAAGGCCCGGCGATCACCCGCAGGCACGCCGAGGGGGAAAGCGGGATGGAAATCTGAGCCATGGGCCGGCTTGGATCGTTGCACCAGTGATGCGCAGCAAAGCGTGGGAAAGCGGCAAAAAGCGGGGATCCCCGGCAGGCTAAGAAGTCTATTGCCGGCCACATGGGACTTGCCCAAGTGTGCCAGCACCGGAGCGAAACGCCGTTCCCGGCGCTGAATGCACTGGCGGTTCACAATAGGCGAGTGAACCATTCGGCTCCCACACCGATGCCGTTGCGCGCACTGGGCGTGACGCTGGCAGCGCAAATCGTGACTACTGCGTCTTTGAGCGCCCCTGCGGTGCTTGCACCGCTTGCCGCACCTGCGCTTGGGCAATCGCCTGAGCGGATCGGCTGGTTCACAGGCCTCGCCTACTTCACTGCGATGTTCGCGGGCCTTTTCGCAGGTCAGGCTGTGGCGCGTCGCGGCGCAATCCGTCTCACCCAGGCTGCGGTGCTGGCAAGCGCCCTCGGACTCGCACTGGTGAGTGCGCAGTCCATCGGGCTGGTCCTTCCTGCGGCGATCATGATCGGCCTCGCCTACGGCAGCACCAATCCGGCAGCCGCCGATCTGCTCGCCCGCCACACTCCGGCCCACCGGCGGGGTCTCTACTTTTCGCTCAAGCAGACCGGAGTACCACTGGGTGTTGCGCTTGCAGGTTTTGCGGTTTCTGCCCTGCTTCCATGGTTTTCCTGGTCGGAGAGCGCTGCTTTGCTCGCCCTGCCCTGCCTTGCGGTGGCGCTGCTGAGCGAGCCTGCGCGTCGCGGGCTCGAGGCGCGTGCAGCGCAGGCGCCCGGTCGTATCGACCAGACCCAGGCTTCACCGCTGGCCGTTGTGCTGAGGGATCCGCGACTGCGCATCCTCGGGCTCATCTCGTTTGCCTACGCTGGCACGCAGGTCTGCTTTGTGACCTTCCTCGTAAGCTATCTCCATCTGGAACTTGCGCAGCCCATCGCCACCGCAGCGCTTATGTTGTCGGCCTCGCAACTGGTCAGTACGCTCGCGCGGGTGGCCTGGGGCTATGTGTCGGATCGATGGATCCAGCCTTCGGTGCTGCTTGGTCTGCTCGGCCTCACAACCGCTCTGGGCATGCTGACGCTGGCGATCCTTCCTGCCGGATCCGGAGGGATGACGGTTGCAGCGGTAACCGCCGG
>Ga0194119_10011212_pt1 | contig 11637 bp, 15 predicted proteins | sample TA2MahC100mmetaG_FD_148620 | JGI IMG/M metagenome (GOLD analysis project Ga0194119, IMG submission 148620) | Freshwater microbial communities from Lake Tanganyika, Tanzania - TA2015018 Mahale Deep Cast 100m | ecosystem: Environmental > Aquatic > Freshwater > Lake | place: Tanzania: Lake... | reverse complement strand
CTTAAAATCGGTAAACATTTTGCCGGTAAAAGTCAGTATTACAACTACTGGCTAGTCCGTGATATAGCGGGCTACATTCTCAAACTGCGGGGAAGACCTGTAGCATGTATCTTAATTATTGAACACATATATTGAAAATAATATACATGCTAAAAATTTAAGTTTAGTACCAAACCAATTATGAAAATATTTGGTGGCTTATGTTAATTGCATAGGGTAAGGTAAAAAGCTAAACACAAGGTTAATCCGCAACCAATCTTCTATTAATAGAAGAAGGCTCAACGACTAGACGGGAATGGGTTCAACAAGTTAAAACTTGATGGGCTTAAGGTATAGTCTATTCCCACCTGAAAAGGTGACTTGTACAAGGTTTTAAAATCACTATATCTAATATTTTATTATATTAGGGTTTTAATATCGAATACAAGTGTTATTTTTTAAGATGATTATACTTCTTAAAAATAATGGTTCCATAAGGAAATGGAAAAAGATGCTATGGTCGCTCACGGCATGGCTCAGTTTTTAAAAGAACGTTTAATGGAAACATCAGATATTACAAAAGTTTATGTATGTGATGAATGTGGTATGTTTGCATCTAAAGTTATTGACAAAGATTATTACAGATGCAAAGGATGTCATAATTCAACAAGAATATCAGCTGTTGTTATTCCTTATGCATGCAAATTATTATTCCAAGAATTGACATCAGTAAATATTTTACCAAGAATTAGAACCGAACGTTCCATTCACGGTGATGAATCATAATATTGAATCTATATAACAATTAATTTATTATATGGATATAACTTTATTAATTTATAACAACTTATAATTTAAGCATTAATATTTTTCATATACTTTTATGTGTTAGTTCTAAATATTTTTTTTTATATTTTAAATATTTCTGTTTTGATGACACTTCATAAATAGGTGGTGGTATATAATTTGTACAATATTCCATAAAATTTTTACAATTTGCTTCCATATTATATATATTATTATTCATTTTTTGATAAACATTATTATTGATTCTTGTAAAAATATTATCCAAAATTAGAAAATTACTATTTTCATAAAATTTAAAATCTTTTCCTAGGTTTTGATTAATAAAAATTATAAAATAACCATTTGGTTTTAACATATTATAGTGTTTAACAAATTCTGGAATCATAATTGATTCCAAAAAAGTAGGACAATGTTCTAAAACAATATAATCAAATTTGTTATTATGTTCAATATTAAATTTTTTTATAGGTAAATAACTTTCATCTTGATCACCATCAAATACAGCATCTTCGAATGATCTATCAAATATAAATAAATTACTTGAAATATTAGATATATATAAATCAGCAGGTGCATCTTCATTAAAATAATTATTAATAGTTTGTAATGTATAAAATATACATGACTCTTTTGAAACAGGTATTGGAGTATTATTATTTATAACATTTATAATAGTTTCATGAAATTTATTAAAACCTTTTATTCCACACATATTAAAACCTTTTATTCCACACACTACTAATATGTCTACCATTAATAAAATAAAGATTTTTTATATTCTATGAATTTTATAGTGAATATTTTACCAAGAATTAGAACTATTCACAGTAATGAATCATAATATTAAATTAATTTATAATAAATATATAACCAATATTTACCAATGGTAAAATTGGTTGGTGACAATTCCAGGAATCCTGGCTGCTGATCCGCGTCTAATCACGTTTCCAAAGCAATCACATATTTTCATTTTCGGATACTTTGCAATGCCATGTAATCGATTGAAGCTGCAATCCAAGTATTTCATTTTGCGCAGCCCTTTTGGGCGGGGCAATGTGCTCAATTGATTTTTGGAACAGAATAACTTTTTTAGTTTCTTCATAGCAGGTAAATACACAAGACAGTTATTCGAACAAATAAGCTTTCTGATTCTGTTCATTCTCGGAATTTCAGAAAGCTGGTTGCTAGAACAATCCAAGAATTTCAATTTCAAGCCAACAGGAAGTTTAGTCAGACGATTTCTACTGCAATCAAGGCTTTTCAACTTTGGACAGCGATCAATTTGCAAAGATTCGAGATTACAGTTTGAACATTCAACAGTTTTTAAAAGCGGACAGTTTGATATTACCAAACTTCCAATTGAATTGTCTGAACAAACTAGACTTTTTAAATTCAGACAGTTCATAAAAGGAGGTAATTCAGAAAGATCACACAAAGAGCAATTAATTTCTGAAGCATGAACCATAAGTTGATCAAGTGGTTTAGAAGGATCAACTTGAGTCCCGGAAGGAAAAGATATTTTCATATTAGGTTTTTAAAATAGTTTAAATTGGTAATATAATAAATATTTCAATTTTTTTTAGTCTAGAAAATTGATTTTTATTTATAATATAAATATAGTTATATCATAATGTCAAGTAATATTGATTTAGAAGAAACCAAATTATTATCGAAAATGAATCTGAATGGTAATACAGTAATATTTGAAGAAGATAATAGAAAGTTTACAGAATTAGATAAAGAAATGAAACCACAATTATTACAAAAATTAAATAATTTTATTAATACATATTGTATTTTACATATTAATGTTGATAAATATGTTTGTACCAAATGTAATACAACATTAGGTTGTAAAGATTTTTTATATTATGAAAATGGAATTAAATATGTAATTACTGAAAAATATTATCACACTTTTAGAGAACATGAAATTGTAATAAATGACAAATTATATCAATTAATATAATAGTATTTTAAGTCAAAAAAATTTAGTTTTTTATTATTTATGATTATAATAATTTTATTTTTTTACCATAAAAATAATCATGGTCCTACATTAAAAAGAAGGATTAAATATATTTTATAAATCTAAAAAACGTGATAGATTGAAAAATAATAAATCAAAATTTTTAAATTTTTATTTATTTTTTTGATACAGTTGATGGATTAAAATTTGATTTGGATAAATTAAAAACATATAATATATTAAATCAATAAAAGAACTAATTGATATTCTACTATGTAATAATTTTAATAAGATTAAAGCTTATTTTCTGCATTCAAATATATTTTTAGATCGTCGATTCTTTAATATTTTGAATTAAAAACCAATAAAACCAGAGAAACTCAAATAATAAACTAAACTAAATATTATTATTAATCATCATGTTGGATAAATAAAATAATTTTTTCTTATATCTATAAATTTTATTTTTAATAGATTTTTTTTTATTATATATTTCAGTTTCCAAATAAATATTATCTTTACCATCTATAATATCATTATATTTTTTATTATAAAAATTAAGTAATAATATAAGTGATTGATAATCCCATTCTAATGAAGTAAATGTTACTTTTTCTAATATTTCTTGACTATATAGTTTAGATTCAAATAATTTTTTCAAATTACTAAAATAATCATCTATTGAAATATTTGATAAAACATATTGATCACTATTATCATCAAAATCATTATACCATGGTTTTATATTATCATAAAATACGATGTCAAAAATTATTTTACCATATAAATAGATTTTAGTTGTTCTTTCAAACATTTTATATTTCCATATAAATTTTGGAAATTCTTTTTTTAATGCAATAAATAATTCTTCAATTAATCTTATTCTAACATTTGGATTATTTTCAAAAGGAACAAGTGTAATATCAATATCATCTGTTATTTTTTGATTTAAATTACCATAATAATTATTTAATTTATATTTGATACTTGAACCACCTTTTATATGAATAAAAAAATTTGATTTCGAATAATTTTTTCCAAAATTTTTTTTGTTAAAATTTAAACAAAAATTTATTAAAGAATCAAATGTTATATTAAAATCTATATCTTCATTAAATTTATAATAATTATTTAAATAATCAATACATTTATTGTCAAACATATTAATTATAATATAGATTTTTTATTTTATATATATTTAAATTTTATATAAAATTATATTAATGTATTAAATTAATTTTGATCTGTTGCTTCTTTAATTCTATTTTTGGTACGTTTTAATGTAACTCTTTCAATAGTTGGTCTTGATTTAATAATTTGCTCTGTCATTGCTGTAGCTTTATTGGCATCACCTACAATATCAATTAATGCTTTTTGTATTGTTTCTTTTTTGAGAGGTGCTTGTGTTTTACTAATATTTCTTCTTAATTTACCATCAGCTACATCAATAACTTTTTCATCAATTGTTTGAAGATAATTTAAAATAAATTCTTCTTTTTGTTTCTTTTCAGTATTAAGATTTTTTGTTTTTTCTTTTATTTCTTTAAGTTTATCATCAACTTCAAGATATCTTTTAACAGATTCAACAAACTCTTTAGATATTTTCTTTTTTTCTCCTTTATTTTCTGAATCGGACATTATATTAATTATATAAAAGATTTTTTTCTTTAAGATATTTTTATATAATTAAATTTTAATTATGTGATTGAGAACAATAAATGGTTGCATAACATTATGAGGAAGACCACCTCCAGCTGAACTAGTGTTTGTAACTGTTATTGGATCATTGGCTGCAGTAACACCTGCAGTGTCTGGTGCATTAATGTTTTGAACTCCATTTTGTTTATCATATGTATGAGTATGTGCTGGAATTTCATTAAGAGTTAAAGTGTGATTTTCTTCACCACCAACTGCACCTAAAACACGATTAGTTAAAGTAGCTTGAACGTTTTGACCAGCAGAGACAATAACTCTACCTCTTAAGTCAGGAAGATTAAATGTAGATTCTCCATCACCATTACCGAATGTAGTTCCAATTATTTCAAATAAAGATTTATAAGTTACTCGAGATACTGTATCACCATTACATAATAACCATCCTTTTGGAGCATTATTACCTGCAAAACTAGCAACTGTTCCGGAAGGTAATGAATTCTTACTATTAATAGTATTTATTAAACTACTAATATTATTATTCATATATTATTATACTAGATTTTTTTTATTTTACAGCGAGGACTATTTTAAATGACACGATTTACACCTTTGCACATTTAAAACGCCGGCTTTGATTCTATGGGAAAAATAATAAAAACTTAATTATTTATATAATCTAACAAAAAGATATGTATGTCTTCTTTTGATTGCAATAATTCTGGATAACCTTCTTCATCACGAATATTACTATTAAAAAAACTTTCATAATTGATATCATATTTTGCAAGTAGTTCATTTTGTGTCATTTTGGTTTCCGGAAACATATTTAAACATGCGGAGAGAGAGCGCGAAAAAAAGTTAATTGGTCTAAAAATATTTGGTAAAATAATTAAATAATTGTTAGCTTAAAACTTGTGTAAATACAGATTGTAAAAATTGATCTACTGAAATCAAATAATTTTGTTTTCTTGTAATTGGTGCTAAATATCTATGGTATCTCGTAGAATAAAATTCTTTAAAACTTCTAGAATCTGAATTTTTGTATGATAAATATTTTAACCATAACCAATTTAAAGTTTCTTTCTTATTTTTGACATCAACAAATAAAAAATAATTAGCATAAGGTAGATCTTTTCCACAATCACGAATGTCACAAGTTGAATAATTAATTTGACAATCATAATAGTCAGCGAGATCTTTTTCTAGTTGTCTATTATCTTCTAACATAAATTTAATTGCTGTATCAATTTCATCTGAATGACGTTTTTGTTGACTTTTATATTCTAGCAATTTTCTTCTTAATTTAGTGACTATTTGAATTACAGACTGATTAGAATGATCTTGACCACGCAAATATATTAAACATGATTCAATAAATTCTTTATTTTCAATATATATAACATTTGACATTGTATTAACAATAATACTAATAATTGATTTAAAATTATTATCATTAATGCAAAAATAACCATCTTTTGAATTTGAAAATTCAGTTGATGTATATATTTGTGATAATTTTACTTTTCTTAAAATTTCATTTGAAAATTGTTTGCGATATAAATTATTTGTAAGTTTACTTAAAATACTGTCAGATAGATATCTTAATTTGAACATTTCAGGACATTTAATTTTAACATCAAAGTCAGAATTAAAAATAATTTCAATAAATCTTGAATTCTTAAATTGTGTACATGACACAAAACCAGGTGTTTGTCTATTCATTTCATTAATTTGATCAATAAAATTTAATAAATTTTGTTTGTTTCTACCAACAGGTTGGTGATTGATAGATATCTCAAAAAGATTCATTGATTCGGTCATTAAAGGGTAGTATATAAATATAATAATAAAAAATTTCAATTTTTTGTTATATTTATATTTTTTATATCAGGACTTAAACAGCAAAAATATAATATTGTAATAAAGATAATTCATAAGAATTAATATGTACATAACTATTAAGATGATTTAACATAAAGGCTTAATATTCATATCAGGTTCATAAGTGCTATTATTCCATGGACTGACAGTGAATTTTGGATTGGGAACTGTACCTCTGATATCATAAGATGCATTTTTAAGGGATTGCCCAACAGTGTTTATACCTATGACATAGCGTTCGGTGTTAATTAATTTATCATCATTAATGTTAAATTTAGCTTGTGAAAAATCAGTATCAAACCACTTTTTATTAATTTCTTTAGGTAAATAATCCTTAGCATTATATTTTTTAACATTATTTTTATTTATGTCAACTACATCAGGACGAGCTTGTTGAGGAATAGGTCTTTGAAATGCAGTATCTAGAGAAGCACCGGTTTGATTTATATCGGAAGGTTCAAATTTAAAATCACTAATTAGATCTCCACGTATTTCAGATTTAGGAGTTTCTGATTTAGGAACTTGATTATTAGATTTAGAAACGATACGTCTAATCACTTCAGATTTAGGTGTTTCAGATTTTGGGGTTTCAGATTTTGGGGTTTCAGATTTAGGGGTTTCAGATTTAGGTGTTACAGATTTAGGGGTTTCAGATTTAGGTGTTACAGATTTAGGGGTATCAGATTTTTGATTCATTGATTCTAAATTTTTAGTAAAACATTCATTTTTTTTTGGTTTAGTTAAATAATAAATTAAGAAACCTAATGCTAATAATAATAGTACTGTAGACAGTGTGTTATTTTGTGGCATTTGATCAGGCATTAAGATATATCTAAAGTTAGAAAAAAATTATAGTTTTTAAATTTTTTTTTGAAACATGTTTTTATAATCATGTTAATTAATTATATCATAATTTTCAGAACTATCTGAATTGAAAATATACTTATTTTTAATAATAATTTTATTTATTATACTATTTTTTTGCTCTATTTTTTTAAAGTTATTATTTGTAATATTATTTTTTTCATTTGTTTTTGAAATAATATTTTCATAAATTTTAATTAACTCACCTTCTTCTAAATTTGATAAATTAACTTCTTGGTTATTTTCATTATATATTTTGAAATTAACCGATCCTTTTATTATTTTTGATGTAAAAAGATGGTTATTATCAGATTCAATTATAAAATTATTTTTATCTATAATTATTGATTTAATTTTTATTTTATGTTTAATTATATTCATTAATAAAAGCTAATATTTATTAAACAAAAAATAACGAATAAAATTGAATTAAATTATTAATAATAATAATATGTATATTTAATGGAATATACTTTTGATAAAATCATTAAAAGAGTTCATCCTGAATGGTTAAATTTCTTTGAATTAAATAAAGATGATTTAATATTAATATTAGATCAAGTGAACAAAGACATTACTGAAGGTAAAATTATTTTTCCATTACAAAAAGATTTATTAAGGACTCTTTATTATTTTGGACCAAAAGATACCAAATTAGTATTACTTGGTCAGGATCCATATATAAATTCGGAAATTTGTTCAGATAAAAAAGTACCACAAGCTTGTGGGATGTCTTTTGGTATTCCAAAAGCTCATAAAAAAATACCCCCATCATTACAAAATATTTTTAAAGAAATAAAAAACTGTTATCCAGATTATACTATACCTAATCATGGCTTTTTAAAAAGATGGATTAAACAAGAAAAAATATTATTGCTTAATTCAGCATTAACAGTAATTGAATCAAAATCAAATAGTCATCAACACTTATGGTCTAATTTTACCGATAAGTTAATTAAATATATTAGTGATACTTGTCAAAATACTATTTTCTTATTAATGGGTAATTTTGCTATAGGAAAAACAAAATTAATTGATATTAATAAACATAAAATATTTACAACTGTTCATCCTTCTCCATTATCAGCTCATAATGGTTTTTTTGGATGCAATATTTTTTTGAAAATAAATAAATATTTAGTAAATAATAATAAAATTAAAATTAAATGGTAAAAATAAAATATCTAATTTTAGATATATATGTTTGGTATCGAAAGTTATAAAAATAACGAAGAACTAATAGAAGAACAATTTAAAATAAAGTACTTAAAGTACAAACAAAAATATAATGAACTTAAACAAAGTGGTGGTACTGACAGTGTATTTGCTTATTTAACTACTGAAGAAAAAGCTAATAAGCTCGTTGATTTATTTAATAATTGTAGTCTAATAAACGACACTACACCACCATTTAATGTCGATGAAGTAGGTGAATTAATATTTCCTTCTATAAATGTTACTAATAATATTAATAATACTGAATTTGGAACTTTTGTTGAAACAGAAAAACAAAAATTTAATAAATTAGTTGAAGTAAAAAAAAATCAAGCTATTGAATCAATTAAATCTGAAAAAGCTAAATTTGAAAAATTATTAAATGATAAATTAGTTTCATGTAAAACGAGGAAGAATGAAGAAATTGTAGATCTTTTAGATGATAATGCCTATAAAATAAAAGTTGGTGATACAAGCATTTCTTTAGTATGTAAAAAAACTAATTTTTATGGAAAATGTAGTAATGAAAATAAAAATAGTTCAACAATTTCTAAAATTACACAGCCTTTTAAATTAGAAGATACATTATTAAATGCTGTTGTAAGTAATATAAATACCAGTAATTTGGTCGCTAAGAAAGATTACACTAAACCAACACATTATGTTTTGATAGAAGAATCATTTATATCTTCTAAATCAAAATTGCACGGTGATGGGAAGCCAAAACCATTACCTTCACAAACTCAATCTTCACAAACTCAATCTTCATAATTCCGATATAATTTATATTTACAACAAAATAAACTAACTTTATAAAAAAAATGAAAATTAAAAAAAAATGAAATTTATATAAACTATTTAAAGATTTATTAACTCTATAAATAGCTTATGAAAAATATAGAAAAATACTTAGATATGAGTGATGAACAGCTAGATAACCTATTAATGAGTGTTGATCTAGAATATAAACAAGATGAAGAAAAATTACCAATATTTTGTAAAAACTGTAAAAGTATTAATTTGGTAATTGATAATACAAAAGGGTATAGGGTTTGTACTGATTGTGCTGTTATTAATGATGAATATTTAGATGAAAATCCTGAATTAGTTACAAATGATGGTGAAGTAATTAATTCTAGATATGGTGCACCATCGAGTTTTTTCTTTCCTAAGGCATCATTAGGAACGAAAATAGTTTCTAAAGGATATAGTCGTTTAAGTTTATTACAGAAGCAGGGTCAAATGCCTTACAAAGAAAAAAGTTTAATGGATGTTCTTGAAACAATTCAATCAAAATGTAAAAAATATGGAATCACACAAACAATTATCGATAGTGCCAAAATTTTATACAAAAAAGTGTCAGAATCAGTTCATTCAAAAGGTAAAAGAAAAGGCAAAAATATAATCATGCGTTGTATCAATCGGAGAAGTATGATAGCAGCTTGTTTATTTCATGCTTGTAAATTACAAAAAGAAACCAGATCACCAATAGAAATAGCTAATATTTACGATTTAGAAATTAAGCATGTTAATCGTGGATGTAGAAAATTTTGTGATATTATTGATTCCAATACTTTATTTCATCAAATTAAAAGTTCTCAATCATCTGATTTTATTGAACGTTTTGCAAAGAAATTAAATATTGATAAAAAGTATATTGATATATCAAAAGATGTATCATCAAATATTCATAAATTAGATTTAGCATCAACTCATGAACCTCCATCAGTAGCAGCTGGATGTATTTTACTAGTAACTCAATTTTATAACATTCAATTATCCAAAAAACAAATATCAGATATTTTTGGAATTAGTGATGTTACTATTAGTAAAACATTTAGAAAAATCTGGCCTTATCACAAGATTGTATTAAATAATAAAATAACAGAATTAATTTTAGATAAAAAAAATGTAACAAGTAAAACTTCATCTGATATTAACAAAAATAATTTAATTAACAATAATGATTCTGAATCTGATGAAAAACCACAAAACAAATTAGTAAAAAGTAATAAAAAAGAATTAATAATCAATGAAGATTCAGATGAAGATAAATCATATAATGAATACGAAAGTGATAGCGATGAATATGATGAATCTGATGAAGATTCTGAAAATAAGAAACAATTTGATGTTTAAAATTATTTATATGTATATCTATTTATATATATGAATAATAATTATAAAAATCTTTATTTAAAATATAAAAGTAAATATTTAACTTTGAAATTATCATTTATTAATCAAACAGGTGGTAATAATATTGAAAAATATTTAAATTATTTAGTAGAAATGAGAGATGAAATGGATAGTTTAATAAATAAAATTAGAGATATAGAACCAGATTTTTTGACAAAAAATATTTACTTATGGGGTAATAATATAAAACAACCTGCTTATGAATATGTAAAAAAAATAAAAGATTTAATTGAAAAATTTACTAATTATTTAGAATCAAATGATATACCGATTGATTATTATAATTTGGATATATTTTATACTCAAGAATTAGTTGATTCTTTAGAATCTATGAAGAATGATTTAACATATGATAAATTATTTGAAAAATATAAATCGAGACAATTTTTTTATACTATTGATGAAACAAATTACAATGATATATTAGATGCAATGATATTGGAATATAATATTAATAACGAAAAAGATATTGAAAAACTTTTTAAATCTACTCTTCTTGGTTTTAATAAAAATTATATATTTGGATATATGGTTTTATTTAGATTTGCAATAGTTAATAAAAAACAAATATCAGTAATAAATAATAATATAAGTTATTTAACTTTTCATTCGATTTTTTCATCTTTAAATAATTCATTAAATTCAGAAGAATATGTTGGGATTTTAATAAAGTTAATAAAAGAATATATAATGTCATTTCCAATAAAAAAATTAATAATTATTAAAAATCCAATTGATTTTAATAAAAAATTTGAATTAAAATCTGAGGTATCATTTTATGAACCAAATCAAAAAATAGACATAATTAATAATTATGATGCTAAAAATAATTTAATAATTTATAAATCTGGAAATATAAAAAGTGTAGATAGAATTATTTTGGATGATTTAAAACAAATTATTTATACATTAGTAAGAATACCTGCTCATAAATCAGGTTAAAAAACTTCTATAATCTCTACTTATGTAGATTCGATTAATATTTCTTCTATAATCTCATCTATATAATTAAAAAAAATAACTTTAAAATTATTATCAATTAAATTTTGATATTTATTTTTAAGTTC
>Ga0194119_10011208_pt1 | contig 11640 bp, 13 predicted proteins | sample TA2MahC100mmetaG_FD_148620 | JGI IMG/M metagenome (GOLD analysis project Ga0194119, IMG submission 148620) | Freshwater microbial communities from Lake Tanganyika, Tanzania - TA2015018 Mahale Deep Cast 100m | ecosystem: Environmental > Aquatic > Freshwater > Lake | place: Tanzania: Lake... | reverse complement strand
CGCATGAAGAGCGCCGACTGGCAGAGCGTGATCGATCTCAACCTCACCGGCGTGTTCCTCTGCACCCGCGCCGTGAGCCGCTCGATGCTCAAGGCCCGCAGCGGCCGCATCATCAACATCACTTCTGTGGTGGGCCTGATGGGCAACCCCGGCCAGGCCAACTACAGCGCCGCCAAAGCCGGTGTGATCGGCCTCACCCGCAGCAGCGCCGCTGAATTCGCCAGCCGCGGCGTCACCGTGAACGCCGTGGCCCCCGGCTTTATCGAGAGCGATATGACCGCTGAGCTCGATAAGGAACCGATCCTGGCGGCGATTCCCCTGGGGCGCATGGGCCAACCCAGTGAGGTAGCCAGCGCTGTGCGCTTCCTCGCCTCAGATCCCGCCGCCGCCTACATGACCGGCCAGGTGCTGCAGGTGGATGGCGGCATGGTGATGCGCTGAGCGATCAGCTGCCCGGCTGCACGGGCTGGGCCAACTCCTCCCTGAGCCGCCGGATCCGTTGCAGCAGGCGCAACCGGCGGCTGCGCGTGGTGATTGTGAGAAACAAGCGCAGCGGCACGTAGATCAGGGCCATCCCCAGGCCCAGACCCACCACCACCAGAAAGGCAATCACGTTGCTGCCGGTGGCCGGGTTCGCCAGCACCTCGGTGAGCGGGCCGTTCAGGCTCTCCGCCAGGGCGTCGCTGAAGGTCTCCTCCATGGGGCGAACCCTATCGGCCGTCGGACGGGAACGCATCGCTGCGGGCGTGCCGATTCGGCTTTCCCCACAAGCCAGCGGTCACCCTCCCATGGGAGCCTTTGGCCATTGCGTGCACATAGCCCTGCGATGGCCAAGCTGCTCTCCTTCTCCGATGCCTCCCGCGCTTCCCTCGAGCGCGGTGTCAATGCCCTGGCCGATGCGGTGAAGGTCACCATCGGGCCGAAGGGCCGCAACGTGGTGCTCGAGAAGAAGTTCGGCGCTCCCGATGTGGTGAACGACGGCGTCACCATCGCCAAGGAGATCGAACTGGAGGATCCGTTCGAAAACCTCGGCGCCAAGCTGCTGCTGCAGGTGGCCACCAAAACCAAGGACAAGGCCGGTGATGGCACCACCACCGCCACGGTGCTGGCCCAGGCGATGGCCCGCGAAGGCCTGCGCAACGTCGCCGCCGGCGCCAGCCCGGTGCTGCTGCGCCGCGGCATGGAGAAGGCGGTGGCCCAGGTGGTGAGCGGCATCGAAGCGCGCTCCAGCGCCGTGGCCGGCGAAGCCATCCGTCAGGTGGCCACGGTGAGCTCAGGCGGCGACGACGAGGTGGGCCGCATGGTGAGCGAAGCCATGGAGAAGGTGAGCGTCGACGGCGTGATCACCGTTGAAGAAAGCAAGAGCCTGGCCACCGAGCTGGAGATCACCGAAGGCATGGCCTTCGATCGCGGCTACAGCTCCCCTTATTTCGTTACCGACGGCGACCGCCGCGTTTGCGAATTCGAAGGCGCCCTGCTGCTGGTAACCGATCGCAAGATCAGTGCCATCAACGATCTGGTGCCGGTGCTTGAGGCAGTGTCCCGCGCCGGCAAGCCCCTGGTGATCCTGGCCGAAGAGGTGGACGGCGAGGCCCTGGCCACCCTGGTGGTGAACAAGAACCGCGGCGTGCTGCAGGTGGCCGCGGTTCGCGCGCCCGGCTTCGGCGATCGCCGCAAGGCCATGCTTCAGGACATCGCCATCCTCACGGGCGCCAACCTGGTAAGCGAGGACCGGGCGATGACCCTCGACAAGGTGACCCTCGAGGATCTCGGCAGCGTCCGCCGGATCACGATCAGCAAGGACGAGACCACGATCGTGGCCACCGGTGACCACCAGGCCGCCGTGCGCGATCGCGTTGCTTCGATCAAGCGTGAACTCGACAACACCGACTCGGAGTACGACCGGGAGAAGCTCAGCGAGCGCGTGGCGAAGCTGGCCGGTGGCGTGGCGGTGATCAAGGTGGGCGCCCCCACTGAAACCGAGCTGCGCAACCGCAAACTGCGCATCGAAGACGCCCTCAACGCCACCCGGGCCGCCGTGGAGGAGGGCATCGTGGCCGGCGGCGGCAGCACCCTGGTGCAGCTGGCCGGCGAACTCAACGGCCTGGCCTCTGGCCTGCAGGGCGATGAGCGCACCGGCGTGGAGATCGTGCAGCGTGCCCTCGCGGCCCCCCTGCAGCAGATCGCCGCCAACGCCGGCTACGACGCCAACGTGGTGTCCGAGGAGGTGCAGCGCTCCGGCAAGGGCTTCAACGCCGCCACCGGCGTTTACGAAGACCTGCTGGGCGCAGGCATCCTTGATGCCGCCAAGGTGGTGCGCCTGGCCCTGCAGGATGCCGTGTCGATTGCCGGCCTGCTGCTCACTACCGAAGCGGTGATCGCCGATAAGCCCGAACCTCCCGCTCCCGCCGCACCCGGCGGCGACATGGGTGGCATGGGAGGAATGGGCGGGATGGGTGGCATGGGCGGCATGGGCATGCCCGGCATGATGTGAGCCCGAGCCGGACTTACAGCACCCGCACCAGGCGGGCGTGAATTCGGCAGACCGCGAGCGCTTCCCGGGGCGGGTCATTGCAGAGCCGCCCCAGCTCCCGGTTGAGCGCCTGAAGCTCATCCATTGGCAAGGTGGCCACTGGTACAGCCATCAACAGCCCGCCGAGTGCAAGCGGCACCAACGAGTGCAAGTTCAGGGAGGCCATCAGCACCTCCTTCAAGACGCTTGAGACTCACCCAGTGTGAATCGCTGCGTTCAGGGGTGAAGCGGTTCGTTCAGAAAGCTTCCAAAGCTCGCCGGTAGGCCGCCACCTGAAGATCCACGCCAGTGATGGCCGTGCCCACCACCACCGCATCAGCGCCCAGCCTGATCGCTTGCTGGGCCTGTTCAGCGCTAGCCACTCCGCCCTCACAGATCAACAACGCCTCCGGCGGCAACTGCTGCCGCAACTGGGGCATCAGATCCCAAGCAGGCGGCCGCAGCGCGGATGTGGCCTCCGTGTAACCAAACAGGGTGGTCCCCACCCACTGACAACCCAGGGCAGCGGCACGCAAACCATTGGCCAGGCTGTCCACATCAGCCATCAGCACCGCCCCCAGATCGCTGCGGGCGCGCTGCACCATTTCTGCGAGCATTTGTCCATCCGGGCGATGCCGTTCTGTGGCATCGAGGGCGATCACGTCAGCCCCGGCTGCCCACACCGCTTGAATCTCATGCCAGCCGGGGGTGATGTACACCGGGCTGTCTGCAAACGTGCGCTTCCAGAGCCCCACGATCATTGCATCGGGGCAGCGGCGCCGCACTGCACCGATGTGCTCAGGACTCTCCAGCCGCACACCCAGCGCGCCATTGTTGAGGCTCGCTTCAGCCATCGCCGCGATCACCTCGGGCTGCCGCATCGGCGACCCCTCCGGGGCCTGCACCGACACGATCAAGCCAGCCTGGAGCTTGGAGCGATCAGCCAGCACGGCGGCTCTCCTGATCCAGCAGCCAAGCGCGGAGCTGCACCAAGGCGGGATGGGTTGGAGCCGGTGCCGGACGGGTGGCAGCAGTTACCGGCGTGGCTAGGCGCAGGGGCCGCACCGCTGGGGTGGAGGCTGCAGGCTCCGCGGGCGAGGCATCAATCAATGGAGCAGGCTCCAGCTGAGCGGCTGTGTTGCTGTGCTCGTGCCACCAAGAGCATCCCTCGTGCTCAACCGCGCTGAGCTCTGCCCAGAGGCTGGGCAGGCTGCTCACCCCATGGCGGTGGACCCACTGAGCGAGCAGCTGGCTCATCAGCTGAGCGTTGCGAGAGGCCAGGGCTGCTTGCAACCCCAGCAGCTGCGACTGGCGGCGGGCCTGGGGAGAGGGGGCGGAGGGTCGTGGTGCCACGGCAGCAGGATCAGGCGAGCTTGCGATCCAGCAGCGGGCGGATCAACAGGAACAGACCCACGGCCAACGCCGCCAACACCGCTAGACAGGCCGCAGCGCTGAGATCTCCGTAAGGAGCCTGAAGCACCACGGCTGAGAGCGAAAACTGGCCGGCGTAAGCGGCACGGATCGGTTCAATCGCGAAGGTAAGGGGATTCAGGGCCGCTAGCCAGCCCAGCCAGCTGGGCATGAAGGAAATCGGAGCCAGGGCGGTGCTGGCAAACAGCAACGGCAGGTTGGCCACAAAGATCACCGCGATCAATTCGATGTGGCCAGGCAAGGCAAAGGCCAGGCCGAGGCTTAATCCAGTCACTGCGAACACCAGCAGCAACAGGGTGACCAGCACCAGGAGCAGGCCCACACCACCCGGCCAGCCGTAGCCCAGGCCCCAGGCGGTGGCCATGATCGCAAGGCTCTGCACCAGGCTCAGCACCGTGATGTAGAGCACGGAGGCAAGCACGATCGAACTGCGGGAGCGCAGCGGCGCCACCAGCAGGCGATTCAGAAAACCGAATTCGCGATCAAACATCACCGGCAAGCCGGCGTTGAGGGCGGCGCTGAAGGCCGTGAACACGATCACGCCAGCACCCAAGAAGCGGCCGTAGCTCATGCCGTCGGGCAACAGACCCTCGGGTGCGTTGGCAAAGAGGGCGCCAAACAGCACCAACCAGATCAGAGGCTGAAGCACTCCGGCCACCAAGGTGGAGGGCCTGCGAGCCAACTGCAGGAACAGGCGCCTGGTGAGGGCCAGGGTTTCCTGCACCAGCTCAGCGGTGGCGGAGCGTGGAGCTGTGGCGCCAGCAGGACCGTTGAAGAAGGAGGGAGCGGCGCTGGTCATCGCGGCTGGAGAAGAAACAACAGAACGGATCAGAACTTGAACCCTGGCCCTAACGCATCGACTGCTTGCGCTCAGCCTTGGGATCACGGCTGCCGGCCACCGCCAGCTCCGCATCCATCAAGGTGCGGCCCGTGGCCTGCAGATACACATCATCCAGGCTGGGGCGGCTCTGAGCCAGGGCGAACACCGGCAATTGCGCTTCAGCGAGCTGCCGGCGCAGCTGTTCCACCACGCCGTCGTGTTCCACCACCAGGTTGAGGGAATAACCCTGGGATTGGTTCACCACCACTTGGCGCACTCCCGGACAGCTCTGAAGCAACTGCTGCACGCGCAGGGCCTCGGGTTCATCGCTGAACTCACGCACCCGAAGGGTGACGCGATCCCCGCCCAGGGCTGCCTTGAGCTCAGACGGCCGTCCTGCCGCAATTACCCGACCGCCCTCGATGATCGCCAACTGATCGGCCAAGGCATCCACCTCCTCGAGGTAGTGGCTGCTGAGCAGCACCGTGGTGCCCTGATCACGGAGCTGGCGCAACACCTGCCAGATCGCAGCGCGGCTTTCGATGTCGAGGCCCACGGTGGGCTCATCCAGCACCAGCACCTGGGGCTGGTGCAGCAGACCGGAGGCGAGATCGAGACGCCGGCGCATCCCGCCCGAATAGGTGCCACTGCGGCGATCAATCCAGTCGGCCATACCCAGCAACTCGATCAGCTCGGCGATGCGCTGATCGCGCTGAGAACGCTGCAGGTGATAGAGATCACCCTGAAGCTGCAGCAACTCGCGGCCGCTGAGGATTTTGTCGAGGGCCACCTCCTGCGCCACGTAGCCGAGGCGCTCGCGAACCCCGCGGGGATCAGCCAAAGCATCCACACCGGCCACGCGCACGCTGCCGTTGCAAGGAGCCAACAGCGTGGCGAGGATCCGGAGCGAGGTGGTTTTGCCAGCGCCGTTGGGGCCGAGCAACCCGAAGAGGCTTCCGGCCGGCACGCTCAGGTTGAGCCCATCGAGGGCAACGACGGCTCGATCAGCCTTGCCGTAGCGCTTGCTCACATTGTGGAGCTCGATCACCCCTTCTGGCATCAGATCCGCCAAGAGCTCAGGCCCCGCACAACCACTGCTGGAGGTCAATCTAGAAAGGTCAGGCGGCCAGAGACGCATCCGAGGTGAAGGCTCCCATGCCGGACCCTGCCATGGCGATCAGATCCCAACCCTGCCGGCTGAACTGCTCACCAGCTGGCAGACGGGCGATCAGCAGCAGCAAACAAATGCCGAAGAGATAGAAGATCGACCAGCGGAACAAACCGCGAGCCCGCTGCAGGTCGTCTGGATCGCGATGCAACCGCCAGGCCATCTGGATCAAGCGGGCGTTGAAGGGCAGCAGCAGCAGGCCGTAGAGCAGACCGCCGCTGGGAAGAGCCCAGATGCCGAAGAGGCTCAGCAGCACCGTGGCAGCGGCGTAGAGGCTGATACCCCGCGCTGTGGCCGCTGTGCCCTTCACCACCGGCAACATCGGAATGCCAACCGCGCGGTAGTCGTCTTTCAGCAGCAGCGCCAAGGCCCAGAAATGGGCGGGGGTCCACACCATCACCAGGGCGAACAACCACCAGCTGCCCAGTCCGAGATGCCCCGTGGCCGCCGCTGCTCCCACCAGTGGCGGGATCGCACCGGCCACCCCGCCGATCACGATGTTCTGAGTGGTGCGTGGCTTGAGCAGCACCGTATAGAGCAGCACATAGCTGCACAGGCCGAGCAGCGCCAGGCTGGCGGCCAGACAGTTCACCCCGCCCACTAAGAGGGTGGCGGCGGTGAGGGCGAGGGCCACTGCAATCGCAAAGGCCGTGCCCATCGACAAGCGCCCCGAGGGAAGAGCGCGGGAGCTGGTGCGGAGCATGCGGCCATCCAGCTCCTGCTCCCACAAACAGTTGAGAACGCCGGCGGCGGCGGCCGCTAAAGCACCGCCCCCCAGGGTGCAGGCCAGCCTGAGCGGGGGCAGGGGCCAACCCTCCGAGAGGGCCATTCCCCCCAGGGTGGTGGCGAGCAGCAAGGGGATCAGGCGCGGCTTGGCAATCTCCAACCAGGGCGGCAGCTTGATGCGAGCCCTGGAGGGCACCACCTGATCACGGGTGAGGGCGGGAACTGCTGTGGCAGGTGCACTAACCATGGGAGAACTCCTGCTGGGAAGGCTGAAGAAGGCTGCGGCTGAACAAGGCGGCCAACACCGCCACCAACAGGGCCGCCACCAGCTGATGGGCCACGGTGACGGCGGGCGCCGCCAAGGTGAGACGCAGGCTGAAAACACCGAGCGCGATCTGGGCCACCACAGCCACGGCTGCGAGGGCGGCGAGGGTGCGCTCCGCAGGACGCCGCCAGGCCACCAGCAGCGCCGCAGTGATCACCGCCAACGCCACGGGTCGGGCGCCGAGGCGATGGGCCAGCAGCCAACCGCAGCCTTCGCCTGAGCTGAGGCAGCGGCCTGCAGCCCACTGGGTGGCCATCAGGCCGCCCAGCAGGCACTGGCCGATCGCCAACGCAGCAACGGCGCCGATCAACCACGGCCAAGCGCGGTTAAGCCACTGAAGGCTCTGAACCGGAGCCGTTTGAAGCGGGAACGGCTCCAGCAGGGCCTGGGTACAGGCGCTGAGCAGAGCCACCAAGAGCAGCGCCGTGATCAAGTGCGCCGTGACCACCGGGAATGGCAACAACAAGGTGACGGTGAGGGCACCTAAGCCGCCCTGCACAGCCACCAACAGGAGCGCAGCCAGCGACAGACACGGGACCCAGCGGGGCAACTCACGACGCCACCACCAGGTGGCCACCGCCTGCACCAACAGACCCACCCCCACGATGAAGGCATCGAGCCGGTGGAACCACTCGAGAAACACCTGGAGGTTCATCTGCCGGCCCGGCAACAGTGAGCCGTAACAGAGCGGCCAGTCGGGACAGGCCAGACCGGCCTCCATCACCCGGGTGGCTCCACCAATGCCCACCAACGCGATCAGGGCCACAAGCAGGTGGGCGCTCAAGGCACCGAGAGCACCGCGTCGACTCGCAAAGGGTTGGAGCGTGATAGCCGTCATCCCGTCGCGCCCGCAGCAGTTGCAATGAAGCTAACGATGGCTACTGCCACTCACACGATTGCATCAATTGCCGTTGCATACGGTGTGCGATCCCTCACCAGATCCCACACGATTGCTGCGAACATCAACAGCAGCAACACGGGCGACTGGAAGCTCCATAGGGTTAGGCACACGAAGCCGCAGCTATGCGGATCCCCGCCTCCATCCTCACCTTGCTGGCCGGCATGGCCCTGGTGCTCACAGGGCTGTGGGTAGGCCAGAACGTGAATTTGCTCCCCGCCCAAGCCAGTGCCAACGCGCCGGTTTACGACGAGCTCTTTAAGGTTTTGTTCAGCATCGGCACGATCCTGTTTGTCGGGATCGTGGGTCTGATCGTCTACAGCCTGGCCCGGTTCAGGCGTCGCGCCGGCGAAACAGGCGATGGCCTTGCCATTGAAGGCAATCTGCCGCTTGAAATTCTCTGGACTGCGATTCCTGCGGTGGTTGTGCTGTTCGTCGGGATCTACAGCTACGACATCTACGACCGCATGGGCGGGATGACGCCGCTCAATGACCACAGCATGCATGCCATGGCCGGCAGCGAAGAACGCACCTGGGGCGGCATCAGCCCGGTATCCCTTGATGGTGATCCGGCCATTGCGCCCCTGCCGGTGGATGTCACCGCGATGCAGTTCGCCTTCATCTTTCACTACCCCGACTCCGACATCACCTCCGGCGAGCTTCACGTTCCGGTGGGACAACCGGTAGCTCTGCAGATGAAAGCCCTCGACGTGATCCACGCCTTCTGGGTGCCGCAGTTCCGGCTGAAACAGGACGTGATTCCTGGGCAGCCCACCCTGCTGAGCTTCACCCCCACCCGTCCCGGGCAATACCCGATCGTGTGCGCCGAGCTGTGTGGGCCGTACCACGGCGGCATGCGCTCCAGCGTGATCGTTGAAGAACCCGAAAGCTTCGCTGCTTGGGTCGCGAAGAACAGTCCGGCAGCTTCTGCCACCACCACAGCGGTGCAGTCATGACGATCAGCCTGATGCCCGAAACCAGCAGCACGGGGTCGCTTCAACCCCAGGGCTGGCTGCGCTACCTGAGCTTCAGCACCGACCACAAGGTGATTGGGCTGCAATACATGGTGTGCGGTTTCATCTTCTACCTGATTGGTGGAGCTCTGGCCGGAGCGATCCGCACCGAGCTGATCACACCGATCTCGGATTTCCTACCCCGGGAGACCTACAACGAAGTGCTCACCCTGCACGGCACGGTGATGATCTTCCTCTGGATCGTGCCGGTGGTGAATGGCGCCTTCGGCAACTACCTGATCCCCTTTTATGTGGGCGCACGGGATATGGCCTTCCCCAGGCTCAATGCCGTGGCCTTCTGGCTGATCCCGCCAGCTGGGATCCTGCTGATCAGCAGCTATTTCTTTGCCAGCGCGGCCCAGTCCGGTTGGACGGCCTATCCGCCGCTCAGCACCACCACACCCGCCACCGGCCAGATCATCTGGATCCTGAGTGTGCTGCTCTTGGGCGGAAGTTCAATCTTTGGCGGCATCAATTTCATCGCCACGATCCTGAAGCTGCGGCGCCCGGGTCTCAATCTGATGCAACTGCCGATGTATTGCTGGGCGATGCTCGGCACCAGCATCCTGGTGGTGCTCTCCACGCCAGTGCTAGCCGGCACCCTGGTGCTCCTGAGCTTCGACATCATTGCCCACACCGGATTCTTCAATCCGGCGATGGGCGGCAATGCCGTGGTGTACCAACACCTGTTCTGGTTTTATTCCCATCCGGCCGTTTACATCATGGTGCTGCCGGCTTTCGGCCTGGTGAGCGAGATCCTGCCGGTGCATGCCCGCAAGCCGCTGTTCGGTTACACCACGATGGTGTATTCGATCCTGGCGATTGTGTTCCTCGGGCTGATCGTGTGGGCTCACCACATGTTCACGAGCGGCACACCGCCCTGGATGCGCCTGTTCTTCACGATTGCCACCGCCTTCATCGCTGTTCCCACAGGGATCAAATTTTTCAACTGGCTCGCCACCCTCTGGGGCGGAAAGCTGAGCCTGAACACGGCGATGCTCTTCTGCTGCGGCTTCATCGTGAACTTTGTGTTCGGAGGCATCACCGGTGTGGCCCTGGCCCAGGTGCCTTTCGACATCCACGTGCACGACACCTACTTCGTGGTGGGCCATTTCCACTACATCGTCTACGGCGGCACGGTGTTTGTGATCTTCGCCTCCATCTACCACTGGTACCCCAAGGTGACCGGCCGCCTGCTGAACGAGCCCCTAGGGCAGCTGCATTTCTGGCTCACCTTTGTGGGATTCAACCTCTGCTTTGCCCCCCAGCACTGGCTTGGCTTGAACGGCATGCCGCGGCGTGTCGCCGAATACGACCCCCAGTTCACGCTGATCAACCAACTGAGCAGCGCTGGCGCCCTGCTGATGGCGATCAGCACGCTGCCATTCCTGATCAACGTGGTGATGAGTGCCTTCAACGGCGCCCCCGCCGGTGACAATCCCTGGAATGCCCTCACCCCGGAATGGCTCACCAGCTCGCCACCGCCCGTGGAGAACTGGAAGGGTGAGCCGCCCCTGGTGCATGAGCCCTACGGATACGGCGTTGCACCGGGAGAGCTGAGCCTCGAAGCCAGCAGCGGCCGCGACCTTTGGAGCCTCGGACAGAGAGATCAACTATGACCAGCACCCACCCCGAGACCACTCAGCACGACGCCACTGAGGCGGAGCACGGCCACAGCGATCACCGCCTGTTTGGGCTCGCCACCTTCCTGGTGGCCGATGGCATGACCTTTGCCGGCTTCTTCGCGGCGTACCTCACCTTCCGGGCCGTGAACCCCCTCCCGGCCGGGCACAGCTACGAACTGGAATTGGTGTTGCCCACCATCAACACCGTGCTGTTGCTGGTGAGCAGCTTCACCTTCCACCGCGCCGGCGCGGCCCTGCGTCGGAGCAACCACCCCCTGTGCCAGCGCTGGCTGCTGGTCACGGCGTTGCTGGGCTTCAGTTTTCTGGCCGGTCAGATGAAGGAATACTTCTCGCTGCCCTTTGGCCTCACCGACAATCTGTTTGCCAGCACCTTCTACGCGATCACGGGCTTTCACGGCCTGCACGTGACCCTTGGCGGGCTGATGATCCTGATCGTGTGGTGGCAGAGCCGCGAGGGCGGCCGCATCAGTGTGGACAACCAATTCCCCTTAGAAGCAGCCGAGCTCTACTGGCACTTCGTGGACGGGATCTGGGTGATCCTCTATGGGCTCCTCTATCTGCTTTGAATTTTTTCTTTCACTTTGCCCTTGCGGTTGATTGGAGTTGATCGGCACAATCGGTCAAACAATCCTCAGCCAGGCCGGTGTTCGTCGAAGAGAAAGTGATCACACCCGTGCAGATGCTGGAAGGGAAGGCACTGCTCGATAAAGCGCGATCACTGAGCAATCGTCCGGAAGATCAGATTGCTCGGGCCTGTGGCTATGTAGGTCCGAGCGGCCGGGTGCTCAAGAAGAGTTTCTATCGGGCCCTGGTGGAAGCAAAGGGCTACAAGTTGCCCAGCCAGAGCGGCAGCACTGGCGGTGGTGGCGCTGCTACGCGGGGCAGACAGGCTGAGTTCCGCACCAGGGTGCACGGCAACGGCAATCTGCTGATTGGCCATGCCTACACCCGCCGCATGGGATTGGAGCCCGGCCAGGAATTTCGGATCGAAATTCACCAGGAAACGGGCTCCATCTGGTTGCTGCCCATGCAAGAGGGCAGCGACACCGAGTTGATTGATCAGGCCGGCTGAGCCGGGCCGCCGCGATCATCGGGGCCGTG
>Ga0194119_10011205_pt1 | contig 11642 bp, 11 predicted proteins | sample TA2MahC100mmetaG_FD_148620 | JGI IMG/M metagenome (GOLD analysis project Ga0194119, IMG submission 148620) | Freshwater microbial communities from Lake Tanganyika, Tanzania - TA2015018 Mahale Deep Cast 100m | ecosystem: Environmental > Aquatic > Freshwater > Lake | place: Tanzania: Lake... | reverse complement strand
TAGCCTCATAGGCAATGTTTACCTTATTATTTCTTATGCAGACACCTTTTTTAACGGCTTCCCACGAAAATTCTTCGTAAGTCCTTTCGTAATCCAGGAGACCGTCTGTTACAGGTTTTTTGCTAATGATATCCGAGTTTTTCATATTAATAAGTTTTTGCTGTGCATTATAACAACCCTGAGATTGTCCAAAAAATCAAGATAGGGGCAGTTCGTGAATGCCCCTACAATCAAAAAATCCAAAAATGTCAAGCAATAATCTTATATCACTTATATTTATAAGTCAATCAGAAAGGTTTTGCGATAAAGTTGTAGATGGCAAAATTCCTTCATTGCGCAACAGGTAGATTTACTCGTATTGGGCTTGTAGTTTCTGCATCTGCCTGTCCGGCATACGCTCAAAGACTTCTGCCTGATAGCGGCGCAGTTCGTAACGTAGGTTTTGAGCGACGTTGTCGGGGATTTCCTTTTTTATATTGCCCCACTGGGAAAGCGTGTCTATTTGTTCGTGGAGAAACGGTTCAGGCATGGGTTGTTTCCGCTGCTTTCTGGTAGAACACAACCCCCACACGCCGAATATGCTCAATCACGTCCGTGTCGCTGATGTGTTGAAAAATGGACAGGTCGAAGGTATAGGGCAGGAGCAGGTCGTCTATCTCGTTCATGATGCGGTAGAGGATTTCGATCGTCAAATCCTCCCCACCAATCAGTGTCAGGTCAATATCGGAGCCGGTTCTGTGGTTGCCTTTGGCGCGTGAGCCGTAGAGGATTGCTTTATCCACCTGAGGATAATGGGCAAGGACGCAGCAAATTTTTTGGATGACGGTTTCATTCAAGCCAAAGCGTGTTGTCACGACATCTTCCCTTTCAGCGCTTCTATTCTTGAATACAGTTTTTTGAATTCAGGATAATACAGGCTAACGATATCGGCAGCAATTTTTTCGGCGATGTTTTCGTTGCAAGTGTGACTGGTCAAGGTTCTGCTTTCAATCATTGCCATCCAGGTTTCACCGTTTTCGATTAATTCCCGTTTAAATGCCAGACGAAAAGCATCCCGGCTGCCGTAAATGTTGGTTTCCCCTGGGCATCAAAATAATCTTTCAACGTGTTGCATGCTAACTCATAGGTATATTCAAATGCTTGAATCAAGCCTTGTTTTTCCAGTTCGTTCAATACGCCCTTTTCGATGAATTTGGTAAGTTGGTTGAACGCCTTGGAAAAATTATTGAATCGCTGAATCCATCGGATGTCTTGTGTGGTCACTGGGAATCTCCATAAAACGTCCTGTTCAACACCTTGTCTTCTCCGACGACCGTGCCAAAAACATTGTCATATTACCTGGTTTTGAAATTGCAATCAAGCTTGTTTTCTTGTTATAGGTTAGATTTAGATTATAATACTGCATCACTTTAATCAAGTAGAATGGGTTAAACAAAACGAACGCATCATCCAATTAAATACGTTTTTACTTTCCGGATGGAGTTGTTATAATTTTTTCATGGCTCTAAAATTCAATGACAATCTGCTCCCTACACTCCCCATCATGGATGACCTCCCGGTGGACAGGATTATTGGGATTACGTCAACTATTCCCATCGAGATCGTCTTTTCTGCCGGGTATATACCGATAGACCTGAATAATATTTTTGTCTGCGACCCGTCTTCTTATAAAATGGTTGAAGACGCCGAATCGGCCGGTCTCCCAAGAAATACCTGCGCCTGGATCAAGGGCATCTATTCAGCTACCAGGAAATACTCCATCAAAAAGGTTATTAGTGTTATTCAAGGGGATTGTAGTAATAATCAGGCATTGATGGAGATATTCCAGTCAGAGGGCATTGAAACCATCCCATTTGCCTATCCACACTCAAAGACGGACAAGAAATTTTTGCAGGATCAATTGGTGAGGCTTGCCGATAGTCTGGGTGTAGATTATTCAAAAGCGGAAGAGATGAAGGAGCGCCTGGATGCTGTTCGCGCAAAGGTACATGAAATTGACAGTCTCACGTGGACTGCAAATACCGTAACGGGAGAGGAAAACCACATCTGGACGGTATCTACGAGCGACCTGATGGGAGATTATGCCGTCTTCGAGGAGCGCGCCGCAAGGTTTTTGAAATTGGCGCGAGAACGCGAACCCGTTCAGCATGTGCTTCGGATTGGTGTCGTCGGTATACCGCCTATATGCGAAGACCTTTACTCATTTCTTTCTTCCATCGGTGCGCATGTCGTGTTCAACGAGATTCAAAGGCAGTTCAGTATGCCATATTCCACAGAAACCCTGGTAGACCAGTACAGTCAGTATACTTACCCTTACGATATCTTTTCTCGTTTGGAAGACATTCAGCAGGGGATAAAACAACGGCACCTCGGGGGGCTTATCCATTATGTCCAGAGTTTTTGTCACCGGCACATCCACGACAGTATTATCAGAAAGAATGTCCGGTTGCCAATCCTAACCCTGGATTGTGACCGTCCGGGGCGGCTGGATGGAGCTATGAAGACCCGCATCGAGGCCTTTATCGAGATGTTACGTTAGGAATGTTGTTCAACGCTTAAACTCCCACCGCTCCCCTCTCAAATCAATGGGGAAGAATTTTCTCTATACCTTGTTTCCATACTATTTTTGAAGAATCTGAATAGATTTCCTTAAAGTGAATAGGATATTTACCGATTATGATAATATAGCGTCTGGTTATTTTGCTGCTAAAAATTCTACCTATGCGCAGAGGAGAAGGTGTATGCCCCGTGATATACCCGTTGGGAACGGTTCGTTATTAATTACTTTTGATAAGGACTATCGCATTCGTGATATCTATTTTCCCAATATTGGTATGGAAAATCATACCGAAGGGCATCCCTTTAGGTTTGGGGTTTGGGTAGACGGATGTTTTAGTTGGATGGGAAATGGATGGGAAATGCGGCTGCAGTACCAGGAGGACACCCTTGTTACGGACGTAAAGGCAGTGAATAAGTCGCTGGGGATTGCTCTGGAGATGCACGATGTGGTCGATTTCTATTTGAATGTATATATTAAACAAATAACCGTAAAAAATCTTTGGGACAGGGAGAGGGATGTAAGGCTCTTTTTTAATCACGATTTTCATATTTCAGAATCGGTAGTAGGAGATACCTCTTATTATGACCCAGCGACAAAGTCCATTATTCACTACAAGGGAAAGCGATATTTTTTAGTCAACCACGGTGACGCCATTAAAAATGGCGTGGACTATTTTGCAACGGGGATTAAGGAATTACATGGCGCCGAAGGGACGTGGAGAGATGCTGAGGACGGTGTGCTGGGCAGGCACCCTATTTCCCAGGGATCTGTTGATTCCACGATTGGAATACACGTTCCATTAAAGGCGCGCGAGGAATATACCGTATATTATTGGATTGCAGCCGGTACGACTTACGAAGAGGTGGCAAAGCTCAATACAACCGTATGGTGGAAGACACCCGAAGAACTCATGCGGCGGACGGCAAATTATTGGAAGTTATGGGTTAATAAGGAAGATATCAATTTTGACGGGCTACCCGATAAGATAGTGAAACTATTTAAAACAAGTCTTTTGGTATTACGCACACAGATTGACAATGAGGGCGCAGTTATCGCAGCAAACGATTCCGATATTGTTCAGTTTGGCAAAGATACCTATTCGTATATGTGGCCCAGGGACGGCGCACTGGTGGCATATGCACTGAATAAGGTCGGCTATGCAGATATTACCAGAAGATTTTTTAAGTTTTGTGCGGAGGTATTATCTGAAAATGGTTATCTGCTTCATAAATATAATCCGGATAAGTCCGTTGCCAGTTCATGGCATCCGTGGATAAAGGGAGATAAATTGGAATTACCCATCCAGGAAGACGAAACTGCGTTGGTCATATGGGCATTGTGGAAACATTTTGACAAGTACAGAGATATTGAGTTCGTTCAGCCTCTCTATCAGGCACTCATTATCAGGGCGGCGGAATTTATGACAAAATTCATAGATAAGGAAACAAAACTCCCATTGCCTTCTTATGACTTATGGGAGGAGCGGCATGGTGTTCACACCTTTACGGTTGCGGCAGTGGTTGCCGGAATACGGGCTGCTGGACACTTTGCCGCTGCATTTGGAGAACATAATCGTGCAAAAAAATATTTTAGTGTGGCAGATGAGATGAAAAATGCCATGATTAAACACTTGTACAACAAGGCGGAAAAGAGGTTCGCCCGGATGGGCAAAAAGAAAGGGGCTGGCTATGAACTCGATATGAATATAGATGCCAGTTTATGCGGGTTATTTTCTTTCGAGGTATTTTCACCTTATGATCCGCTGGTTCAATCAACCATGCAGGCGGTAAAGGACGTTTTGTGGGTAAAAACACATGTGGGAGGGATAGCACGATACGTTGGCGACTATTACCATAGAGTAAGTGGTGATATAAACAACGTCCCGGGAAACCCCTGGTTTATTTGTACGATGTGGTTGGCGGAGTATGAGATTGCAAGGGCACAAAATGAAAATGACTTAAAGAAGGCGTTGTCGGTATTGGAGTGGGTGGCTGATCATGCATTAGTCTCGGGAGTATTGGCAGAGCAAATAAATCCTTATACGAACGAACCTGTTTCGGTTTCCCCGTTAACATGGAGTCATGCGACGGTAGTTACAACCGTTGTAAAATATCTGGAAAAGATGAGCCTCTTAATTTCCGGGAATGCCTATGCCTATTCAAGATATAATTCCAACCGCTACGCCTCATCGGCCTATAAGGAAGAAATCCCCGTAAGCGAGGAATATCCGGTTATGGTGCAGTCAAGTTAGCAAAAATTTACGATTTACGAATTACGATTTGGGATTTAAAAAAATCGTAATTCGTAAATCTAAAATCGTAAATCCCCAGCAAAGAACTCTTCTGAGTCGTTCGGGTTAGGATAAACTATGCAGGCAACACGTTATAAAATAGAAGAAGTTATAGAAAAGGCCGAGAGTCTTTCCTACATGCCAACGATAGTTTTAAAGCTTATGGAAATGATCTCTGACCCTGATGTAACGGTACATGAAATTGTTGCGGTGATAGAAAAAGATCAGGGTTTGGTTGCGAGGATATTTAAAGTTTCCAATTCGGCTTTCTACGGACGATTACAAAAAGCAGAAAATTTAACGGATGCCGTTATAACCCTGGGATTGAGGGGCATTAAATCCTTCATTATAGCACAAGCCGTGAAACATGTATTGACGACCGCCGGTATGGATGATCATTCCTTATGGGAACATGCCGTAAAGGTATCTATCACTTCTACGGTTTTGGCGAAAGAACTACGATACGATATGCCGGAAGATGCATTAGTGAGTGGATTGGTGCATGATATTGGAAAGGCGTTTATAGGAAGCGTTTATCCTGAAACTCCTTCGCTCATTCACCAGAAGATGGTGAAAGACAACGTAACTTATGATGAGGCAGAACGGATTATTTTGGATTTTAATCATGCGGAGATTGGGGCATTGATAACTGAAAAGTGGGGGTTTCCTCCAAAGATTGTTGACGTAATACGCTATCACCATAACGCGGATGATATCCAGGAGGTTTGTATAGAATCACAAGAGGTGATCCGTCTCGTTAAACTTGCAAATATTATGAGCAAACAATACGATGCCCTGCCAGATTCCTATACGGAGGGTGTGTTTGAAAAACTTCACTCTGCCGGCGCCTTTGATCTGACACCTGATCGTTTAACCTATCTGATGGAAGAGGTAAAGATGAGATGGAAAACGGAAGGTGAAAATGGTCTGTTTTATTAACCCGCCTTGTTCTAATTACCGGCCATCCTGCCTACCACCCTGAAAATAACAAGGATCATGCCGCCGGAAAAGAAGAATATCGTCACAAAGGTAAGCGGGATGCTTGGGTTATTTTTAACGCTGACAAGGACGCCTGGAACAGAATTAATATCTGCAAAAATAATCTTTGATCCATACATCTCTTTTGCGTTATTCTCACCGATGGGTAAAAAGGTCTGCTGTGGTTCGCTGTTTTCCGAAAGAGAGACAAGCTTTACCACAGGATAGCGATATTGTGGAGGCATGTACAAATCGGCAACACGTACCTGCGTGCCGTTTGCGGTAAATGTATCGTTCACCTTTATAGTACAAATACGGTCGTCTACTTTGAGAACCACACTTGATGCAATCCATCCGTAATCCCGCATGAGTACCTCCAGGATTCCGTGTTGTAAAAGAACGGGGTTGTTGTAACCGAGTGTATCCGAAAACTCAACTCCATCCTTCCTGACGGTTACGGATGCTTCTATTATTTTTGGCATTCCATTTGGATACGAACTTGTCTTGAGGTCCGTGACCTTCATTTCAACGCCACCGAGGTCTGTCCACTCGTCAGCCACTGATACAGGAGGTTCTGTAAAGGAATAAAGTCCGCCAATGAGATGCGCAACCAGAGTCATTACAAACCCAATATGCACTATAGATGCCCCGTATAGGGGAATCTTCTTTACGCCGCCCTTTGCCTTTCTGATAATCGAGTCGAGGGTGCATAAGAATGCATTGATGCCATAAAAAATGCAGGCGATAAAGAGGAGGTAAAACCATGCGTGGATTGGTTTCTTGTGGCTGAAAAAGAATGAAATGTCCTCACCTGAAAGTCCCCTATAATGGTGAGGCTGGAAGTTCATGATAAGGCTGCCGATGATGAGTAAACCGGTAGCCGTGAACCCAACGATAATGCCGAGTTTTTGTGACTTAAATATATCGTAGATCTTTTTCACTTACAATTTTTTATTATCGAAAACTATGAGAACTGCCAATGAGAAAACTCGTACCTACATAGGTCATTATCAGAATGACAAATCCCACGATAGCCATCGGCGGTTTGAATCGTTTGGCTTCCTGCCAATAATCTAAATGGAGACACGTGGCATAAAAAAACCAGATAATGACCGACCAGATGACCTTCGCATCCCAGAGGAAATATGATCCCCAGGCTACATATCCCCACAACCCCCCGAAAATCATCGAAATTGAGAAGGTGATAAGACCGTATTGAAACCCGGAGTCGATGATCTGATCGTATCGTTTCTTTTCATTTGAATTGAAGTAACGCGCAACGGCTGCGGCCATAGCGCTAACCCACAGTGCATAACAAAAGAAAGAGAGGGGTACATGCAATATATACCAGACGGTAAGCATCAGGGGCGGGGCATAGCTTAATCCTTTTGGAAAAAGTACGGCCGCCACAAGAAAGGCATATCCAACTCCAAAAAAGGACATGCGATAGATGTGACTTTCCGTTTTGGTATAAATGAGCAATATAATAAATGTGGCGGCGGCAAAGGCGTTAAAGGATTCGAATTTATTGGTTAAAGGGAAATATTCTATCGAGATGCCGCGTATCGCTATGGCTGCAATGTGGAGAAGCACAATTCCTAACAGAATAGGGAATCGTAGTTTCCATGGTGTGAATCCAAAGAGCCAATAAATGGAATAAGCGCCTAAGCAAATCCAGTATAAAATTATGGATATTTGATTGAGAGACTGAGCTGTATCCATTATTGTAAGGTAATCTCAATCTTTGCTTTTTCTTTCAAGTCCTTAACGAGGTTATTCATTTCATTGGCAACCAACACCTCCCGTACCTTATCCTTCACCTCGCTGAAACTCACGTCTTTTGCCGGAGTATTGGCAATGACCTTTATCAGGTGATAACCAAATTCTGTTTTGACAGGTTCGCTAACTTTTCCTACTTCGGTAGCAAATGCGGCTTTAGCGAATTCTTCCACCATGGCGCCGTGTCTGGGAAATGAACCTAAATCACCGCCGGTCTTTCCCGTCGGGCAGTCGGAATATTTCTTTGCACACTCTGCAAAGTCTGCCCCTTCTTCGAGTTCTTTTTTAATGGATTCAATCTTTGCCCTTGTCTTGTCCAGTTCTTCCTGCGCCTTCATTCCCTTGGTATCAACCAGTATGTGGCTTGCCGTGACGGTTTCTCCATTAAAATTACCAATATTTTTTATAAAATATTCTTCCTGTTTTTTATCGTCAATACTTTTGGATATGTAACTTTCAATTGCCGCCGACATACGGATTGCGGTTCTCAGTTCTTCGATGTTGCTGCCCTGGAATTCCAGGAACTGTTCCAACGTTTTATCTTTGGTTGTCGGGTTTTTCTTGATGTTTTCCCGCATTTTGGCAATTTCTTTGTCCACTACCTCTTCGGGAGTAGTTAACTTTTGTTCCACAACAAATTGCCTTAACACACTTTGAGTGACAAGTTGCTCTGTGATTTGCTGTTCCATAGATATCAATGCGGCAGGATTTACGTGATTTCTAAACCGGTCCAGGATTTTATCTAAATCCTTACGGAGGATTTTTTCGCTATTAACCGTGGCAATAACCTTGTTGGGGTCGGGTTTTTCTTTCTTGCCATGAACTCCCATACCATGGCCACCGCCTTCGGTTTCCATTCCCAACCCATGCATCTTTTCCTTGTCTTCCTTGTTGAAGTTGACATCTTTGTGTATCTTTGCAAAATCCTGTTCGCCAGATTGGCTGCTTACTTGAGGGTTACCCGGTTCATTTTTTCCGCAGCCCAAAATGGACAATACCAACAAACTTGAACAAATAATGTAAACAGAAAATCTTTTCAGCATAACTACTCCTTAATAAACAAGAAATACGTAAATCAACTTTTGTATTAACAAACCATACATGGAATAAGTTCCTCAATTATAATGATTTTGTCAGCGCGTTATTATTGAACAACGGAACTGGACTGAGCTATATTACACCGTTTAAATGGGCGAGGTGGGAGTCGAACCCACACAACCTTTTACGGTCAAAGGATTTTAAGTCCTTCGTGTCTGCCATTCCACCACTCGCCCAACGGTACTATTATTTACAAGTCAGGTTTTTTTGGAGTTGAGGCTTCAATTTTATACATCCTGAGCGTGAATGTTGGAGGAAAAAATAAAATCGCAGTTCTGTTTTCTTTAATCCACTATGATAAAATAGGCGGCACTGGGATTCGAACCCAGGGTAACGGTTTTGCAAACCGTGGCCTTAGTCCACTTGGCGATGCCGCCGTCCTTTTAAAGATTTTAATAATACCATCAAGGGAATAGTAAGGCAAGAAGTTTTTTCATATCCTCATATGTGCCTAAATTTATGTACAGGGATTTCAAAGTTTGTAGTTGTAGCGCGAACTTTAGTTCGCATAGGATATAAGCGAACTGAAGTTCGCACTACATTGAATGGCAACCTGGTTTTCACGAAAGAATTGTTCAACGAATGGCATATCGGGATTTGCTTGTTTGCAAGAGTTGAAATACTAAATGGGTTGTAAATTTAAAACATATTTGCTAAACTATTTTTATGAGAAATGGGAAAATTAGAAAATATACGGAATTAAGCGATAAATACTTAAATGACGCTGAAATACTCTTAAAGAAGGGTGATCTGTCACAGACATCTGAGAAACTATGGGGTGCTTTTGCAACTATTGTAAAAGCGGTTGCAGCAAAACACAGCAAAGATATAAAGACTCATGATGGTGTCTCGCATTACTTGGCATCTATATCCAAAGAACTAAGGGACGAAAGCCTTCTTACTGCGGGACTGACCGCGAACGCATTGCATCAAAATTTTTATGAAGACTCTTTAACAGTAGAATTTATCAGAAAAGGATCAAAGACTATACGCCTTTTCGTTAATCGCATGAAAAAGCGTTTTTCATTGAATTAGTAATTATATGTTTATTACCAACCTTGCTAATTGTTGCCGTTATAATCCTTACCCTTCAAAGTCACAGTTATTTCACGACTTTTTCCTCTCCTGCGTGTAAAACTTGAAGGTGTTCCGTCCCCGTTCTTTACCATCGTACATGGCAGTATCGGCCTTTTTGATCAGGTTTTCTGCATCCCTTGCATCGAACGGATACACGGCAATACCTATGGTCGGGGTTATGTAAACTTTGCGTTCCTCAAGCTGGAAAGGGGAGGACATCTCGTTAAGAATTTTGTGTGCAATAAAGGCGACGTCCTCCGGCTGGATAATGTTTGTGATAATAAAGATAAATTCGTCGCCGCCCCAGCGTGATACGGTATCGCTCTCACGCACGCAGCCTTTCAGCCGCTCCGCTACGGCCTTGAGCGCCTGATCTCCGCACGTATGCCCAAACGTATCATTAATGACTTTGAACCGGTCCAGATCGAGAAACATCACCGCCAGCATCCGTTCGTTGCGGTGCGCATGGGCCAGTTCATGGTGCAGACGGTCGTAAAAGAGGCTGCGGTTTGGCAGATTAGTCAGGGTGTCGTAATGGGCCTTGTAGTAAATATGTGCCTCTGACTGTTTTTTATCGGTGATATCTTCATGTACCGCGACAAAGTGAATTACCTTCCCCTGCATATCCCGAAGTGGAGTGATCGTTTGCTGTACCGTGTAAAGGCCGCCATCTTTTCGGCGATTTACGATTTCCCCATGCCAACCCTCCCCTAAAAGTATGGTCTGCCAGATACTTTGATAGAACGATGCGTCATGTTTTTCTGACTTGAGCAGAGACGGTGTCTGGCCATGAACCTCTTCGGCAGGATAACCGCTAAGCCTGGTAAATGCCCTATTAACCCACGTAATACGGCCATTACAATCGGTAATAAAAACTGCATGAGCCATTGATGACATTGCAGCAGCTTGCAACTGTAACAGTTGTTGGTCTATTGCCATCAATAGAGCCATGCTGATACGTTTAGCCAGATTTTCTAAGAATCGAACTGTTTTTGCATCAAAGGCATTGGGTTTTAAGGCATACAGGTTCAACGTACCAAATATCACGCCCTGCCTGCCCAGAGGTAAGGAGATGAAAGACTGTAATCCATACCTGCAAGCACGTTCCCTGTATTGGAGAAAGGCGGGTTTTTGCATGCCGCTCGTTTGTGTATATCCCTCACGGATAGCAAGGCTTGTTGGGCATTGATCCTCAGAGGTGTTATCACAAAGTACCTGAAGATTACGGAGGTGGTCTACATGAGTACCGGCTTGTGCCGAAATACCAATGCAACCGTCTTCCCCCTTCGTACAGATACAAACCACAGGATAGGAGAAGACGTCAACAATGCCTTCGCATACGTGATACAGAATAGAAGCCAGGGTGCATCCCTGCAACACAAGCTGGTTGATCTCATAAAGTAAGGCTTCTACCGCCTGTGTTCGTTTGCGCCCCGTTATATCTTCTGCAACTCCCATGACGATTTTAATATCCCCTTGTTCGTTACATACATGCGCTGCCGAAATGCTGATATCAATCGAAGAACCATCCCGCTTTTGTTGGCGTACCTCTACACCCATAAATGACTCACCAGACAGCGCTCTATTGCACAGTGTCAGGAATGCTTCTTGTTTATTATCAGGTACGAATGGGAGATACTGACCAAGCACCTCCTGTTTATCCCATCCGAACATGCACTCGGCGGCTGAATTCCACAAAGTAACACGTCCATCCGAATCCAGAGCGACGATGGCTAATGGAGATGCTTGTATAAGGGCTTGAAGTGTGTGGTTGGTTTCTTGTACTGCTTCCTCTGCACGCTTATGCATAGTGATGTCTATAGTCATTCCTGATATAGCGCCTCTTTCAATTATTACAGG
>Ga0194119_10011203_pt1 | contig 11645 bp, 8 predicted proteins | sample TA2MahC100mmetaG_FD_148620 | JGI IMG/M metagenome (GOLD analysis project Ga0194119, IMG submission 148620) | Freshwater microbial communities from Lake Tanganyika, Tanzania - TA2015018 Mahale Deep Cast 100m | ecosystem: Environmental > Aquatic > Freshwater > Lake | place: Tanzania: Lake... | reverse complement strand
TCATTTCGGGGACCTTCGAGAAGCCGACGCGCTTCGTGCCGCCGGTCGGCGAATCCTCCGGCGGATCCGACTCCGGCACGAAGGGCATGGACTGAGCCCGCCTCGGCGGGTCACGTGACGAAGTGCTCGTAGCCCCGTCCGACGGGGCCGGCCGAGCCGTCCCTTCGCAGCATCAGCCTCCCCCTGGCGGGCGTGACGACACCGATCGGCGTCGCCGGCAGCGCGGGGAAGGCGCGGCGCCATGCCCGCGCGAACGCCGTCGCGCGGGACTTCGAGACCGTGAAGAGCAGTTCGAAATCCTCGCCGTCGCCGAGGGCGTGATCGAGCGCGCCGCGTCCGTCGCGCAGGCGCCGGGCGGCGGCCGAGACGGGGATCCGCGCCGCATCGAGGTCCGCCCCCACGCGGCTCTCCTCGAGGATCCGGCGCAGGTCCGAGGCGAGCCCGTCGCTGACATCCATCATCGACGTCGCCCAGCCGCCGCGCGCGATCCACCGGCCGGCTTCGACGCGGGGTTCGAACGCGAGATGCCGGCCGAGGATGCTGCCGCCGAGGCGCCCGGTGACGTGGATCACGTCGCCGGGGCGCGCGCCGAGGCGGAGGACCGCCCGGCCCCGCTCGACGCGACCGACCGCGAAGGCGTGCAGTTCGAGGCGCGGCCCCCGGGCGACGTCGCCGCCGACGATCGCGGCGCCATGGCGCGCGCACAGCGCGGTGGCCCCGCGGTAGATGTCCTCGATCCGCCGCACGGAGGCGGCCGGCGGCGCGACGAGGTCGAACAGCACGTGGAGCGGCTCGCCGCCCATCGCGGCGATGTCGCTGATCACGCGGCCGACCGCCTTGTGCCCGATGCGCCGGCCCGGGGTGTCGGGGAGGAAGTGGACGCCCTCGATGACGGGATCCGTCGTGAGCAGCCAGTCCCACGCGGCGCCGCGGACGCGCACGACGGCGCAGTCGTCGCCGATGCCGCGCGCGACATCGCGGCCGCGGCCGACGCGCGCGGCAAGGCGCCGGATCAGGCCGCGCTCGCCCAGGTCGCCGACGCGCGCCGGGGACGGGGATGATCTCGATCCGTTCACCGGGCCAGCGTACCCGCGCGCCGGGGGGAAGACAAAACGGAATCGGCCGGCCCGGCCTTGTCTTCCGGCCCCGTCGGACATAGTCTGCCCCGGCATGAGGCCGACGCCCAGACCGACCCCGCCGCCCGCGGCCGCACCCAGGCGCAGGATCTCGACGCTTGAGATCGTGTTGCTGACGGTCCTGTCCGGTTTCGCCGCCGGCGCGGTCTACAAGATGGTGGCGCCGTCCGACGGGGCGCGCAGGCCCGCGGGGCAGGCCGATGCGGGAGCGGTCGAGGCCGCCCGCGCGCACCGGGCCGGCGAACAGCCGCGCGAGCTTCGCGGCCCCGCGGCGGCGCCGGCGGCCGAGCCGTCGCGCGACGGGGAGCCGTCCGCGGAGCCCGAAGGCGGGAACGGCGTCCGGCTTCTCCACGGCGCCGCCGACGACGACTCCCTCGACCCCCTCGGCATGAAGCGGAAGGCCGGGATGGCGTGGCGGACGCCCGGCGAGAGCGGTTCGCCGACCCCGGCCGCCGCCGGCGGCCACGGGGCGGCCGCGGCGACGGCGCGCTCGCCGGCCGTCGAGAAGATGAGGCAGGCGGCGGCCCGGGGGGAACCGATCCCGCCCCTCTCCCACTCCGAGGTCTCGAAACTGCAGGAACCGGACATCCGCGACGCGCTGCAGGCGCTCGAATCGATGCCATGGGGGCCCGAGGCGAGCCGGATGTTCCAGGACGTCATCGCGCGGTGGGGCCAGGTGAACCCCTCCGCGGCGATGGAGTACGCGATGAGCCTCGAGAGCCTGCGCACCCGGAACAGCGCGGTGGGCAGCGTGCTCGACACCTGGTCGCGCGCCGATCCGCGGGCGGCCTACGACTGGTTCAGCCGGCAGATGCGGGAGAACCCCGGTTCGGTTTACGGCGCCACCCGGAACCTGTTTTCCAACATGGCCCACCAGGATTCAAGTTGGGCGCTGCAGCAGGCGTGGTCGCTCCAGGACCCCGGCATCAAGCGGACCGCCGTCCAGAGCATCTACGACCGCATGGTCCGCGACGGCCAGGGCGACGATCTCGTGTCGATGCACGACCGCATGGCCTCGGGGCCCGACCGCAACCTCCTCTCCGAGGCGATCATCTCGATGTGGACGCCGTACCAGCCCGAGCGGGCCGCGCAGTGGGCGATGGCGATCGACGACATCCCGACGCGCCAGAAATCGCTCGACCGGGTGGTCTCCTCGTGGACCGCCGACCGGCCGTCGGAGGCCGCCGACTTCGTCCTGACCCTGCCCGAGGGCGACCAGCGCAGCCGCAGCCTGGCCAAGGTGGTCGACACGTGGGCCCGGGGGGACGTCGAGCAGGCCGCCGACTGGATGGCCCGCCAGTCCCCGTCGCCCGCCATGGATCCGGCCATGCAGAGCCTCGCGCAGGCGATGATCCCCCGGGATCCCGCCGCGGCCGTCTCGTGGGCCAACAACATCGTCGACCCCAAGGCGCGCGAGCGGACGCTCAGCCGCGCCGCCTTCCAGTGGATGCAGGTCGCGCCGGACCAGGCCCGCGCGGCCATCCCGGGAATGGGCCTTTCGCCCCAGATGCAGCAACGGCTTCTCGGGCCACCCGCAGCCCGGTGATCGTGGCGTGGAACGGTTCCTGCTGTATGATCTGTGGGGCCATGGGCCGATGAACACAAGCCCCCGACGAGGAATGACGATGCGATCGGTCATGATGCTGGGTGGACGGGTTTCGGGCCTTGCTGCCGCCCTGGTCCTCGCGCCGGTCGCGCGGGCGGACGTTGCCGCCCCGTACGCGAACGACTTCAACTCGGGCGATGTCTCCGCCTTCGTTGAGCAGCCGTCCTCCCGCTGGGCGCCGGGAGCGCGGGCTACTTGTATACCGATGCCGATTCGGATGTTACAAACGTCACCGATTCCGCCGTCGTGGTCCTCCAGAACCTCGGCGGGCCGGTGCAGAGCAACTTCGTCCTTTCGGCCCGCTTCACGATCCAGTCGGCCTCCGAAGCGCCGGCCGGAACGGGCGAGCGATTGGGAATCATGCTCGCGGCCCTCGCGGACTCGACCCTCTCCACGGGGTACTTCTTCTCCGTCGGCGCGGGAGAGGACGTCGTGGGATTCGAGGAGGGCATGGCCTTTTACAAGAATGGCACCCACTCCGGCCAAACCACGAATTTCATCATCCTGGGCCCCGCGACGGACGGAAGCGAGACGTGGAAGCTGACGGTCCATGGCGAGTACCTCCCGGGCAACCAGATCCGCTTCGGCTTCAGGGCGGAGAACGAGACCGACGGTCTTGTGTCCTCCAATTCGTGGACGGATTCCTCGGGCCTGGTCTGCACGGGCGCGCACTTCGGCCTGGTGGTCGCGCACACGCGGTACGTGAGTTCCGTGCGGTTCGATGACGTTTCGATCGCCTTCGGCGACGGCTCGGGAGCCGGTCTCTCCAAGGGCGTTCTCTTCCTCGACGAGTTCACGACCCCGCCGGAATCGAACGGGTGGACCATCGTCCAGAAGGATGCCTCCCGCATCACCGTGACGGGCGGCGTCTGCCGGGTCGCCAGCGGCAACGGCGACATGTACTGGGACTACATCAATTACCGCAACCTGTTTCGCCGGCCCTGCCCGACGACGAACGACTTCTGCGCGACGCTGCGGGTGAACTCGTTCCAGCCGACCAACGACAACGTGCAGCTCAACCTGCTGGCCTACGACGACGAGAACTCGCACGTCCGCCACATCTACGGCCATCTCGAGGGGGCGCGGGCGTTCCGCTTCTTCGCGGAGACCAACGAGGAGCCGCAGGCGGCGTTCTTCGACGTGCCCGCCGACTTCGGCGACGGCCGGTTCTGGATGCGGCTGACCAAGCAGGGCACCATCTACCGGCAGTACTGGAGCACCAACGGGCTCACCTTCCACAGGACGGGCTCGGCCCTCGACTACGGGGACGGCACTCCCGCGTACGTCGCGTTCTGGGTCGGCGCCGATTTCGAATTCCCCGCCACCGCCACGCCGGCGGTCATCGAGTCCTTCGAGGTCCGCGAGTTCCCGGACTTCCCGTCGGTGGCCGCGATCGACGGCGGAACGACGGGCATGACGGTCTTCGTGCAGAATCTCTACGAGGCGACGACCGCCCGGGTGGAGCGCTGCACGAACCTCGCCTCGAACGACTGGACGAACGTCGGCACGTTCGCCGTCTCGGTCGACAGCACGAACGTGGTCGACGCCACGCTTCCCGAGACGAACCGGTTCTTCTATCGCGTCGTTCTGCCCTGAGCCGGGGCCCGTCCCCGCGCTTGGATCTCGCCTCCGGGCGCCTTCTCGAGCGCGAACCGTGCGACGGCATCACGATGGACTGCCTCGGCGCGCCCGGCAGGACCGGCGTCAGCCCCCGAAGCCTCGTCGATTCCGAAGCGCCGGGGTTTGGACGGCGATTCCGGCCGGGTGTGTTATCTTGGGACTCCGGCGGCCGGCACGGCACCGGCCGGAAAGAGATCCTGCATGAAGGCGACGGCATGGTGGACAGCGGTTCTGGGACTGTCGGCCACCGCGGCGGTGTCCCAACAGGACGGGGCTCCGCGCCGGGGCGCGCCGTCCATCCCCGCCCCGGTCCTCGGCGGCTCCGCCGGGCCCGCGGCGGCCCCGAAGCCGGAGGCACGGTCCGAACTTCCGCCGGGCGTCGAGGTCGTGCGCGACATCCCCTACGCGAAGGCCGCAGGCCGCCGCCTGCGGCTCGATCTCTACCTTCCCGTCACGCAGCCGAAGCCCTGGCCCGTGATCGTGTGGATCCACGGCGGCGCGTGGCGCGGCGGCGACAAGACGCCCTGCGACGGGCTCCCCGTCCTGGAGAAGGGCATCGCCGTCGCCAGCATCTCCTACCGGCTCAGCGGCGAGGCCGTGTTCCCGGCCCAGATCGAGGACTGCAAGGCCGCGGTGCGCTGGCTGCGCGCCAACGGGAGACGGCGCGGCCTGGACGTTGAGCGAATCGGCGCCTGGGGGTCCTCGGCCGGCGGGCACCTTGCCGCGCTGCTGGGAACCACGGGCGGCGTGAAGGCCTTCGACGTCGGCGCGAACCTCGACCAATCGAGCCGCGTGCAGGCCGTCTGCAACTACTACGGGCCCGCGGATCTCTCCCTCATGCAGGCCCACTCGGGGCCCGAGAGCCGCCTCCGCCACGATCTGCCCGATTCGCCCGAGGCCCTGCTGATCGGCGGGCGGGTCGCCGACCATCCGGACAAGGCCGCCGCCGCGAGTCCCGTCACCTACGCCACGCCCGACGACCCGCCGTTCCTGACGGTCCACGGGACGGCCGACCCCCTCGTTCCGATCGGCCAGGCGCGCGTCCTGGACGAGGCCCTCCGCGCGGCCGGCGTTCCGTCCACCCTCATCGTTCTCGACGGCGCCGGCCACGGCGGCCGCGAATTCCAAACCCCCGTCCTCCGCGCGGAAATCCTCCGGTTCTTCGAACGGCACCTCCGTCCCTGAGTCACCCCCGGCCTCCGCACCGACGGCCGCAGGGGCATCGCCGCCGCCCGCGCGATCGAGATCCGGCAGAAGCCCGGCGGCCTTCGTCCGGATGCGGAGCGGCCCGCCGGACCGCGTCCGCCGTCGCGCCGGAATGCGAAGGGGCGCGCCGGGCCGGTTGGCCCGCGCGCGCCCCTCTCGCGATCCGCCCCCGGTCAGGCGGCGGCGGTCTTGAGGACCGCGCCGACGAACACGAGCACGAAGAGGGCGATGGTCTCGATGATGCCGAGGACCATCAGGTAGTTGCCGAAGCCCTTGCCGGTCTCGGCCATGGCGTCGGAGGCCGCCGCGCCGGCAACGCCCTGCCACCAGGCCGAGGCGCCGATCGCGAGTCCGCCGAAGATGCCGGCGCCGAGCATGGCGCCCCAGTTGGCGAAGCCGGCCGCGTTGCACAGCGCCACCATCTGGTTCATCAGGATCATCCCGTAGATCGTCTGCGACATCGGCGCGCCGACGAACACGAAGAGGATGAAGGGGGCCGCCTTGTTCTGCGCGAAGCACTTCTTCCACGCGCCGATCGCCGCGGGGCCCGCCGCGCCCGTTCCGAGGGCCGACCCGGCCGCCGACAGCCCGAACACCGCCGCCGCGCCCAGCTTGCCCAGAGTTACCATCGATGCCGCATCCATTGCCTGGCTCCTTTCCGCTGTCGTTACGCTTCCGGCCCGCCCGCGTCCCGGGCCCGCCGGAACGGTTGATACGGGACGCCTGTCCACTGCAGGCCGATGTGGCCTGAAAACTCGAGGGTGTTGAGCCGCACGCCGTGCACCATCACGCCCATCAGGGCGAGGACCACGTTGAGCGCGTGCGCGAGGAAGAGGAAGACCGCCGCGATCAGCCCCGTCGCCCACGAGCCGAACATGGGGGCCAGCATCGTGTTGAAACTGTTGGCGACGGCGAATGAGGCGGTGCCGACGGCGAAGAGGCGGATGTAGGAGACCACGTCGACGAAGTTGCTGACGAGGTTCAGCGGCAGCATCGCGTGGTTGAACCACTCGGCCTTGAGCTGCCCCACCGGGGTCATGAAGAGGACGATCAGCACGACGCTGGCGATGAAGACGGGGCCCATGAAGGACGGGAACGTGTCGCCGAGGACCATCTTGTTCGCGTAGAAGAACATCGTCCACGTCGTCCCCAGCCAGCCGAGCTGCGCGAGCGACTGCAGGCTGCGGCCCATCCGGAGGATGTTCCAGAGGTGCGCGAGCGACAGGTGGACGACGGCGATGATGAAGCAGAGGCGCTTCACGTTCTCCTCGTTCTCCAGCCACGTGACCGTCAGCGGCCATGCCTTCGGATGAATGCCGAAGAAGACGCCCGTGATGACGCCCCAGGCGATCGTCGCCACGCTCATCGTGTCGATGAGGTTGAACAGCTTGCGCGGGGCGTCCGGGAACTTGCGGCGCGCCCAGAAGCTGGCGCCGAGGAACAGCGCGCCGTAGCCGGCGTCGCCGACGAGCATCGCGAAGAAGAGGCCGAAGAAGACGAGGAACATCGCGCCGATGTCGAGTTCGCGGTAGCCGGGCAGGATACCGATGAACTTCATCAGCGGCTCGATCGGCCGGACCCACTTCGGGCTGCGGATCAGCGTCGGCACGCTGTCCTCCGCGCCGGGCTCCTCGTCGATGACGCCCCAGCCGCACTTGGCGGCGGCCTCGTGGATGCAGCCGATGTCCGTGGCCGGGCAGAACCCGCGCAGGTAGACGATGCGCGCCGACGCCTCGCCCATGCCCGACCGGGCCTCGGCAAGCCGGAGACGATCCTCCGCCTCGGCCGTGAGCGCCGCCACCGCCGGCCGGTCGCCGGCGAACTCCGCGGCCTCCGTCGCGAGCGCCGCCGAACGGGCGTCGAGTTGGGCCAGCCGTGCGTCGATCGCGGAGATCGACAACACCGGCATGCGGACCTCCTGCGCCGGGAGCTTCGGGGCCTCGCCGCGGTGGATCACCGAGAAATGGACCGCGTGCTTCGTCCGGCCCAGCTCCGTCAGCACCGCGCCCTCCGGCGCCGTCACCGGCTCCTTGGGGCTGCCCTGGTACAGACGGACGAAGATGCCCCTGGCCGCCAGCGCCTTCGCGGCGGCCGGGTCGAAATCGCCGAAGGGCAGGATCCGCTGCCGCTCGATGCGAAGGCCCTCGGCCTCGTCGGCGACCTCCTTGCGCTCGTGGACGATCCTCCACATCGCGTTCACGACGTCGATCGGGCTGCGGCCGGACGGCTTCGCCCGGGGCGAGGCCGGAAGGACTTCCAGGGCGCGGCTGACGTGCTCGAATTCCTTGCGGGCGGACTCGATGTCGTCCGTCTCGGCCGCGCGGACGGCCTCGACATGCACGACGCCGATCTGGCGCAGATACTCCAGCGCCGCGTCCCGGTCGTTGTCCAGGACCAGCACCGTCACCTTTTTCATCGGCACGATCATGCCGCGGTTCCCTTTTCGACGGACTTGCCCTTGGCGATCTTGGAGCGGGCCACCTCGGCGGTCATCTGGTCGCCGAGGAAGATCCGGATCACGCGGATGTTGTCCTTCGCCTCCGGGATCTTCACCTTCTCGAAGAGATTCACGCGCTGGGTCGTGGTGCGCAGCTCCTCGGCCAGCCGCCGGAGCTGCTCCTCGATCACTTCGCGCTCGGCGCGGAGGCGGGCGAGGGTCTCGAGCATGGACAGCCCGTCGTCGGTCCAGGCCGGCGTGGCGAAGAGGTCCGGAACGGAGCGCTCGAACGCGATGCCCTCGAAGACCGGGATCGCGACGCCGGCGATGTTGCCGGTCGATCGCTTCACGGCGCCGATCTTGAGCAGCGTATCGAGGGGGAGCGGCTCGGCGAAGAGCCTCACCCACGCGGCGAGCTGCTCGCGCGCGGCCTTCTCCTCGCCCCGCTTGGCCTCGACCTTCGCCTCGAGCCCGCGCACCTCCAGCTGCAGCTGCTGCTTCTTCAGCAGGAGAGTCGGCAGGTAGCGCTGGAAGCGCTTCAGCGCGTCCCGCTGGGCCTTCAGCTCGTTCTTCGTATGTTTGATCTTCGCCATGGACCTAGGCGGCGGTCGTCCTCTTCGGCCAGAACTTCCGGGTGAGCTTGCTCGGGATGCCGGTTTCCTCCGGCGAGAAGCAGTCCGCCAGGATCTGCCAGCCGAGGTCGAGCGCCTGCTCGAGCGGGATGTTGACGCGCAGGTCCATCATCTCCGCCTCGAACCGCTCGCCGTACTTGAGCAGGTTGCGGTCCCACGCGCTCATGCGGAAGCCCATCGACTGCTTCTCGAGCGTCTCCTTGTACGACGCGTAGAGCTGGATCATCGTGTTCATGATGGTCCGGTGATCCTCGCGCGTCTTGGAGTTCACGAGCTGCTTGAGGCGGCTCAGCGAGCCGAACGGCTCGATGCGGCCGTTGCGCAGGTAGAACTGGCCCTCGGTGATGTAGCCGGTGTTGTCCGGCACGGGGTGGGTCACGTCGTCGCCCGGCATCGTCGTCGCGGCGAGGACGGTGATCGAGCCGGCGGTGTCGAAGTCGACGGCCTTCTCGTAGCGCGCGGCGAGCTGGCTGTAGAGGTCGCCCGGGTAGCCGCGGTTCGACGGGATCTGCTCCATCGTGATCGCGATCTCCTTCATGGAGTCCGCGAAGTTGGTCATGTCGGTCAGCAGCACGAGCACGCGCTTCTTCTGCAGCGCGAACTGCTCGGCGACCGCGAGGCAGATGTCCGGCACGAGCAGGCACTCCACCGTCGGATCGGCGGCGGTGTGGATGAACAGGATCGAGCGCGACAGCGCGCCCTCCTTCTCCAGCGTGTCGCGGAAGAAGAGGTAGTCGTCGTGCTTGAGCCCCATGCCGCCGAGGATGATCAGGTCCACCTCGGCCTGCAGCGCGATGCGCGCGAGGAGCGGGTTGTAGGGTTCGCCGGCGACCGAGAAGATCGGCAGCTTCTGCGATTCGACGAGCGTGTTGAACACGTCGATCATCGGGATGCCGGTGCGGACCATGTTGCGCGGGATGATGCGCTTGGCCGGGTTCACCGACGGGCCGCCGATCTCGATCAGGTTCTCGTGGATCGCCGGGCCCTTGTCGCGCGGCACGCCGCTGCCGGTGAAGATGCGGCCCATCAGCGACTCCGAGAACGGCACCTGCATCGTGTGGCCGAGGAAGCGGATCTGCGAGTCCGTCGAGATGCCGCGGCTGCCGGCGAAGACCTGGAGGTCGACGCGGCCACCCTCGATGCGGATGACCTGCGCCAGCGACACGCCCTGGCCGGAGGTGACCTGCGCGAGTTCGCGGTAGGTGACGCCCGTCGCCTGCACCGTGATGACGTTGCCGGCGATGCGCTCGATGCGGTGATACACCCTATGCATAGTCCGTCACCTCCGCGACCATCTTCTCGATGCGGGCCTCGAGCGCGCCGAATTCCTCGCTCGTCTGCTCCGCGCGGTTCCAGTCCTTCGTCGCCTGCGTCAGGTGCTGGAAGAACTTGCGCGCGGCGTCCTTCGACTCGAAGGCCATCTTCGTCTTCAGGATCTTCACGATCCGGCCGAACACGTAGGTCTGCCGGTCGGCGGGCGTCGCCGCGTCGACCGCGTGGTAGGCGTCCTGCTGGAGGTAGACCGCGTCGACGTACTCGGCCTTCAGGTAGACCGTGAAGTCGTCGATCGAGGTGCCCTCCTCGCCGACGACCTTCATCATCTGGTTGACGTCGTTGCCCTGGATCAGCATCCGGCGGGCGAGGGCGACCTGCTCGGACGGGACGACGCCCTCGTACTTGCTCCACGACTCCAGCGGATGGATCGCCGGGTAGCGGCGCTGGTCGGACCGTTCGCGCGAGAGGCCGTGGAAGGCGCCGACCACCTTCAGCGTGCTCTGCGTCACCGGCTCCTCGAAGTTGCCGCCGGCCGGGCTGACGGTTCCGCCGATCGTGACCGAGCCGAGCGAGCCGTCCTTGAGCTTCACGATCCCGCCGCGCTCGTAGAACGAGGCGATCACGGACTCGAGGTAGGCCGGGAAGGCCTCCTCGCCCGGGATCTCCTCGAGGCGGCCGGACATCTCGCGCAGCGCCTGCGCCCAGCGCGAGGTCGAGTCGGCCAGCAGCAGCACGTTGAGGCCCATCTGCCGGTAGTACTCGGCGATCGTCACCGCGGTGTAGACCGACGCCTCGCGCGCGGCGACGGGCATCGAGCTGGTGTTGCAGATGATCAGCGTGCGCTCCATCAGGCTCTTGCCGGTGCGCGGGTCGGTCAGCGCGGGGAACTCGCGGAGCGTCTCGACGACCTCGCCGGCGCGCTCGCCGCAGGCGGCGACGATCACGATGTCGACGTCGGCGTAGCGGCTCGTGATCTGCTGCAGCACCGTCTTGCCGGCGCCGAAGGGGCCGGGGATGCAGTAGGTGCCGCCGCGCGCGACCGGGAAGAACGTGTCGACGATGCGGACCTTCGTCGCCAGCGGCTCCGTCGGGCGCAGGCGCTCGGCGTAGGCGCGGATCGGGATCTTCACCGGCCAGCGCTGCATCAGGCGGACTTCGTGCACGACGCCGTCGGCGTCGCGGAGCTTCGCGACGACCCCGTCGACCGTGTACGCCCCCGCCGCCGCGACCCCGTCGACCGTCAGCTGCCCGCGCAGTCCGAACGGGACCATGATGCGGTGCTGGAAGATGCCCTCGGGCACGGAGCCGATCGTCTCCCCCGCGGTGACCGTCTGCCCGGCCTTCGCCGCCGGCGTGAACGCCCACTTCGCCTCCCGGGGCAGCGCCTCGAGGTAGCGGCCGCGCTGCAGGAAGAAGCCGCATTCCTCGGCCAGCTTCGGCAGCGGGTTCTGGAGGCCGTCGAAGATCTGCGTCAGCAGGCCCGGGCCGAGCTCGACCGAGAGAAGCTCGCCGGTGAAGTCGACGCGGTCGCCCTCCTTCAGGCCCGTCGTGTCCTCGAACACCTGCAGCTCCGCGTAGCGGCCGCGGACGCGGATCACCTCGGCCTTCAGCCGGCTCTCGCCAAGCGCCGCGTAGGCGACTTCGTTCTGGACGACCGGCTTCTCGAACTCCACCGTGAGGAGGTTGCCGTTGACGCCCACGATCCTGCCGATGTTTTCGCTCATGGTTTCGTT
>Ga0194119_10011188_pt1 | contig 11654 bp, 15 predicted proteins | sample TA2MahC100mmetaG_FD_148620 | JGI IMG/M metagenome (GOLD analysis project Ga0194119, IMG submission 148620) | Freshwater microbial communities from Lake Tanganyika, Tanzania - TA2015018 Mahale Deep Cast 100m | ecosystem: Environmental > Aquatic > Freshwater > Lake | place: Tanzania: Lake... | reverse complement strand
GGCGCTCTCCACCGCGCCCGATGCGAGGTAGCCGGCGCGCACGGTTTCTGACAGCGTGGAAGCACGCGCGGTTTCCACGCGCACGTTGGAGGCGACGGCGAAGCTGATGGCGGCGAGCGCGGCCGAGAGCCACAACACGGCCAGCAGTGCGCTGCCCCGCTCGCTATCGTTGCTGTTCCGGGTCGTCGATGTCGGCATAAACCTCAAACGTGTTGCGCGAAACGCGCACGGGGATGGTGACGGTGGCGACTTGCACGCGCGCGGGGTCCGGACGGAGCGGCGCCATTTCAATGCGGATGGCGGCGGGGAAGACCGCGCCGTTGTAAGTAGGCTCCCACGTGGCTTGGCGATTCACAGGATGCACGCGCTGATAGAAGATGCGGCAGTAGGCAAGCTGGTCGGCAAGGACAAAGGCGCGGGGGCCAAGGCGCGGCGGATGCAGCGAGGCCGTGGAGGCGCGGTGCATCGGGTCTGCGCCCGGGCCGGCGCAGAAGGGCGAGAGCGAACCGGCGCCCGCGTAGGGCAATTCCTGCATGACGAGCCGCACGCCACCGGTGCGCGCGTCGCCCGGCAGCACGAGGTAGTCGACGATGCGCGGGTAGCCTCGCGCGGCTTCTTCGAACGTATAGGCAGTGACGAACTGGATCGAGCTGGGCGTGCCTTGGAAGTAGAGGGGCGCAGTGCCGCCACTCATGCGCACGCCCGCGCAGGGCACTTGCGCCGGGATCATCGCGGCGAATTGGTTTTCCAGCAGGCGGAGCGAGCCGAGCGCGCGGCGATTGTCGGTGAAGCGGCGGTTGGTGGTTTCGAGCGCCTTGAAGCCGAGGTTCATCGCGTAGAGAATGCCGGTGGAGAGCAGGCTCACCAGCGTTACGGCGATGAGCACTTCGATGAGCGTGACGGCGCGGCGCGAACGGCGTCTCATCGTCATTGCAACCCCGGCGTGACGGTGCGGCGGAAGCCTTCGAGTTGCAGCGTGCGGCGGCTGAAGCCGCGTTCCCACCAGACTTCGAGCACGATCCGTTCGACGCGCGCGCGGACGTTGGGCTGCGCGTCGAATGGCTCAACGCGCGCGCGCCAGCCGCCGTTGAGTCCGGTGACGTCGGGGCGGAACTGACCTTGCGCGGCGCCGGCGAGCGCGGGCTCGGCGAGCAGCGTGTCCATGGTTTGTTTGGCGAGCATGGAGGCTTTGTCGGAGTCGGACACCGTGCCCGCATTGCGGAGCGAGGTGGTGAGCGCCGACAGCAGCGTGACGACGGCGATCGCCATGATGGTGGTGGCGACGAGCACTTCGAGAAGCGTGAAGCCGCGGCGAAGGCGCTGGCGTTTCATGGCAGCACTTCCGAGGCGTCGAGTGTGCGCGATTCGGCGGCGCCGGTGATGGGATCGAGCCGAACCATGCGGCGCGTGCCGCGCGTGTTGGTGAGCAGCAGCGTGACGCGCGGCGCGGCGCCGCCGGGGTAGATCCAGTAGCGCTCGGCGTTGGCTGTGAGCGCAATACCCGCGGGCAGGCGGAACTCGCGATGGTAGCCGGGCTCAGCGCCGAGCAGAATGACGCGATTCTCCGCGGGCGGGATCGCCACTTCAACGGCGATGCGGCGGCGCTCGGCGCGATTGACGGCGGCGGTGAGCATCGTGGCGGCCTCTTCGCCCGCGCCGCGGAGGCGCAAGCTATCGACGCCGGAGGAGACGAGCGGGAACGCCACGCCGGCCATGAGGCTGATGATCATGACCACGATCATCAGCTCAATGAGCGTGACGCCGCGACGCCGTCTACTTCCAGCTCGCGACATCAGCGTTGATACCCTCGCCGCCGGGCTGGCCGTCGGCGCCGAGCGATACGATCTCGGGCTCGTCGCCATGCTCGCCCGGATATCTGTAGAGGAACGGGCGGCCCCAGGCGTCCATGGGCACGTCTTTCGGCAGATACGGGCCGTTCCAGTTGTTCAGATTGGCGGGCCGGACGCGCAGGGCGTTGAGGCCGAGTTCGGTGTTGGGGTAGAGGCCGGTGTCGAGCTTGTAGGCGCCGAGCGCGGTCATGAACGATTCGAGTTGCGCCTTGGTGGCGACGACGCGGGCCTGGTCGCCGCGGTTGAGCAGGCGAGGCCCGACGACAGCGGCAAAGAGCGCGATGATCGTCACCACGACGAGCATTTCGATGAGCGTGACGCCCGCTTGCGCGAGCTTTCTGGAACGGCGGTGAGTGTTCATGTTGTGGACCTTCTTCGTAGGGCAAGCGTTAGCTTGCGGCGGACTCTCCAGGAACTCACCGCCAACCTGTTGATTCCAAGGGAACGGGCAAAGTGCCCGGCCGTGAGTTCCTGGGACAAGAAACGCGCCCCGCGCGTTGGCGCTTCAGTCCGCCTGTTCGCTACAGGGGAAATCTGGTGAGACAACGGGCGCTCTACATGGACTGTAGAAGTGAGATGGACTTTCGTCAACGCAGGCTGCCGCACGCTCATGCCATCGGCGTGCCGATGTTCATCACGTTCCGGTTGCACGGCAGTCTGCCGCAGGGACGTTACTTCGGGCCCAAGACGAAGGACTCCGGAGCGGCGTTCGCGCTGGTGGACCGTTTCCTCGATGAAGCGCGCTGCGGCCCAACGCACCTGCGCACGCCGCAGATTGCGGAACTGGTGGCGAGGGAGATCGAACGGGCGGACGGCTTCGAGTTGCACAACTGGGTGATCATGTCGAATCACGTGCACATGCTGATGACACCGCGCGAAACTGCTTCGCGGATCATGCAGCGCGTCAAGGGTCGGACCGCGGTGGAGGCCAACCGGATACTGGGAATCGCTGGACCGTTTTGGCAGCATGAGAGCTTTGACCGGTTGGTTTTGAACCGCACGGAGTTTCGGCGGGTTGCACGGTACATCGAAGGGAGTCCGGTGAAGGCGGGTGTGGTGAACGACCCGAGCGACTTTCGCCGGTCGAGTGCTTGGGGCGGACTGAAGTCCGCCCCAAGCTGAAGCTTGCACTACGAAGACGTTCATCCGGCGACCTCGTTGATGCTCGTGATGGCGATCAGCATGCTCAGAATCAGCGCGCCCACCACGATGCCCATGATCAGAATAATCAGCGGCTCAAAAAGCGCCGTGAAGCGTTTGATGGCGTCGCGCGTTTCGGTCTCGTAGATGTCGGCCATGCGCGTGAACATCGCATCCAGCTTGCCGGTCTCTTCGCCCACATTCAACAAATGCGACGCAAGCGGCGGGAACTGGCCCGTCTTGCGCAGCGGTTCGGCAATCCCCTCGCCGCGCTTGATACCCTGCGCCAACGCGTCGAGCGAGCCGGCCATGCGCTTGTTCACCAGAATCGCGCGCGCGATGCCGATCGACTGCACCAGCGGCACCGAGTTGGAAACCAACGTGGCCATCGCGCGCGCAAACCGCGCGGTTTCGGCCTTGCGCAACGCCTCGCCCAACAGTGGAATGCGCAAGCGCGTGGTATCCCACCACAAGCGCCCCTCGGGCGTGCCCGTGTACACCTGAAAACCAGTGATGCCCAGTGCCAACGCAAAACCCGCAACCCAGCCCCACGCGCGAATGAAGTTCGACGTCTCGATCATGATCTGCGTGGGCAGCGGCATCTTGAGCTGGCCGGTTTCAAATACGGTGGCAAAACGCGGCACCACGTAGTACATCAAGACGAGAATCGAGCCGAGGCCGACGAGCGATAGCAGCGCCGGGTAGACCATCGAACCGATGATGTAGCTGCGCAGTTCGTCGTGCGTACGTTCAAACTCGGCAAGCCGCTCAAACACCTGCCCGAGCGAGCCCGACGCTTCGCCGGCGCGCACCATGTTCACGTAGAGCTCTGAAAAATACAGCGGATGCTGGCCAAGCGCGTCGGCCATCGACTTACCGCCTTTGATCGACCGCAGCGTCTCCTGCAGCACCGATTTCAATTCCGTCTGATCGGTGAGTTCGGTGGCGATCTGCAGCGCGCGATCGAGCGGAATGCCCGAATTGAGCAGCGTTGACATCTCGCCGGTGAAGAACAGTACGCCCTGGCGCGACTTCAAGCCAAACTGTGGGAGCTTGAAACTCCAGCCCGCCGCCTGCGCCTGGCGGCCGATGAACACCGGCGTCAACCCCTGGCGGCGGAGTTCGGTGGCGACTAGTTTTTCAGAAACCGCGGCCAGGCTCCCCGTGCGCATTTTGCCGTCCGGCGTAACGGCGCGGAAGTGAAACGTCGTGCTGCTGGTTGTCGCGGCGGCCATTCGCTAGAACTCCTGCGTGACGCGCATCACTTCATCCACGGTGGTGACGCCGCGCGCGATCTTCAGCCAGCCGTCTTCGCGCAGCGTGTGCATGCCGTTGCGCTTCGCCGCGTCCGTCAGGATCGTGGCGTCTTCGTTCTTCATGATATGGCGGCGCAACTCATCGTTGAGCTGCATCATTTCGAAGATGCCGACGCGGCCGCGATAGCCGGTGCCGAAACAATGTTCGCAGCCCGCGCCGCGATAGCAATCCACCATCTCCCCGTGCGGCGCCAGGGCCTGCCCGGCGGGCCGGCGGCAGTGGGGGCAGATCACGCGCACGAGGCGCTGCGCGAGCACGGCGACGAGCGACGAAGTGAGCAGGTAGTTTTCCACGCCCATGTCGGTGAGGCGCGTGATGGCGCTCGGCGCATCGTTGGTGTGGAGCGTCGAGAACACCAGGTGCCCGGTGAGCGCAGCGCGGATGGCAATGTCGGCCGTTTCGCGGTCGCGAATTTCGCCCACCATGATCACGTCCGGGTCCTGGCGCACGATGTGGCGCAGGCCCGCGGCAAACGTCAACCCGATCGCCGGATTCACGTGGATCTGGTTGATGCCATCCATCTGATATTCGACCGGGTCTTCGATGGTGATAATCTTTCGGTCCGTGAGGTTGATTTTCTTGAGCGCCGAGTAGAGTGTCGTCGACTTGCCGCTGCCGGTGGGTCCGGTGACAAGAAAGATGCCGTGCGGGAGCTGCGCGAAGTGCTCCATCAGTTTCAGCATGTCGGGCGTGAAGCCGAGCTTTTGGAGGTCGTAGAAATCGCCCGCGGACCGGTCGAGCAGACGCATCACGACGCTTTCGCCGTAGAGCGTGGGGAGCGTGGAAACGCGCAGGTCCACTTCGCGGCCCAGCGTGCGGATCTTGATGCGGCCGTCCTGCGGCAAGCGGCGCTCGGCGATGTTGAGCTTGGCCATGAGCTTCAGGCGCGAGATGATGGCAGCCTTCAATTCGCGCGGCGGGGACTCCTGCTGTTGCAGCACGCCGTCCACGCGGAAGCGGATGCGGAACTCTTTTTCGAATGGCTCGATGTGGATGTCAGAAACGCGCTTTTCAACGGCCGACGCCACCATGGCGTTGACAAGCCGGATAACCGGCGCCTCGCTCGCCATGTCGCGCAGGTGTTCGAGGTCTTCGGCGCCTTCGGCCGTGTCGTCAATGAGGCCAGTGGCGCTATCCGGGCGCGCGGCGTCGCCGTAGTAGCGGTCGACGTGATCGACGATTTCCTGTTCGGCGGCCAGGAGCGGCGTGACTTTGAGGCCGGTGACGTGGCGGACCGCGGCGACGGTTTCGTAGTCGAGCGGATCGGCCATCGCCAGCGCGAGCGCGCCGTCGTCAAAGCCCGCGGGGATGCAGCGGAACTGCCGCAGGAAGCGGGCCGAGAGGCGCTCGGTTTCGGGAGCGGCGGGCGGGGCGCCGTCGAGCGTGACGAGGCGAACGCCAAGTTGTTCGCTAAGCGTGGAGAGGATCTCGCGCTGCGCGACGTAGCCGAGATCGATGAGGATTTTGCCGAGTTTGTCGCCGCGGCGCTCGCGCTGGAGTTCGAGCGCCTGGCCGAGTTCGTCTTCGCTCAGCACGCCGCGCGCGATGAGCATTTCACCTAGACGCATGGAGGGATTCCTTGAGCGCGTCTATGCCGCGACGGAGGCTGACTAAAGTCAGCCGCAAGCTGAAGCTCGCCCTGCACGGACGCCGAGTGCACGTGGTGTCCGGAAGCTTGCCACACATCAATACACCTGCTCTTGGATGGCGGCGTCGAGGGCGGCGGTTTGCAGCTTGCCGGCTTCGAAGTCGGCAAGCACGCGGCGCGGCGCTTGCATCACGATTTGAGACGGCAGGTCTTGGCGGAGTTCAAACGGACGGTGGAACAGCGTGAGGCCCACTGCGATCTGCTCATCCGGCCCGAGCGTCTTGAGGCTGGTGGCAGCCGACACGAGCGTATCGCGCATCATCTTTCTCAGGGCGGGCAGGCGCGAAATCTTCTTCGCGCGAAGTTTGTCAAGCTGGTCGCTCGAAAGCTGCGGGCGGAACGGCGTAATGGCCGTCACCACCAGATTCACTTCCGCCGAGATCACGACACCGAACTTATCCACATAAAGTGCCCGCGCCGGGCCGAGCACTTCGATAGGATCGTCGAGGCTGAACTGCTGCACCCGTTGATCGAGCCCGCGTTCGAGATTCTGCAACACCTGACGCGAAACGCGCGGCGCGGCAGCGCCCAGCAGCGCCACGCCCGCCAGCAGCAGCAGCGCGCGCCTCACTGGCCCACCGCCGCCTGCGTATCCACGCTGGCCGTGTAGCGCAACAGATTCTTGTAGCGCTTGGAGAGTTCTTCGTAGTTGGCGTTCATCACGGCCAGCATTTCCGAGCGGTCCAGCTCATGGCGCTTGTCCGCCTCGGCCAACAGCGTGCGCGTCCGCTGCTCGGCTCGCTTTTCAACATCCGCCACGGCCTGCTGCACCATCGCCACCATCTTCGCTTCCATCATGGGCGCGGCGGCGGCATCGGGCAACGGACGGCGCAGCGGTGTTTGCGCGATATGCCCGGGCGCAACGACGGTGCCCGGATTCCACACCGCGTGAAACACAATCGCGCCAGCGACGATCGAGGCCGCAGCCAGGGCCCAGGCGGGCATGGGCTGCCACAAGCGCTGCCACCAGGTGGGCTCAAACACTTTGTCTGAAACAAACGCGATGCGGCGCGGCGGTTCTTCCTCGCGAACGCTGAGCAGCGCCGCCTGCGTAACGCCCAGCCGCGCCAACTCGCCAGCGCACTCCTCGCACTGGCGGATGTGCGCTTCCACGGCGCGCCGCTCGGCGGCGGTGGCCTCGCCCAACTGGTAGGCGATCAGATCGAGTTCGGAATCGCAACGCATCAACATTTCTTCTTTACCTCGCCGGGGAAACCGGGGACAGCGAATTTTTCAGCAGTTCAAGCGCGGTGTACAGGCGCGACTTCACCGTCGAAACCGGGATCCCGAGGATCTCCGACATTTCGTCGAATTTGAAGCCCTGATACACCTTCAACACCACTGCCTCTTTCTGTTCCGGGGTGAGCCGCGCGAGCGCCGCATTGACGGCGAGAGAAGTTTCCATGGGCAGCATCCGCGGCCCGGGCGGCAGGGGTTCGGGCTCAATTCCCGATTCGTCCCCAGCCACTTCGGGTTTCATCTTGCGCAACAAGGAGAAGGATTCGTTATGCGCAATGCGAAACAGCCACGGGGCAAAGCGGCCGGCGTCGTCGAGCTTCCCGAGGTTCTGGTAGGCCTTCAGGAAGGCGTCCTGGGTGACGTCCATCGCGTCTTCGCGGTTGGAAACCAATCGGAAGACATAGTTGAAGACCCGCTTCTCCCAGCGGGACACCAATAGGTTATAGGCGTCCACGTCCCCCCGGCGGGCTTTGCCCACCAGGTCGCGGTCTTCCACTTCACGAAAAATCAAACGGCGGCAGCTCCGGTTACTTCTTTCTCACGGACTCGCTCAGGTTGTCAACATCAAAGCCCGGTTTGGGGGCTCATGGATGAAGACGCGGGCGGGCGGGAAAAAGTCTGAGGCGTTGCGGACACTGGTTTGACTTGGCTATCCGGGAGGTCCCATTGTATTGCTTATGACCGCAAAGCCGGGTGGAAATTTTCTGCCGTTGTTTGGGCTGGCGTGGCTCCTGGCTGCCGTCCCGTTCGGCTTGGCCGGGCGGTACATGCTCAGGTTGGAAGGCCGGTTTGAAAAGGAAGGCGTCAGCGTGGCGGGCGAGGTGGTGGACAAACGGGTTGAAGAGAATAGGTCGTACGATCGGGACACCAGACGCACCACACGCTCGGAGTCCTACTGGGTCCATTTCAAGTTCAAGACGCCCGATGGCCAGTCCCGGGAATCGAAGGACACCGTCGACAGCGATATCTGGGCGAGTCTCAACGCCGGAAGCCCAGTGGAGGTGCATTATCTCGAGAGCAACCCGCAGACCAGCCGCATCGCGCGGCCCGCGAGCTTCGTGGACGGATATGCGTTCTTTGCCTTCAGCGCGGCGGCTTTGCTGATCGGCGCGATTTCACTGTTCTATTTCTTCGGCGGCAAGAAGGAAACGAACCGCCTGCTGCAATACGGTGTCAGCACCGAGGGGACGGTGACCAGCGTGGGACCGGGCTTGGTAATGGTCAACCAGGTTCCGCAATGGCAGATTTCCTACACGTATAGGGCAGTGAAAGGCCGCGAGTTCAAAGGAACCACGAGGCACATGCCTCCGGATCGGGCCATGGTTTGGGTGGTGGGCGACAAGGGGACGGTGAAGTACGACCCCAGGAAACCGCAGAAGGGCCTTTGGGTTGGCAGAGCCTGAGGCAGCCGTCCTGGATGCCCGGGCTCTCGGCGAGCAGAGCACAGCCGAAAATCCGCGAAACAAAGCACCGTCATTGCGTAGGCTCCTCGAATAAACTGAGGTAGGGAACGAACTGGAACCTGCGGTTGCGCGAGTATCCCGTGAATTCCCGAAGGAGCCCCAGTGCGGCTAGCTTTTGGACCAACGAATTGGCCCCGGCTGAAGTGCAGCCCAGCCATTCGCGGACATTGCTAACTGCGACGATGGGATGATCAAACAGCTTGTCCATGACGCGATGGCCGTTCCGCGCGGCCCGACCTAACTTGTCCGTAATCTTGGCGCGATACTCCTCGCGCATGAGCAAGATCTTCGCTGCCGTGGTGGTGGCTTCCTCGCTCACTTCGATGATGCCAAGAAGGAAAAACTTGAGCCAAGCCTCCCAATCGCCAGAGTCTCGCACGGCCTGGAGGCGCTCGTGGTAGGCGGATCGATGCCTCTTGAAGTAGTGGGACAAGCAGAGTACCGGACGGGAAAGCATCTTTCGCTCGACGAGGAGGAATGTAATGAGAAGGCGCCCAATCCTCCCGTTGCCATCGAGAAAAGGGTGGATAGTCTCGAATTGAGCTTGGGCCAGAGCTACCTGAACAAGCACGGGCAGGGAGCTTTCGTTGTGGAGAAAGCGCTCCAGATCGCCCAGTGCCTGCGGCACCTCCTGAGGTGGCGGCAGCACAAAGACCGCATCCTGCAAAGTGCACCCGCCCGGTCCAATCCAGTTCTGGCTCGTGCGCAATTCTCCCGGCGTGAGCTTCCCACCTCGGACGCTTTCGAGCAGTACTTTATGAATTTCACGAATGAGCCGGACGGAGACGGGCAACTGGTTGAGAAGCGAGAGCCCGTGCTTCATGGCCGCTACGTAGTTGATCACCTCAGAGACGTCGCGAGGCGTCGCTGGATCGTTGAGTTGAGCCTCAGCAGCGAGGAGATCTTGCAGCGAACTCTGGGTTCCTTCGATCTGGCTGGACAGTACGGCTTGCTTCCGGACATACATGAACACAAAAAGGTCCGGATTGGGGAGGGTCAGTACCGCGCCATCCAGGCGACCGAGCGCGTAGTTGGCCCGAGACAGGATATCCTGCAGGTCTCCCCCAAGGTCCAAGGCGGGTTCGGGAGGCAGCGTCGCGGGAGAAAATGCCCGAGACCCCGTCAGTTGGCGGATGTAGCGGCCGGCACGATTCCGCATGGCATGGCTGCGTTGAATATGGGCTGGTTTCGCTTCCATAGTAAACGCTGCCTTTGTTATACACGGAAAACAGCGCCATAGTAAACGCAGCCGATAGCATGGAACCGGCCGCCGCCGCCCTCAAATCCCCAACCGCTCACGCAACTCCTTCACCCGCTCGCGCGCGACGGTGATCTCGGTGCGGGCGGGGTCCTTCAGGCGCAGCAGCGCTTTGCCGGCGAAGAGCGTGAACATCTCCTGCACAAAATCGAGATTCACCAGCGTAGATCGGTGGACCCGGATGAAGCGGCGGGGGTCCAGGCGCGCTTCGAGGTCGGCGATGGTCGCGTCCACCACGTAAGCCTTGCCCGCGGCAGCAGCAGCGACGGCGGCCAACGTGACTTTATCCTCAGCGTAGAAATGCGTCACGCGAGAGAGATCGATGAACTCAACGCGGTCGCCGAATTTGGAGGCGATGCGGGTGGGATAGCCGGAGAGTTCGCGCTGAAGGCGGGTCACCAGATCGGCAAGCGGCTCGCGGGGAGCAGCCGGTGGCGCCTTCGCCCGCTCAACCTTGCGCAGGGCGCGTTCCAGCGCATCAGCCGCCACCGGCTTCACCAGATACGCCGCCGAGTTCACCTCGAACGCGCGCAGAGCATGCTCGCTGAACGCCGTGACGAACGCCACCAGCGGATCGCACCCGGCGGGCAGACGCGCAAGAAACGCAAAGCCGTCGAGCTCCGGCATCTGGATGTCGAGAAACAGCACGTCCACCGCGCGCTCAGGCAACTCCGCCAGCGCCGCCTCCGGATCCGACGACGCACCCACCACCGCAGGGCCGCCCGTCTCGGCCAGCATCCGCTCCAGACGCCGCACGGCGAGCGGCTCATCATCCAATAGATATGCCCGAATCATGCCATCAAAATCCGTACAGCCATACCGTCTTCGGCCGGGCGTTCAAACTCGAGCGATCCGCCCAATTCGCCGACGCGCTGGCGTAGTAAGTCGAGCCCATGTCCCTTGCCCGCTTCGGCCTCGGTGAACCCCGGGCCATCGTCCGCCACCTGCACCGCCACGCCGCCGCCCTCGACGGCACGAACCGCTACAACGATACGCGCGCCTTCACGCCGCGGCGACACCGCGTACTTCACGCTGTTCTCCACCAGCGTCTGCACGCTCAGCGGCGGAACGGGCACCGCGCCAAGATCCGCATCGGGCTCGGCGATTTCGTAGCGTAGCCGGTCTCCGAAGCGCGCCTGCTCAAGGCCAGATAGCCGCGCGCGATCTGGAGTTCCGTGCCAGAGGCGCCAGCCGGCCCTGCGACTGGTCAAGCGAGTAGCGCAGCAGTGCCACTGCGCTCGAGAACAGCGAGCCAAACCGAGCCCATGGCACCAACCGGAGCGCGCAAATGATGACTGCCCCGGCCAGCGTGCCCACCACCGCCAGCAACACGATGACGGCGGCGTACACGGGCCAGACTGAGGCGCCATCCAACAATTAGTTCACAATCTGTTTCGGATGTAAGGTGTAGTTCCATCTGCCGAGAGTGTCGTGGAGTACGAGGTTGAGCCGTCACATTTCGGCATCCGTGACTTTGGTCCCTTTGGGATAGTGGTCGGCGATCAACTGGGCAGTGACGACAAGGCCTGGCTTGGTAGTAGTGGTGCGGATGAAATGGAGAGCCTTGTCGATGTCGGTGAGCGGTTCGCCGGCCCAGTTTCTGCTGATCTGGCTGAACAGGCGGTGTTCGATAGGATTCCATTTGGAAGTGCCGGGCGGGTAATGGCTGACGGTGACGGTGAGGCCCAACGGAATGCAGATGGTTTCCTGAATCGCCTTCTTCCAGGCGCGGCAACGCG
>Ga0194119_10011187_pt1 | contig 11655 bp, 9 predicted proteins | sample TA2MahC100mmetaG_FD_148620 | JGI IMG/M metagenome (GOLD analysis project Ga0194119, IMG submission 148620) | Freshwater microbial communities from Lake Tanganyika, Tanzania - TA2015018 Mahale Deep Cast 100m | ecosystem: Environmental > Aquatic > Freshwater > Lake | place: Tanzania: Lake... | reverse complement strand
CTTTTCGATTCAGCAGGAACTGCGCGGGCGCATGTTGATCGAGGCCGCTTACCTCGGCAACGCGGGCCACAAGCTCAACGCGCCCGACGCGAACATCAATCAGGTGCGGCCCGAACGCATGGCCGCGGGCAACGCGCAAATTCTGCGGCCGTTTCCGCAATTCGGCAACGTCACGCTGGTGACGCCGATGTGGGGCAACTCGAACTATCACTCGATGAACCTGAAGACCGAAAAGCGCTTCGCGAACGGTTTGAATTTCCTGGCCAACTACACGTGGGCGAAGTTCATCGACGACGTGCCCGCCGCGCAGGAGAACGGTGCGCTCACCGGTGGACCGCAGAACATCTACGATAGGCGCGCGGAGCGGTCGCTGGCGGGCAACGACGTGCGGCATCGATTCGTGTGGAGTTCGGTGTACGAACTGCCGTTCGGCAAAGGCCGGCCGTTCTGGAATCAAGGCAAGTCAGCCACGATTTTCGGCGGCTGGAATATCGGCGCGATCGTGACGCTGCAGGCCGGAAGCCCGGTCGGGCTGACGGTGCAGAACAACAACACGAATGCCTTCTCGGGACCGCTGCGCGTCAACGTTCTGCGCAACCCGGAGTTGCCCAAGGGCGAGCGCACCGTCGCGCGTTGGTTCGACACGACCGCCGTGGCCGCACCGCCCGCGCTGACGTTCGGCAATTCAAGCCGCGCGCTGTTGACCGGCCCCGGCGTCGCGAACTGGGATATGTCGCTGCTCAAGAACACGTCGCTGGGCGAAAGCGTAAACCTGCAGTTCCGCGCGGAGTCGTTCAACGTGTTCAACCGCGCGAACTTCGAGGAGCCCTCGCGAGCGCTGGGCGCGCCAGGGTTCGGCGTGATCTCGATCGCCCGCGCCGCGCGGACCATGCAGCTTGGTTTGAAATTGACGTTCTGAGCCGCTACGGCTGAAAATGCAAAAACGCGCCCCAAAAAAACGGCTTGCGCAACGCCGTACCCGACCGCAGCATCGCCAACTTCGCCTCACGCAACGCCACCGCCGGCGCGCGGCCCAGTCGCAGTTGCCGGTACATCTGCTCCATCAGTTGCGGCGTCGACGCGTCGTCGACCTCCCACAATGTCGCCACCACATTCTCCGCGCCCGCGCCCAAAAACGCCCACGCGAAGCCGATCAGCCCTTCTCCCTTGAACGACCGCGCGCCCGCCGCCTGACACGCCGATAGCGTCACCAGCCGGGCCTTCACGGGCAGCGTCACCACATCGCGCGCGTAGAGCTTGTAGCTCAGCGAATCGTTCGAAAGAATGACCGCCGACTCCAACGGCCGCAACCGGTTCGCGCTCGCGTGCGCCGCGAAGTGAATGTAGCCGAACTCTTCCTTCATCGCTTCGGCGGCGCTGCGCGGCGTCGCACCGGCGTCGCGCAGCGTCTTTCCGTTCGGGAACAGACTCGCGATGCGCGTGATCTCGTCGCCGGCGAACTTCAGCCGCCCGAAGCCGTCGCCAGCCGCCGCGGCGTCGCCGACCACAAGCATCCGGTCGCTCGTTCGCACACGCGGAACCGACGCCGTCGTCACGCTCGGAATCACTGAGATGGTCGCGTCTTCGATCCAGTAGTGATCCGGGCCGGGCGCAATCAGCGTCTCCCAATTCAGTTGATGCAGCACGCCGTCGGGCACGATGAACACGTCGCTTTTCACACCCGCGGGCGCGACCAGCATCTCGTACGGTTGCCGCGCGTCGCGGCTGTTATCGGTGAGAGGATCGCGCGCGCGCAAAATAAACTGCGTGTGCCGCTGCACGGCCTCTTGAATCTCTCGCTCGCCGGCGATACGGATGTAGCGCGGCGCGCCGGACGGCGGAATCACCCAAAGATGCGACGCCGGTTCGTCGAGCCAATAAAACAACACCGCGCCATTCGCTCTCGCGCGCCACACGCCCTTCTTGCCATTCAGCGCCCGCGCGCGGCTGCGTTCGGCCACGCGCAGCGCTTCGATCTCCTTGCGCTGATTGAGTAGAAGTTGAATCGCCTCGCGATAGACCTGCATCCGCCCTGACAGAAACGCGATCCGGTCCTCGCTGTTCGAAAGCCCCGTCTGCGCGCCCTCGACAACTTCAATTGCCTTGTATAATTCCGCCTCGGCGAGCGCCGTTCGCCCGCGCGCGCCATGCACCTGGCTCAGCACCAGATGCGCGGGCCAACGGATGCTCGGCGACGCCGGCGAATCGGCGAGAATTTTCCGCAACAAAGGCTCGGCTTCGGCGGATTGGCCCTGTCCGTTTAGGATGCGGGCTTTCAACAACTGCGTCCGTAAAGAGGCGTCCGACTGCGAGAGTTCCCCAATCACGCGCTCGGCCTCCCCATTCCACCGCGCGGCTTCGAACCAGTTGCGGCGCTCCGCGGCCATCGCGGCAAGACCTTGCAAAATCAACAGTTCGTAGCTTCGATCGCCCACGCGCCGCGAGGCTTTCAGCGCCTCCTCAAAGTGTGGCGCGGCTTTGTCGTACTCGCCGAGCGCGATAAGCGTCTCGGCGAGATTCTGCCGGTTTGTCATTCGTTCGCGATCGTTGGCCGCTTGAAACTTGCTCAGCGTTTCAAGTGCGCGCTCGTAATCGCCGACGGCGTAAAGTTGCCAGCCGAGATTGTCGACGGCGCGGCGCGCGATGTGCCGGGCCGCGGGCGCCGCCGACTTCTCGGCGAGTTGAATCGCGGCCGTAATGTGCACCACCGCGTTGTCGTAGCGGTCGAGAGCGCCATTCAGATTGCCCAGCGCCGATTCGCTGCGCGCTTCGATCGTGCTATCGCCGACCGTCCGCGCCGCGTTCCGAGCGAGCACGAACGCCTGCGATGCCTCATCGAAGCGGCTCATACGCTGGAGGCACGCGCCGCGACGAAGCTGAATCTGGCCGAATTCGGACGGGTTTCCGGCGGCGTCGGCGGCGGCGCCGTCCAAGACAACCAGCGCCGTTTCCCGTTCCTGCGCGGTCTTGGCTTTCCGGCAGCGCAGAAACCCCAGTGTCCGGCGCCGCACCCAATCGGTCACCGCGTCGAATCCGGGTGCGAGCGGAGGAGCGAGCAGCTTTTCCGCTGCGTCATAGTCGGGCTTGGCAGCCAGCAACTCCCCATGCAACACCAGGAAACGGTCCCGCAATCCCCGAGGGGCGCGCAGCTCTTCGAGCACGGCGTCACTAGGGATCAGCGCCAGGCCCTCTTCGTAACGTTCGTCGTCGTAAGCCGCGCGGGCTTTTTCGTAGAGCTCGCCGGCCTTCTGGGACGTGGAAGAGCAACTGGCTAGTAGGCTCAGGACCACGCCCAACAAAGCGAACCGCCCCGGTGAATTTCGAAAAATGTCACCGAGGCGGCGTAGGCCGGAATCCTGCATTGGCATTAAGCTGGCGGTTCTTCGTGGCCGGCGCCGCCGCCCGAGCCGTAGCCGCCGCTTCCCTCGCGATCGCAGCCGAGTTCAACGCGCAGCATGGTCAAGTCGCGGCGGTATTTCGATACAGTCATCTGGCCGAAATACAACGTACCGAAATCCTTGATTCGGATGCCGCCGTTTTCGATCGGGAACGGGCTCTTGATTTGGTCGAGCGGAAAGAGCGTCGCCCGCACGTCGCCCTGCCGGGTCAGGCAGCCGTTCATATCCTTCGCGTCGCACGGAGCCCCGAGCGAACCGGGCGCAAGAATCAGCCCCCGCAGGTCGCCATTGACGTATGCCCGCTCCAGCGCGGAGTAGGTGGCGCAGGTGTTAAAGACATCAGCCTTGTTGACGAGGTCGATGGAGGAACCGTTGACACGCAAACCTTCGATGATCGAGCCGGTTGGGGAGATGTGGGACTCAGCCCCTTGAGGGTCGGCGGTGCAGGTAAGGTGCATGACGATGCGGCCGAACTGCATCACGCCGGCCAGATCGGCGCCTTCGATAGTCACCGTGACTTCGGTTTGCTTACCGTCGCCCTGGACCGTCGTTGTCGCCTTGCGGATGGAGGCCAGGCCGTTGATGCCGAAGTTCTCGACCGACGATGTGCCATAGCCGCCGCTCGGGGAAAGCGAGGCCATTGCCTGCGTCGGAATCGTCAGCGGACTGGGTCTTGTGATGACACCGCCGAAAGCGGAGCCATACGCGGAATACGCGAAGTATTTATTGCGAGCTGCCATTGTCTCTCTCTCTTATGGGTACAACAATTCAAACGGGATCGCGGCCAGCTCATTCCGCGAGGACGCGTCCCTTACTCGCAAAGTATAGCGGCCCGGAGCCATCCCTTTTACGGGCAGCGAAATAATGACGTCGTCGGTATCCCGGGGTGCGTCGCCCTCAAACTGCAGGACCGCGCTTCCCCCAGTCGATTCCAGCACGAACGCATAGCGCGCCACCGATGGGTCGGTCCGGTTATATAACAGTGCGATTCTCTCTTGTTCTTTTTGCACGCGGATTTTCCGCGGCTCTGTATCCACGGCCCGCGTGGAAGTGACGAAATAACTGCCCATCACTTCCCCGCGCGCTCCTCCGGGAAGCTCTCTGTAAACCACAACGGCCAGCAGCGCCGCGCAGGCCAGCGCCAACGCCGGTTTCGGCGCGAGGTCCAGCCAGCGATCCCACCAATTCTCGCCTTGTTTGTTCTCCGGCCAGGCGGGTTTCAGTGGCAGTTGCGCTTCAGTGGGCCGCTCGGCGGGCGCTTCGGTGTCCAGTTTCAAAAGCGGTTTGCGCGCATTGTTGATAAAGCGCGCGGTGACGACAATATCCTGTGCGCAGATCGCGCAGGTAAAATAATGCTCCTCGAAGGCGTCTCGCTCTTCGCCCGCCAATTCGTTGAGCATGTAGCGCTCCAATCGATTGGCGGAAATAGCTTCGGTGTGGTCCATGGGACGGGTCATTGTCTGGGTGTTCGATCGCCGCTGGTCACGGCTGCGTTTTCACGTATTTCAAGTACCGGTCTTTGAATTCCAGCCGGGCGCGGTGCAGCAGGACGCGGAGGTATTCGCGATCAACCCCTTGCTGCTCACAGATGGCGTCGCGCTTCTGGTCATCAAAATAAACGGCTCGCAATAATAGTTGCTCCCGGTGCGGAAGCGTTTCAAGAACATTACGAACTGCCATCGAAGACTCGGCGCCAAGCAGTTCGGTTTCGACATCGGGCGCGTCGGCCTGCACATCGAAATCGGCTTCCATGCGCTCGGGTTCCCGCCCCCCGCTCCGGCGGTATTCCAGCACAACATGGTCGCAGATCGAGTTCACCAGCGGCCCCAGCCGCTCCGGCTGACGGATGCCATTCGGCTTCCGTAACAACCTGAAAACACGGAGGAAAACCTCCTGGCGGATCTCTTCGGCCAACTGCGAACTGGCAACCCGCAGCCGCAGTTTGATACCGAGCAGTTCCCCAAAATACGAGACAAAATGCCGCTCGGTGTCCGATTCCCCGGCGGCCAGTTTCTCTACGTACTCTTTGTCGAAGGCGACGAACTGCACGATACCCCAGTGTCACTCAGTACTGGCCAGCTTACAACCGCAATCGGCGGATTCCGATCCTTCCGCCGGGACGATCCGCAAGGAGTATGCCGTAAACCTGTGGACCGTCCCGGCGCGGAGTACTAAGCATTGGGGTAGTGACAATCACCGGCGAAGCGTTTCAAAATATTTTTCGCTCGCGCCGAACGCGCGATAATAGTATCGAATCAGATGGACGAGATCCGCATTAACCGCATCTCCGAAACGATGCGAGAGGAGCTCACCGAGCTCATTGAGTACGAAATGGAAGACCCGCGCGTCCTGCCCGTCACCGTCACCGACGTGCACGTATCGCCCGACGGCCGCAAGGCCCGCGTCATGGTCTCGGCCCCGACGGCAAAGGAACAGACAGCGGCCATCAATGCACTCGAACACGCCCGCGCGTTTCTGCGCCTCCAACTGGCGCAGCGGCTGACGGTGCGTCACATTCCGGATTTGCATTTTGAACTCGACGCCGTCGTCGACCCGGCACGCCTGAATCAGCTCATGAAACGTGTGCGCAAAGGCCGGCCGAAGGAGTAAACGTGTCGGCAATCGTCGGTGTCTCCGATCGCGGCGGCTGGGCGATTCTGGTGACGGTCGACGCCAGCGGCGCGCTGCTTGACCGGCGCAGAGTCGAACTCGTCGACGAAGGCCTTCCGAAGATCCCGCACCACGTCGAAGCGCAGCGCCTTCCCCTCGACCGAGCGGTCGCGCTTGTCGAACGCGTGCGCGCCTCGGCGGAACGCAACGCGGTCCTTTGCCTGGATACTCTCCCGGCGAAGTTCGAGATTTCCGGGATTGCGCTCCGCCGTTGCCCGGCGCTCCCCGCGACCATCGCCGAACGCATCACAAACTACCACGCGCGGAACAACGCCGACTGGGTGATGTATCGCGAAGCCCTCGCCGCCGCCGCCGAAGCGCGCGGCTGGCGCGTGTGTTGGTATGACGCCAGGAACTTCGCCGACGCACGCCCGGCCAAGCCGCCGGGCCCGCCATGGACCAAGGACCACCGCATCGCCATGGCCGCCGCTATCGCCGCTCGGAAGGCGTAGCCGGCATCAGCCCAATCGTCACAATCCCGCACAGCGCCGCCAATCCCGCCAATACGCGCAGCCCTGTCGAAAACGATCCGTCCGCCGATTGAAACATCGCCAAAATTGTCGGCCCTGCCTGCCCCCCGAGATTGCCGATCGAGTTGATCATGGCGATTCCGCCCGCCGCCGCGGTGCCCGTTAGAAACGCCGTCGGCAACCCCCAGAACGGCCCGATTACACTCCACCGCCCCGACACGCACATCGCCATCGCCGCCACCACGGCCAGCGGCGGCAGCGGGAACGACAGCAGCAATAGCCCTAAGCCCAGCCACCACGCAGGCAGCGCTACGTGCCAGCGGTATTCCTTCGTCCGATCCGAATGCCGCCCGTGCAGAATCATCACCGGGATCGTCACCAGATACGGCACCGCCGCCAGCATTCCGAGTCGCGATTTGGTCAATTGCGGAAACGTCGTTTGCAGCAGTGTCGGCAGGAAGAAGTCGATCCCATACCCGCCCACCACATTGAGAAAGTAGATCGCTCCGAGCACCAGAACCTTCCAATCGGACAGCGCCATTCTAAGCGTGAAGTGTTTCTTCTTCTCCTGCGCCGCGCGCTCGGCGTCGAGCACTCCCGTCAGCCACTCCTTCTCCTCCGGCTTCAACCACTTCGCATCGCGCGGGCCGTTCGGCAGCAGCAACAGGACCACAAACCCGAGCACGACCGAAGGAATTCCCTCCACCAGAAACAGCCACTGCCAGTTGCGCAAGCCGAGTTGCGGATGATCGAGCAGCCAGCCCGACAACGGTCCGCCGACAACAAAGGAAAACACCGCCGCTGTCATGAAGATCGACACGGTCCGCGCCCTGTGCGCCCGCGGGAACCAATACGTGTTGTAGAGGATCATGCCCGGAAAGAATCCGGCCTCGGCCGCGCCGAGAAGAAAGCGCAGTACGTAGAAGCCCCACTCGCCCGTCACGAACATCATGCCGGCCGAAATCAGCCCCCAGGTGATCATGATGCGCGCGATCCACACGCGCGCGCCGACACGCTCCATCAGCAGGTTCGACGGCACTTCAAAGAAGAAGTAGCCGATAAAGAAGATCCCCGCGCCCGTAGCGTAAGCCGTCGTCGAAAGCCCCAGATCGGACGCCATCGACAGCTTCGCGAACCCGACGTTGACACGGTCGAGAAACGCGGCGACATAGCAGGCGCACATCAGCGGCAACAGCCGCCAGGCGGCCTTGCGCAGTACGGTTTGTTCGAGTTGGCTTTCGGACACGTCCCGCTATTCGATCACGCCGGACACGCGGCGGTCAATCGCCTACTCATTCGTGGTGCGGCGCAAGACTTCACCCTTCCGCACCGCGATCGATTCACGGCAAGCGGAATTGCCGGACCAGCGCTTCAGGTCGAACGTCCCGTTCGGCGCGACAGCGCAAGCGTGTAGACCGCCGATCTCGGCGGGCCGGCCCGGCGCGATCCGCTTCGGAGTCTGAGATAGGTCGTAGAAAATAGCTCGATTCTCGCCCGCTACGCTACTCTGGCCGTCCGCCTCAAGAAGCACCGCCGTGCGCTCGTCGATGCCGATCGCTCTCACCGTCTTGCACTTCGATTCCCGTTTGATGCGGGCCATGAAAACCAGCAGCCGTCCCTCGCGGGAGCGCTGTGTGAAGTGGCTGTCGGTGATCAGGCAGTGCAGGTGCGGCAGCCGGAGGAAGTCGCGGCTGATCGTTACTCTTTCGTGAAACGGATCCGCCAGCGCCTCCTTGCTCGTGACCGTGTTCTTCTCGGCGGAGAAACCGAACTCGCCGAGAATCGCCAGGCCCGCGCTCGTTCCGCCAATAGGGATCCCGCGTTTAACGGCCGCGTGGATGGCATCCTCGACCGGCGTTCCTTTCCAGAATCGGACGTAGTTCCACTGATCTCCGCCCGCGAAGAACAGCGCATCGGCGTTGTTGATGATACGAAGGACCTCGGCGTTGCTCGACGCTTCCCGGTTAAGGAAGACGATCGACTCGACGGAATCGACCGGGACCCCAAGGCGCAGTGGGAACCCATGATAGCCATCGGCGCCGGAAGCGCGAAGGATGACGATATCGCCGCCGCCCGCCTTCTTGAGAAACCAGCGCCAAGCGTCGTCGACGTCGCGCCCGCCGCCGGAGAGAAAGAAACCGGGCTGGGTCCGGACGGAGACGTTCTCGCGATTACCGGTCAGAAAATATTTGTAGTCTTCGGCGGCGAGCGCAAGGCTCGCGAGTGCGAGGAACGCTCTCATTTACAAAGAGTATCAATGAAAACCCCGGCGCGGAATAGATCCGGCCGGGGTTTTCGGGGTTGGGGTGGGTTAGAACGTGAAGCGGAGTCCAAGTCGGATGTTGCGCGGAGCCTGGTAGGCGCCGGTACCGCCTGTCCGGTAGTTGCCACCGGGCAGATTGTAGATTGGATTGTACGGCACAGAGCTCGTCGGAGTGACGAAGCGCCGCGGATCGTAGCCCTTGAAGAAATCGACCGGGTCGATAGTGATCGCACCGGCGCGGTTCAACTGGGTGGTCCTTGCGATCGTGGTCGCCTGATTGAACAGGTTCACGATGTTCACGTCAAAGCGGGCCCCCATCCGCTCGCCGATCTTGAAGTTGTGAAAGTAGCTTAGATCGGTTTGCGTCAGGGTCGGAGTGCGCCCCATATCGCCGCGGCCGAAAGGAAAGGTCGGTGCCGACAGGTAGACGACCGACGTTGAGTCCGGCGTACCGCTCCAGGCGATCTGGTTCAAGCCAAAGGTGCCGGTGCCGGCTTTGCCCATCTTCTGGTCGTAGCTGAGGAAGGCTTTCAGTGTGTGCGGGCGGTCGGTCCCGAGCGGGCCGAGAACGTTCTTTTGGCTACCGGAGGCATCGAAGTAATAGTAGGGCAGATCGAATGCCCGGCTGACACCCGGATCGGAGCGTCCGGATTCGTCCGAATTAGCCGATCCGGAGTAGTTGCCGTACAAACGGCTCCATGTGTAGCTCATGTTGCCGAGTATCTTGTCGAAGTACTTTCCGTCGAGACGGAATTCGACGGCGTCATATTGCCGGACTGCCTCGGGAACTAGGAACGTGCCGTTCGGCGTCTTGCCGTCATAAACCTTACCCGGGTCCTTGCGGGTCAGGCCGAAACCGGGATTGCCGATAACGTACTGTTCGTTTTCGTCCTTGTCCAACACACCGATGTCTTCAATTGCCTTCAACAGGTCCTTGCGGACGTAGCGAGCGGTGAACGTGGTCCGGTTGGTAATCGCACGCGACACCGACGCCTAAAATTCACGCGACGTGTACGGCTTAATGCCCGGGTCGATGCCTTCGATTTCGCCGGCGGCGTTGATTGGAAGCGTGCGGTTATCGTATTGCGTGATCTTCGGCCCTCCCGCGCCGGGGTTGGCAAAGCCAAGCGCCAGCACGTTCGGGTTGTCGAGTTTGTAGACGTGGGAGACCCAGTAGTCGGAGCCGAACGAGCCACGCGCGAGCTCGTACTTCAGTACGTCGTAGAAAAGTCCAAACGATCCGGCCACCTTCCATTTGCCGTCGCCGAGAACGTCCCATGCGCCGCCGATCCGGGGAGCGATCTTGCTGCCCCAATCAAAGGAAACCGGATTGGCGACCTTGCGGCCATTGACTTCCTTCTTGTACGGCGGAAGGAATTCGTTCTCGAATCGAACACCGAGGTTAAGCGTGACGTTCTTGTGCGCCCTCCACGAGTCCTGCACGTAGAAGCCTTGATTGTTGCTGTTGACGTCGCCAAGATTGCGAACGCCATCGTTCCAGATGTAGTAACCGTAACCGCCGGTCTCACTTCGGATGCTGCCGCGTGAAAACGAGTCGCCCCAAAAAATGTTGAAGGAGCCATTTGTGAAATTCGTACTGACATCGTTCGAGACACGGGCGCGGGCGTAACCGAACTTGAACAAATGCTGCTGACCACCCAGATTCGCGATATAGCTCGAATCGAGGTACATGTTGCGGCGGGTCGTGATGTCCTTAACAACCGCTAGAGTCGAGGTGACGTTTCGATACCCATTTGCTCCCGCGAACTCCGCCGGAACCGGGAGCTTGGACTGGGCCGACGCGGTCGAGTACGTCAGGAACGGTGCGCCCGACAAGCCGTAGTTGCCGAGTTTGTCATTCTGATACTTGTAGCCAAAACGCGCGGAAACAAGCCAGCGTGCCGTCACGGCGTAATTGCCTCCCCACGTAACCGTCTGCGAGGGCTGATAGCCGCCCTGTACGGCAAGGTTGTTGGTAGGGGCGGCAACCCGAGGATCCGCGTTCGGAAGGGCGCCGTTTTGTTTCCATGGAGACCAGGTCCACGAGCCGTAGGTTTGGAGTTTGGCGAATGGGTTGTAATCCAGTCGCGAGAAGCCATAGTGATATTTGTCGGTGCGCTCGAAAGTGCGCGGGCCGGAGGCGTACTGCGGGGTGCGAACGAGCTTGCTCAATTGAGGGGAGTAACCGGCGGTGAAGAAAAGATTATTCTTGATAATCGGACCGCTGACGGTGAATCCCGGATAACGGTCGTACCAGCTGTCCTCCTTCTGCGCGAAGAAATCCGCGAGATTGGCATTGGCGGGCGAACGCTGCCAAAAGCCACGAGGGCGAGGGTTCATTGCGTCGTTGGCGAATTCGTAGAACGCCACGCCATGGAAATTGTTGGTTCCAGGCTTGGTGGCGACATTGATGACACCGCCAGTCGCGCCGCCGTACTCGGCTTCGAAACCGGCCGACTTGATTTGGATTTCTTGCACGAATTCGAACGGGATCGAATTCTGCACCCGCAGCGAACCGCGGCGAATATCGGAGACGTCGACGCCGTCGATCAGGAACGCGTTTTCAGACCCGCTTGCGCCGTCGACCTGAAACCCGCCGACACCAGCGTTTCCGTTCTTGGTCTCCATGCGAACGCCGGGAGCCATCGCAAGCAACGTGTGAAAGTTGCGGCCTTTGGGCAATGCGTTGAACGTCTCGGCGGTAATATGGGTGGCGGTCTTGGAAGAAGTGACATCGAGCGATACGGCCGAGTCGGTAATCTCAATAACTTCGGCAACCGCGCCGACGGCGAGTTTGGCCGAAAAGGTGACCTTCGACCCCAACCGCACGCTGATGCCGCGCTGGACCAGCTTA
>Ga0194119_10011185_pt1 | contig 11658 bp, 10 predicted proteins | sample TA2MahC100mmetaG_FD_148620 | JGI IMG/M metagenome (GOLD analysis project Ga0194119, IMG submission 148620) | Freshwater microbial communities from Lake Tanganyika, Tanzania - TA2015018 Mahale Deep Cast 100m | ecosystem: Environmental > Aquatic > Freshwater > Lake | place: Tanzania: Lake... | reverse complement strand
GGGCCAGGCCTTACACCGAGAGAGCTCTTCTTTGCGGCTCCCGTGATCAAAGCCAAGGCGGCCGCTACCGCGCCCCGTCCCACCGCACAAAAGAAAGCCGCGCCGCCGCCCGTCGAAGTGGCAAAGGTGCAGCCGCCGGTGTCGGCGCCGGTCAATATCCCGCAGATCATCCCCGCCGCTTACGTTAGTCAACAGCCGCCGCTAGGCCTTCGCTACAGCTTGCTGCTTAGCCGGAACAACGAAGGGTATCGCGAGGTCGACTCGGCGACAACGTTCCGGTCCGGCGACCGCTTGAAGATCACCGTCGAGTCCAACGACGAGGCTTATCTTTACGTCATCGCGCGTGGATCGAGCGGCCTTTGGAAAGTCTTATTCCCTGTCACCGAGGTGGCAAGCGGCGACAACTTGATCCAACCCTTCCGCCGCTATGAGGTGCCCAATGGCGGACGGTTCTATTTCGACGATCAGGCAGGCGAAGAGAAGTTGTTCGTCGTACTTTCGCGCAAACCCGAAGCGAATTTCGAGGACCTGATCTACTCCGTCAACACGCCGACGCCGGCGCCGGCGAAATCGGCCGGCAAGAAGCAAGTTGCTTCGGCCTCGCCGCCGACGCAGAAGAACTTGCAGGTCTCCGCGCTGATCCGGCCTATCGACGACGCGCTCGTCGGTAAGGTTCGCAACGAATTAGTCGCCCGAGATCTGGTTTTCGAGAAGGTAGACGATTCCAAACCCGCTGCCGCCGCAACGGCGAAGCAGCCCGAGACCGCGGTCTATGTCGTCAACAAGAATGCCGGACCAAACGGCAAGGTGATTGTCGATTTGAAGCTGGAGCATAAGTAACATGCGTCGCCTGTTGCTTAGCTTTGCATTCTGCGTTGCCGCTCTGGCGCAACAGCGTTTGGAAATTACGATCGAACACCATGATGCGGGTGCGTGGAAGGTCGTCGACCCCGGCCACGTATTCAAAGAAGGCGACCGCGTACGGTTCCGGTTTAAGTCGTCGCAGGCGGGATTCTTGTATGTCGTGAATCAGGGCACGTCCGGCGCCGAGACGACGTTGTTTCCGAGTGAACAGGCCGGCAGCGATAATCGTGTCGAAGCGGGCCGCGAATACGAGATCCCTGGCAACTCCGGGGCGTTCCGCATCACGGGTCCGTCGGGTTACGACACCGTCTATTGGGTGCTTAGCCCCGTCCGTATCGGCGGAGCCGCGCCGCCCGTCGCGTACAAACCCTTGCCCGCGCCGCCGAAACCTGGATCGGCGCCCGCGAACATGACGCCGCGCTGCGACGACACCGTCCTGCGCGCGCGCGGCGAATGCGTCGACGCCGGCGCCGGGTTGAAACCGAATACACCGCCCGGCATGCAGGCGCGCGAGCTTTTCTTCGTCCGTAAAGGCGATCAGTCGGTCGTTTCCGTGCCCCCCGTGCCCGCCGGCCCGTCGAACGTGAAAGCGACACCGGTCACTTACCAGTTCCGCATCGCGCATAAATAGGAGATCTGGATGCGACGACTTTTCTTATTCGTAGTTACCGTGGCGCTGGCGCTCGCGCAGCAGAAAAAGCAGGAGCGCGACTTGAAGTTTGAGACCGATCCGCCGATCACCGCGCCCGTCAAACCACCGGGCGGGAAAACGATTCCGCGCAGTTACGCACTGATCGTCGGCGTCGGCGATTACAAGAATCTACCGCCGTCGGCGAAGTTGCAATTCGCCGAACGCGACGCCGAGGCGATTTACAGTATCTTGATCAGTCCAGAGGGCGGTAACTTCCGCGCGGAGAACGTCCGCAAGTTAACCGGCGCCAAGGCGACGCTGGCGAACATGAAGCGCGAACTCGAAACATGGCTTCCCGGCGCGGCCAAGGCCGATGATCGCGTGCTCGTGTATTTCGCCGGTCACGGCTTTGTCGACCCGAAATCGGGCAAGGCGTTTCTGGCGCCGTACGATCTGGAACCGGGCAACATCAGCGGCACCGGCTACAGCATGGATCAACTGGGCAGCGTCATGGGTTCGAAAGTCTCGGCCAAGTGGAAGGTGCTGCTCACCGACTCCTGCCACTCCGGGGCCATTTCACCCGAACAGGGCGAAATCGTCAATAAGTCGCTGCTTGACCTGAACCGCTCCATGTTTTCGATGACCGCCAGCCGTGCGCGGGAACGGTCGTTCGAGAGTAAGGAGTGGGGCGGCGGGCACGGCATCTTCACTTACTACATCGTGCGCGGCCTGGAAGGATACGCGGACGAAAACAAAGACTCCATCGTCACCGCCGATGAGTTAGCCGAATATACTCGCCGCAATGTGCGCGAGGCGACCAAGGGCCAGCAAAATCCGACCTCCGACAAAGGCAATTTCGATCCGAACATGTTACTCGCCTTTTTCCCGAGCCGGGTGAGTCCCGGCGAAGCGCCGCCGCCGAAGTTCGGCACATGGGTGATCGAAGCGAACATGGATGGCGTCGAAGTGTTCGTCGACGGCAAGAGCATGGGTGTGGTCGGCAAAGGCTCGCCACTGCGGTTGCCCGGTTTGCAGCCCGGCATTCACAGCGTACGCGGCGTGCGGATGGGTTACGAACCCGACGGCCCGCGCGAAGAGACGGTTTATCCGGGCCAGGAATCGACCATCTCTATCAAAATCTCCATTCCGCGCCGGCGGACTAAGGCGGCCCTCGACCCTTTCGAACGGGGCCTGGATCTCTACAACAAAGGCAACAAAGACGCGTATTTGAAGGCGTCTAAAGAGTTCCAGGCCGCCATCGCCGCCGATGCCAACTTTTCCCAGGCGTGGCTATACCTAGCCCGCGTGCAGCGCGATCTGTTCCAAATGCAGGAGGCCGAGAAGTCGTTTCGCAAGGCGATCGAAATCGATCCCGACTATCTCGAAGCCCGCTCGTCGTTCGGCGGCATGCTGCTCGATATCGGCTCAACCGACGAGTCGATCCGGCAGTTGAACGCCGTCGTGCAGCGGGATAAGAAGAATAAGCAGGCGCATAGTTTGCTCGCCCAGGCATTGCGAATGAAGGAGCTATATGCGGACTCCATCGACTCGGCGCGCAAAGCCATCGCACTGCCGCCCGATACGGCCGAGTCGCACTTCTGGCTGGCCGAAAGTCTCCGCATGACGGCTAAGTATGCCGACAGCGTCGTCGAATATCAGAAATATCTCCAGCTCAGCGATTTCAATTCGAAGTTAGCGGGCAAGATGAATTACTACGTGCTTGGGTACTTAGCCGGTATCGGCCGCAAGAAGCGCGCCGCGCAAACCGATGTGTGGAACGACATGCGCAGTCTGGCGTACTTCGGCCTGTGTGACAGCGAGCGCAAACGCGAGCGTTACGACGAGGCCGTCGGCTACTGCCAGCGCGCACTCCGCTACGACCAGCAGGAGCCGTATGTGCATTACGTGCTGGCCCTCTGCTACGCGCGCCGGGGCGAGAAAATGCAGTCGCTGGAACAATTCGCCGCCGCTCGCGGGCACTTTCAAAAGGTTCTCGATTTGAACCCCGACCTCGCCGAGGCGGAGTTTGCTAAGAAAAACATTCAGTCGATCGACGCGGCGCTGCGGTAGCGCCGTCGATGAAAGCCGGCGACGTTCCTTTCTAACAGTCGCGCGGAGTCGCTCCGAACGCCGTTCAATCCCCGTGATCGAACGCAATCAATTTCCAGGCGCCGCCGCGCTTCTCGCAGTACGCATGAAAGTGCCCCAGCGTCCGAATGTCGTCCTCATGGACAAAACCGCGAACGCCGTCCAGCCGCTTCGCCGCCTGCCATTTAGACTTCGGATTCCACTGCGCCACATGCACAATGTCGTAATCGAGCGGCGCAACAACGGTGGCATCGACGGAAGCCTTGGCCCGCAGCACGGCGCCAGGACGAATCGCGACGGCGCACTCGAACGGCTCCAGATCCTCGGGAAACTTCGCGTTGATATACGGAAAAGTGAAGCCCTTGTCGAAGCGGCCGCAACCCATCGCCAGGATAGTCGCCAACTCCGGTAGGTCCCGGTCTTCAATAGTGAGATCCGGCACGCTCATCGCGCGGATGGCCTTCTGGTCGCGCGCCGCGACGGCGGCTTTCAGCTTGGCGACGAACGCTTTGAACGTGGGATCAGTCTGCGACTCGTCGATGGGTGGAATCCGCCGGCGCGCGCCTGCGCCTCGCATAGGTAGAGCGAGTAGCACCAGGAGCGCGGAGCGGCGGCTTATTGGACGAGTCACACTTATACAGGCGAGATTCTCTCGCCAAATTGCTCACTGCTACTCTAACTTCATGCTGCGCCGCTCGTTTCTCGCTACCGCCGCCCTCGCCCGCGGCCAGGAGACCTTCTTCCGTTCGCCTGGCAAGGGAACCGCGATCATGGCGCATGCCTATTATACTCGCGCCGCCGGCGTCGAGATGCGCTCGATCGAACAACGCTGGTCGAAGTCCGATCTGATCGACGTGTCCTTCGTCCGTACATCGGCCGACAACGGCCGCACCTGGTCGGCTCCGGTCACCGAACCGACGGGCGAAAAACGCGCCACGGGCACTTGGCGCAAACATCAACGAGCTGGGTTCATCGACCCGCGCTCCAAGCGCCTTATCGAGTTCTGGATGGAAGCCGTGTTGCCAAGCGACGACCCGCTCGAAGGCCTGCGCAACTACTCGATCTATTACAAAATCGACGGCGGGCCAACCACGCAATTGATCGCCCGGGGCGGCGATTCCCTCCACCCGCTGCCCGGCCTCGAACTCGGCCGCAACGGCGTGATGCTGGGTGACAACGGTTCGGTGCCGATCACCGCACCGAACGGCGACGTCCTCGTCCCCGTTGAAATGTTTCCGGCCAAGGACGGCAAGCTCTTCAATCCGGGCGGCGGCTACACATGGTCCGATACGGCCGTGGCTCATGGCCGTTGGAACGGCCCGCGTTTGGAGTGGACGCTTTCCAACATCGTCCAAGGTGATCCCGCCCGCACCACACGCGGCATGGTCGAACCGACCATCGCGTTTGTTGACAGCCGCCGCGTGCTGATGATCATGCGCGGGTCGAACGACAAGAATCCGAAAGCGCCCGGAGTCAAGTGGACGAGCCTTTCCACCGACGGCGGCAAGACCTTCCCCGAGCCGAAGCCGTGGACGTACGACGACGGATCGGCGTTCTTCTCGCCCAGCGCGTGTTCGCGCCTGATAACCCACTCCAACGGACGTTTGTACTGGCTCGGCAACATCACGCCGGAGAACCCACGCGGCAATCGCCCGCGTTTTCCGTTCGTCTTCGGCGAGGTCGACAAAACGACTGGACTCCTCCGTCGCGCCACCATGCGCGAGATCGATACGCGCCGCGCCGGTGAGGATGAAATCCTCTCCCTGTCGAACTTCTACGCGCACGAGGACCGCGAGTCGAAAGAGATCGTTCTGTACATGACACGCCTGTTTGCGCACACCGACGGCTGGCTGGGCGACGCCATGCGATATCGCATTCGAGTCTGATGTCTCACGCGTACCGCAGACCCGGCCTCCCCGATCTCATTTCGACATCCGGTGTCCGTCTGTGGTAGACTCATAGTTTGGGTGGCTGCTCTCGAAGTGTGCCCCGTTGGAGAATCACCATGGAATGTCCCGTTACCGGTATCAAGACTCGCTTTGGCAACCGCGTTTCGCACGCTAACAACAAGACCCGCCGCACGTGGGAACCGAACATGCAGTCCAAGCGCTTCTGGGTTCCGAGCCAGAACCGCTACGTCCGCCTCACGCTTTCGGCGCAGGGTATCAAACTGATCGACAAGATCGGTATCGAAGCCGCGCTGAAGGACATGCACGCTCGCGGCGTCAAAGCCTAACAACAGTTTCGAACGCACAAAAGCCCCGCCTTTCGAGCGGGGCTTTTTGTGTTTGCGGGGATCGGTGGCAGATATCAGGTCTTGGCGAAGTAGAGCGAGGTCGCGCGTTCCAGATCGGGCTTGGTCATCGAGATAGGACGGCCCTCGTAACGCGAAATGGACTCGAGAATGTTGCAGATGTCTCCCGGATAACAAGCGCGCAACTCGGTGCGCCCTTCCCGCAAACAGAGTTTTCGCATGTATTCCGCCGAATCCGATTCGGCCGGAACGCGTCGCGCCGCGATCACGCGATCGAAAATCTGATCGAACACGGGCGCACTCACCGATTCGACATAAATCTTGTTCTGAATACGGCGGAGAAACGCTTCGTCGGCCAGATCCGAGGGGTCGAGGTTGGTGGAGAAAACGACCAACAACTCAAATGGAATCTGGAACTTAACGCCGTAGCGAAGGGTTAGGTAATCGACGCGCCGGTCCAACGGAACAATCCACCGGTTCAACAGATCGCGCGGCGACATTAACTGACGGCCGAAGTCGTCGACGATGAAAATGCCGTTATTCGCCTTCATCTGCAAAGGCGCCGAATAGATGCCAGACGCCTCGTCCAAACGCAGCTCAAGCATCGAGGGAATCAACTCGCCGCCCACAACGATGCACGGACGTTTGCATAGAACCCAGCGCGGATCGACCTCCGGATCGTCGATTTCCAGTGCGGTGTGGACGACCGGGTCGTAGATCGAGATGATCTGGTTATCGACTTCGACAGAGTACGGAATCAGAATCGCGTCCTGATAAACGCGCAACATGCGTTCCGCCAAGCTCGTTTTACCGTTGCCCGACGGGCCGTAGACGAAGATCGAATTCTGCGAAATCAGCGCCGGACCAAGTTGATCCAGCAACCGGTCCGTCACGATCAAATCCGAAAACGCCTGCCGTAGCGCGCGCCGGTCGATCTGCAATCGCGCCGATTGCGCCTTCGTCGCGCTATGGTATTCGTTGAGCGAAACCGGACACGATCCGGCGTACTGCGAGATCTGAAAGCGTTCACTGGCCAACTGGCGCCCGGCAGCGGACAGCGTGAAGTGGTAATCGTTGCCGGACATGCCCTTCACTTCCACCAATTGCTGCGCGCGCATGTAGCGGAACATGTGGTCGATAATCGAAATCGATACCCGTAACTTCTTGGAAAGATTCGACAAACTGCTCGTTCCTTCGAGCAGCAGACGCCGAACGACCAAATCGAGGACGAGGTTCTCGCTGATCCCTAAGTGTTCCAGCGTCTCCGGAATGCGGGGAGAGAAACTGGTTGGGATTGAATTGCCGGCGGCCAATGGTGTGAAAGACATAGAGTCCCGCAGAACTATCGGCGAATTTTCAGCAAGCCTTTAGCGTCTCCACGTTTCCCACTGCGGCCTCGTCATTCTAGTGTGGGATTCCGCGCTTGGGCTTTGTGTCTGGCCGCGGCACTTTGCAAAAGTGCCGAGCCGAGTCCTCGCGCGCTCGCCCGTCAAGCGCAAAAGGCTGAAAAATCAGGCAGTTCGGCCGAAGCGGTTCTTCTTTACAATCAAGCCGCCGCCCGCGGCGACCTCAATTCCGCCGCCAAAGCCGAAGCCTTGAAGGGTCGCCTGCTCGGCGCATTGCCCGTCGAAAAAGCCGCGGCGCCGACGGTCGAAACGCCTGCGTCCGACTTTTCCCCCATCACCCCCGCCGATCTCCGCGAAGCCCGCGAACTCCTCCCGCCTCCCGACCTGAAATTCCCTTCCGGCAACTTTACACTCGACTACACTCTCACGCCCCGGAAGCTGTGGGAGACCTGTGGAAAACTCTTCGGGTTTGAGCTACTTTTCGACAGCGACTTCCCCGACGCCGGACAGCAACTCCGGTTCCGCTCCCAGGACGAAACCGCTCGCCAAGTTCTTCAAGCGCTTTCAATCGCCACCGGCAGCTTCATCGTCCCGCAAAAGCCGAACCGGTTTCTGGTCGTCAAGGACACGCAGCAAAAGCGCCAAGAGTTCGAACCCGTCGTCGCGGTCGTGCTTTCGTTGCCCGATCCGATCACCGTTCAGGAGATGCAGGAAACGGCGCGCACCGTGCAGCAGGTGATGGAGATTCAGAAGTTCGGCGTCGATAACGTCAGACGGATGGTCATGATGCGCGACCGCATCTCGAAAATCCGGCCGACACAGGCGCTTTTCGAACAACTGCTCGGCGCGCGGCCGGCGGTAATGATCGAAATGGAGTTGTACGAAGTCCGCGCGACTTACGCAAATCAATACGGTACGCGGCTGCCGACGTCGTCCAACCTGTTTTGGCTCAGCAGTTTGTTCAACAACGATCCGTCCAAGGTCGACACCGGCGGCTTGACGGGATCGTTCGGCCGAGGCGATTCGATGTTCGGACTTACCCTCGGCAGCGCGACCGTAACCGCGACCGCATTAAAAGGCTACGGCAAAACGCTACAAAAGACGTTCGTGCAAGCGTTGAACGGCCAACCCGCGCAGTTGTTGCTCGGCGAGAAGTTTCCGGTTTTGACGGCCGGCTATTTCGGCGACACCGGCGCCGGCACGGGTTCGCCGGAAGAGGTGTTCCGGCCGCCGCCGTCATTCCAATTCGAGAACCTCGGGCTGGCGCTTAAGGTCACGCCGTTCGTTCACGGCGAAGAAGAGATGAGCCTCGAAGTCGAGGCCGAGTTCAAACTACTAACCGGCGCGGAGATCAACGGCATTCCGATTCTGGCCAATCGCAAGTTCACTTCGCGTGTGCGGCTGAAGAACGACGAATGGGCCGTCATTGGCGGGTTGAATCAGGACACCGAAACGATCAACAAATCCGGCATCCCGGGGCTGATGAACGTTCCGATTCTCGGCGCCGCGCTTCGGACGAACAACATCGAAACCGACAGCACTTCGATGCTCCTTGTCATGCGGCCTCGCATTCTCGGCGTGACGCCAGGATCGGCGCAAACCTCGGCCATTTTCCTCGGCAGCGAATCGCGCCCGGCAATGCCGTTTTGAGGTAGGCTACTCTTATGGACGTCCAAAAGACGATGGAGTTCATTCGTTCACAACACGCCAAGTCCAGCATTCGGATCGAACAATTGGAAGGGCTGCAACGCGAGACGACCTTACGTTTAGCCCGCTCAGCTCCGTGGGTAGTGAAGCGGACTGAATCCACGGAAGACTCTCGCGCGCGCCACAACGAGTTCGTGGCAACGGTCAACGCGACCAACGCTTATAACATGCAAGTGACGGCGAGAATCGACGCGCTTATTGCCTTAATAGCCCAGCGACACCACGCCGTCCTTCTTGCCCCCGACCGTCCCGTCGTTTAAGAACGTCAAAGACGCCTGGAACAGCAGCAGGTGGTTCCGCTCCCACAACGCGTTGTGGGACGCGCAGCCGAGATCGAGCAGGATCTTCTCTGGCGCGCCGTAATCGGTATGCAATTGACGCACGTTGGCCGGCAGCGCTTGCTTGTCCAGCGCCGGGGCCACAAACAGCGCCGGAATCCGCATCTTCGACACCACTTCTTTATTCCAGCCGCGCGATGTGGCATTCGGAGCGCGGCGCACGCCCGTGCCCCACGTCGCGCCGACCGGATCGGACGCCAGCATATCGCGCCACACCGATTCGCGCGCGGCGGGATCGACCTGATCCGGACAACCGATCTGCCGGTCCCAGTTCGCGTCCAAATCGGCGCGCGATTGCGTGTTGAAAATCGGGCCGCCCGTCCGCGGCGCGCCGCCGGCAGACGCGGCCATCGAATACGCCGGCGCAAGCAGGATCAACTTCGAAATACTCGCCGGATGCTGCGACGCGTAACCGCCACTGCGCGGTCCGCCCTGCGACCAGCCGATCAGGCTCACCTTCGAAACGCCGCGAATCTTGCGCAGATGTTCAACCACGCCGTCGATGTCGTGCCAATCGGAATCGGCCGTCGTTACGCGCTCGGTGTAGGACGGCGCGCAGTCTTTCCCGAAGAGCGAAAGCTGCTGCTCCTTGGTCAAGTTGCACGGGTCGTTCATGACGGTCGGGCGCGTCGATCGCCCGTATCCTTCCATGTCCATCGAGAACACGTCGTAGCCGGCTTTCGCCAGATAGGCCATCCAACTGTAATCCTTGTACTGGGCGTCGAAGGCGACTTCGGCCGGCGTGCCCGCGCCATGAACGAAGAGGACAACGCGGTCCGGGCGATCGTCGCCGCGCAGGCCCGTGCCGTCGAGCACGACCTCTCGCACGTAGATCTGCGCGGTCTGCCCGTTCATCGACGGCGCGACCGACTTGACCCTCACATAGTGATCGACGCGCAGCAGTTGCTGACTCCACGCGCACACGCCCAACGCGAGAATGGCGAACTTCATCTATTTCTCCTCGGCGGGGCTCTCGCCCTGCATATGACGATAAACCCAGGCTTCGGCGAGGCGCAGCTGTCGGCCGACCGTTGACACCGAAACGCCGCAAGCCTCAGCGGTCTCTTCGGCGTTCATGCCGCCGAAATACTTCATTTCGACGATCTGAGATTTTCGCTCGTCGATGGCGGCAAGCGCGGTGAGTGCGTCGTCGAGCGCGGCCAGCACAGCGCTGTCGTTACTCACTCCGCCGCTGAATTCATCGAGCGTTACCGGCCTCAGATCGCCGCCGCGCTTCAGAGCGTTCTTGGTCCGCGCATGCTGCACCAACACTTGGCGCATGATGTGCGCGGCGATGCCGACAAAGTGCGCGCGGTCCTTCCAATCGAGCTTGCCGAGCCCGGCCAGCTTCATGTACGCCTCATTGACCAACGCCGTGGCTTGCAGCGTGTGGCCCTTTCGCTCGCGTGACAAGAAACCGGATGCCAGCCGCCGAAGTTCCGGATACAACAACGCAGTGATGCCGTCGAGCGCTTCTTTGTCGCCCGACTTCCAGCGGTGCAGGAGTACGGTAACGTCGGTGGCCATCGGAAAGGCGGTATGGCGAGTTTAGCGCAGTGGAGTCGCAGCGTGCTCGATTTGTCGACAAACAAGACGTTCACGCGGCCGCCATCGGCTGCACTTACCTCTTGTCGTCTGTGATACGCTCGTCGAAGTTTCACGACCCGTTGGGTCCAAAGGTCAAGTTATGAATCGAAGAAAATTCCTGAAACACGCCGCCGCCGGCGCTTCCGCGGCCGCCTTCGCGCCCTACCTGAATCTGATGGCCGGACCATCGGCGGGCAAGGTCAAGATCACCGATGTGCAGTGCATCCTCACCCGCATTGGATTTCGCGTGAGCCCGCTCGTCAAGATCTCGACCAATGTCGGGCTTGTGGGAATCGGGGAGTGTCATCACGATGAGAAAGGCCACGGCGCGAAGGACATCGTCCTGAACGTCTGCAAGCCGATCCTGATGGGTCAAGACCCGATGAACCTCGAGTATCTGGTGTTCAAGATGAGCACGCGCACGTCCTACTACGGGGGCAATCACGGCGTTGCGACTCACGCCATCACGGGCGTCGAGTTCGCCATGTGGGATCTCATCGGCAAGATCAACGGTCAGCCGGTTCACCGCATCCTCGGCGGTGGCTCGCATGTGAAGGAAGTTCGCGCGTACGCTTCCACGGGACCTCGCGATATGTCGAGCAAGGAATCCTGCGCGGAGTTCGCGGAACGGATGAAGCGCCAGGGCTGGACAGCGTGTAAGACCAACTTCCTCCGCGATCAGCGCTGGGAGCAGTTGGACAACCGCCGCATGTCCAACGTTCAGATCGACCGCAACGCGAAGGGCTTCGGGAACATGCGGGACGCGTTGGGGCTGGACTTCGATATCGCGGTGCATTGCCACTGGGAGCTCGACTTTGACAGTGCGTACCGGCTTGCGCAAGC
>Ga0194119_10011184_pt1 | contig 11659 bp, 9 predicted proteins | sample TA2MahC100mmetaG_FD_148620 | JGI IMG/M metagenome (GOLD analysis project Ga0194119, IMG submission 148620) | Freshwater microbial communities from Lake Tanganyika, Tanzania - TA2015018 Mahale Deep Cast 100m | ecosystem: Environmental > Aquatic > Freshwater > Lake | place: Tanzania: Lake... | reverse complement strand
GATGGCAATCGTGATGGGGGCGGTAGCGGTGGCTTCGTGCCAGCATCGAGGCGAAGCATGCGGGATCCGCAACGAATGAGCGGATGCAGTACTCCGCAGTGTCGCTCGGACTCGGTCTGCTGATCGACTCTCTATCGCTCGGGAATGAATCCGAAGATCAAGCGCACCTTTCAGGTGTTCAGCGCGTGCGAGTCCGCGGCAGCAGCGCAGCAGGGGTGTGGTGCGCTCGCAAGCGCGGCAGTGGAAATCGTCGAGCATCGTGCGCTCAAGCCGCGGCGCATTCCGTCGCGATCGTGGCGCGAGCTGATCAAGAAAGTCTGGGAAGTTGATCCGCTGCTGTGTCCCCAATGTCATCACGAGATGCGCATCGTGTCGCTCATCAACGACGCGCAGATCATCGAGCGCATCTTGCGACATGTTGGCTTGTGGGTGGATGAGGTTTGCAATCATGGCGTTCGCATCGCGCCAAGCACGGGACCGCCGGTGGAGGAATCGGTGGCGGTGTCGGGCATCTTCGACCGCGGCCAACTCGTCATCGAGCCGTGGCTTGACGATCCGATGCCGGACGATGACTGCGGGCTCGAATCGATGCCGGACGATGACTGCGGGATTTGATTGCTGGTTCAAACTGCGATCGAGCAAGCTGAAGCAGCAATGACACACGCGATTTGAAGATTTCAAATTTGAAGATTTGAAAGTCGCCGTGGATGTCGCATGGAATCGTCGCGCGAAATGAACACCGTCGGGGGCACGGGAACGAGCGGAAACTGCTCCGCCGCGAGTGCGAAGGTTGCCAATGCGCCACATTGTCGCCAGGTGTGTGAAGTTCGGCACCGCGTTGGTAAATTCAATGGACGGAATCACCGCTTCACAGTGGATTTGTCGGGCGCGCGACCGCGACGCTCGAAAAGCGAATTCCTATCAATCGCAAGCCCCGCAGCGAGCTGGTTGAGCTCAGCTGAGGTCCCGCCCTCACAACGGACGAACATCACTTTGCCCCGGGAGACTTCGCTCAGTCTAGAGCCGCCTTACCGTACATTGTCTGTTCGGTAACTCAGGTGGACACCCGCATGCGTAGCCCGTGGGAACAACTAAAGCGGTTTGCTGCGGATCGTGCGCTTCGAGTTGTTCTACGGAGTTTGAAGTCCGGCTTGGAGCCCTCATCACTCGCGTCGCTGGTCCTCAGATTGGCGGAGAGTGGACCGGATCGATTCCAGGCTGCGCTGTGCGATCTGGTTCGTGAGGATGGATGGGCAGCAACCCAGCCCGTCATGCTGACCTTGCTGCGAACTCGCCTTGCTTCATGGGTTCCAGACTGGATGATCCCGCGGCTCTTCGTCCTGGACCTCGAGCGGGATCCTCGAACGGGTCGCATCTGCGAAGCTGCGGTGGGCCATCTTGACGGACTGTCCGGCGATGTCGACGTCGAACAGCTGGGAGGGTCCGGCTCCAACCTTGCGGCGGTCCAGGTCGAGAGACTGTTTAAGCAGGCCAGCGGCGAGGCGGCGGCATGGTTGGTAGGTCACAACGCAGCGCGCTTTGACGTGCCGGTGCTTCGCGAGTACGGCGTTCATGTTCCGTCACTTCCCGTTGTTGACACACTCGAGCTGTCATTGCTCACCTGGCCACTCCGAGCTAGGCACGCTCTCTCGGGTGACCACACAGCCAAAGGCGATGTGCTCGCATGCATATCGCTCTTGCGGGAGATAGACAGCGTGTGGTGCGCTGCCGACGCCTCGGAGGTCGCCGCCCATCTTCACTGGCAGGATCAGGGCAGTGCGCTTTGGAGGTACTTCGCGTGGGTGTCCTTTCGCCAAGGTGTATTCCCGGGTCACCTTCCGCCGCCCCGAGCGAATACCGCGGTGTCGGTCCCCAGCCAGCCAACAAGTATTCCGGAGCGTCAGTGTCGACTTCTCGATGAACTAAAAGCGGCGATCGTCGATCGGTCCTCCGCGACCGTGCCGTGTTTGTCGAGTCCGTTCACGCAGGAGGAAGCCGACCAGTTGGCGATCTGGGCGGCAGCCAACCGCGAAATCGTCGCGGTGCCTCGTTACGTGATTCAGGCCTGCCGACGATTCCGTCGGGAAGTCCTCGGGACGCTCTCCGCGGGCGCAACCTGGCTCGATGGCGAGAAGCAGCTTGACGACTCCAAGACTATCGACTGGCTTGAGAACCATGCTCGCGGATTCTCCGCGAGTTTTATTTCTCGCTGGTCCCGTGCAGGGGCCGGATTGGAGGGGGAGCTGCACGGGACTGCCGCGGAGATTCTTGGTGACGCCATCGGAGCGATGTTTGTCTCACCGCAACGTCCGCCAGCACGAGTGTATTGCATCGATCACTCTGCATGGCTTCGTCACGCGGTCGGCGGCGTCGTCATCGAGGCTGAACAGCTTGAAGACGCCGTGCCCAGCGCCTCCGGGAGCAGGGTGGTCTTGGAGGGACTCGATGATGCAACGCTTCTTGCGGCAGGTAACTTTCTCAAACGCCGCACCATCGGCGAGTTGACGACCGCCGAAGAGCGGATCGCCGTTGGTCTTTCGGATATCGATCTCGTCGATCCTGACTGGCAGGTTTTGTATCGAGGGGCTTCAGGATTGCCGGAACCGATGGGCGCGAGGGTACAGGCGATCGTGTCTTCGGCAGGCGACGAGGTGATGGTCGTACTCGAAGCAGAGTTCGGCAGCGGAAAGCCCATCAGGCTCGTACTGCGCAGCACAGCACGCCAAGCGTCAAAGTGGTTCGAAGAACGCCTGCGACATCGACCGCCGTCGAGCTGCCTGGTTGCCGGGCCGATCCAGGGAAGCGAGCTGGCAAAGCGACTGGCAAAGCAACTCGGCAAGCCGGTGGGAGCTGAACAACACCCACCGCCACGGCAGGGCCTTCGTATCGCTGAGGATGGCGGGCTGGGGTCGACGCGCGGCCTTGGTCGGACACTCAGTGCAGCAGCGTCGCGCTTGCTGGCAAGGACAATGGCCGGGCGGTCCTCGGCAGCGCTTGGCTTGTCACGCGACTTGCAGGCGGTGCTGTCCGGGGCGATCGATGGGGAGGTGCGGGTCCACGTCGAAGGCACGTTCGGCGATCGACGCCGGACCGTTAGTCGCCTAGCCGATGGCCCGCCGTATGCGCTGCTCGGGACTCGCGTCGGGGGGCCGTTACCAGCGGGTTGCGAAGAGGCAGTGGTGCGCCGCCTGCCAATACCGCACCGCGCAAATCTAGAAGTTGTGGCCGCAGTTCAGTCTCTCGCGGATCCGGCAGGCGGCTTTGATCAGGTCATTCTTCCGCGGCTGCTCCGGGCATTGCTACGTCAGGCGGCGGAGCTTCACGCTGAAGGTGTGTCATGGATTCTTTTGGACAGGCGACCACTGGTCAATAGCGCCTTTCGGGGTCCGTGCCAGCGATTATTTGGCAGTCCCTTGCGAGACCGTCCACCCGCCGTAGACCCAGCTTTGTTCGAACGCGTTCAGCGGCGATTGCACCAGCAGTTGATTGAGCATGGACTTCGAGAGGACCGGTCTTTCGATCGCAACGTCGATCCGCTGCCGGTGCTCGTTCGACTGCTGGGACCGGACGCCAAGTTCCGGGGTCAGCAGGAGCCGATCATCCGCCGGCTTATCGCCGGCCAGGACCTGTTGGCGGTGCTGCCTACAGGCGCCGGCAAGAGCCTGTGCTACCAGATTCCTTCGATCATCTTCGGCGAACTGAGCGACTCGCTCACCGTAGTGGTCTCTCCGCTCATAGCGCTTATGCACGATCAGGTGGCGTCGCTCAGGCGAAAGGGACAGATCGGTGTTGAGTGCTATCACTCGGGGCTTGACGCCGACGCGCGGGCGGCAGTGATTCGCAGCGTGCGGTCAGGATGGACCACACTGCTTTATCTGTCGCCGGAGCAGTTGATGAGCGGCCTGATCCGCGATGTGCTCGTTGAACGCGGTATCCGGACGCTTGTAGTCGATGAGGCTCATTGCCTGAGCGAGTGGGGACATGACTTCAGGCCCGAATACCGAAAGATCCCCGAGTTCCTCAGCGAACACGCGAAGGCTCGGGCCGAACCCAGGCCACAGGTCGCTGCGTTCACCGCCACCGCCACCGTTGCGGTACAGCAAGAGATATGTGAAGTGCTGAGCATCGGCTCGGGTCCAATCATCGAGCCGGTACGAAGAACCAACATCGTGCCGACAATCGAACCGTTGCCTCAGGGCGCATCCGAGGTTGATCGCGTTGAGCGGATAGTCCGTTTTATGGCCGAGCGCCCGGGCGAACCCGGCTTGATCTACGCGACGCGTCGAAAGTCTGTGGAGTTACTCGCGAGCGAACTAAAGCGTCGTCAGATCACCGGCTTTCCAGCAGGCTCGATCGATTTCCTTCACGCCGGCGTGAACGACCGTATCCGAAGAGCGGACCGCTTCTTGGTTGCCGGCGGGCCCACGAAGGTGATGGTCGCAACCACGGCGTTCGGGATGGGCATCGACAAGCCCGACATCCGGTGGATCGTGCACGCCGACGCTCCGGGGTCAGTTGAGGCTTTCGCCCAGGAGATAGGCCGCGCCGCGAGGGATCCAAGCGTCAAGGCGTGCACACTCGCGCTTGTGTCGACCGAGGACTTGGATCTGCGTCGGTGGATGTCTGGTCCCCTTGACGAGGCAGACGTTGTCGCGGTGCTTGAGCAGGTCCAGGGACAGCTTCAGGGCCAAGCTGAGGGGGTCGTATCCCCCGAACTACTCGGCGGGCTGTGCATGATCGATCCTGATCGGGCCAATGCCTGCCTGTACCACCTCGAAAGGGTCGGTGCGATCTCGATCAGTGGCAGACAGTCCGATCGCTTTCTTGTGGAAGTGGCGGACAAGTTCGACGCTTCGAGCCTGACGGAGGTCGAGCGACTAATCGTCGAGCATGTTGACGAACGGGGCGGGGCGGCCGAGCTCTCTGCCTCGGTCGTCACCCGCGACGTGCTCGACGGGTACGCACTGGGTGCTGAAGAGGTCGATCGGACTATCCGCACACTGCTGCGAGACGGAGTCCTCCGGAGAGTTTCCTCGGTGCGGGTAACTCCCCTGATCCAATCAGTGGCGGAGCGGAAGGCCATCCTCGCGGCGTCCCTGGGCCAGGAGGAGCGCCTGGCAGAGGCAATCGACCGGCGCTGTGAGTCGGCCGGGGGTGGTCGGCTTTCGCTGGTGGCTCGTCATCTCTTCGAACTGTGCCAAGATGCCGGGTGCCGTCTCGAGGACGCCGAGGTCTTTATACAAGGCTGGTCGAGCATGGGGTTGATGTACGCTCGCAGACGCCTATTTGGCGTTGACATTCTGCGGCGTGAACGTCTGCTCGCCAAAGTGTCGGCATTCTCGCGACAGGCAAACGAAATGCTCGCTCGCCTTGAGGAGCGATGGGTCAGCAGCGGGACAGCCGACTTTCCTGCCGCGTTGCTCAGCCGTGAAAACCTCGCCGGCCTAGCCCGCATGTGCCGCGTCGGACTCCTACAGATCCACGATCATCGCGCCGACGCCATCGCCTACCGGGTTGCGATCCGCGCCTCCATCGGCCCCGACGAGCTCTTGTCGGCCCTTGATTTCGGCACCCGCCGCCGATCAATCGGGTATCGGCAAGACAGGCTAGCGCAACTGCTCTCGGCCAATCGATCTGGCCGGCCCGTCTGGGACTTTATCGAGGAGTACTTCAACGAGTCTGAGCCGACGCCCTTCGATACCGCCCGGCTTCCCGAGTTCACCGTCGGCCTCAATCCTCAGCAGGCCGCCGCGGTGGAGGCGTCCGCCCAGAATCCGCTCCTGATCAACGCAGCGGCTGGCACCGGTAAAACACACGTGCTCGCTAGGCGGATCCTGAGGCTGCAGGCAGTTGACAGGATCGAACCAAGCCGCATTATGGTGCTGAGCTTCAGCCGGGTCGGTGCCAAAGCCATCGGGGACCGCACTAGACAACTGGCCACCTCGCTGGGACTCCGGCAGGTGAGGGCGGCCACCTTCCACTCATTGTGCTACAACCTGATCACGCTGCTTGGCCAGCCGACGAAGGTGGTGCCGTCAACTCGGCTGCCCAAGAACCTGTGGGGCGGCAACAAGTACCTCGATAGTCAGTACTACAACTCGCTGCTCGTGTCGCAGTACGAGGAAGTCCTCGAAAGTGCACCAGCCGCAGCTGCGGATCGCGCCACGCCGGCACAGAAGATCGCCGACTACGCGTCCATGCTCGACGCGGTTCGCAGCGGGCACCCGGAGCTGGACGAGGTCGCCTTGCGCGGAAGTGATTTGCGACGCGATGGTCTCCCCACGCGATTGTTGCTGCGTGATGGAGATGGCGAGCTACCCACGGCGGCCGTCGCTGATGTGCTCGAGCGATACGACGGCGCTCTTCGCAAGGAAGGTCTAATCGACTTCCCGGGCATGGTCGTACGTTGCCTCGAATTGCTTCGGGCGCGTCCGTTCGTGCGGGCACGCTTCCGTGCCACCCTGGAGCACTTGCTCGTTGACGAGTTTCAGGACACTTCGCGGGCCCAGGAGGAGCTGATGCGGCTCCTTGTCGGAGCCAACAACGGGCTTACGGTCGTAGGTGACAGTGATCAGACGATCTTCTCGTTCAGCGGATCGGATGTTCGCAACATCCTCGAGTTTGCTAACCGAAACGACCTCGTGTGGCCGGGCAGGAAGACGGCGATTGTGCCCCTCGAAGAGAATTATCGCTCAGCTCCCAGGATTCTCGCGGTCGCTTCTGGCGTGATCAATTTCAACACCAAGCGGCTGCCCAAGACGCTACGTCCCGCGGCTGTGCCGCTCGATTCGGAGCGAGAGGCATTCCGCCAAGCGAATCGTCATCTTGCCATCTACGAGGTACGTGACTCTTCGGACGGGGTTCGCGCTGCGGCTTCGGCGGTAGCGGGTTGGGTAGCCGACGGCGTACTCCCAGGCCAGATCGCTGTGCTTTCCCGAATCAGTCCAAGGGGCAACCCGGCACGCGCACTACTCGAAGCGGTCGCATCCCAACTGGCGGAGCTTGGTGTACCAATAGGATCGGATGAGCGAGAGGCACTTCTGCGCCAGTCCGAAGTGATTCAGCGGCTGGCTCAGGGTGCCTCCGACGTGTCGCTGCAGAGCATGCTTGACGCGATACCAGGGGGCAACTGGCGCTACGACCCACTCACGGAGGTCGAGTGGCATGGGGCATTGGAAGACGCTGTCAGTCGTGGCATCCAGACGCTGGGCGAATGGGGCGTCGAGGCTGCGGCCTTGCAACAGAACCCTCGCGAGGTCTCCTCTGCGCCATCGAGCGGTGTGGTGCTCAAGACCATCCACGCCGCCAAAGGGGAGGAGTACCGCAGGGTCCTCATCATGCATCTAGGCGGGACATTCTTCCCGCCAGCAAAGACTAAGGACATCGAAGAAGAGCGAAGGCTGTTGTACGTCGCGATCACCCGTGGCCAAGAACTTGTCGCCCTCGTGGGGGAGCGGGGAAACACGCTTTTCGAAGAACTTCGTCAGGTCGGAGGGAGCGACGTTCAAGGCGTCGCGTACGTGTCGTCGGCACCGGCGGATGCTGAGCATGTTCCGGAGCAGCCGGCTCAGCTCGAGCTTCCGCTGCCTCCCACTCCAGCTGACGCGGCGGAGCGGCGTCAAGGGGGCACGCCCGAGTCGGAGCCCATTCAAGCTCCGACCGAACGCGTGGTGATCGAGCAGACGCTTGAACAATCTGGTCTCTCTGGCCTGCTGAATAATCTCAAGCAGTCGCGCAAGCGTAAATCGGAGGGGACGTGATGGGCCAGGATACGGTCGATGTCCAGTTGCGTCTTCTGCTGTCACGACACGCTCCAATGCGAGCGAAGGAGATAGCCAAGGCGCTTTTGCAGCACGGCCTCCAAGCCGACACCACTGAGGTGAATCGGAGGCTGTACCAAATGCAAAAGTGCGGCCAGGCATTTAGCACCCCGATTACTCATGGACGCTTGCGGGGAACCCTCAGCCCCAACCGGGTCGGCAGGCGGCGCCGGCCACAGGATGATCCTCTCCGCACAGTGGAACTCAAGATATGCCTGTAACCCTCACTGAACAGCAACGGCGTTGTGTGAACTTCGAACCCAGCGGCAACCTGCTCATTCGCGGCGAGCCTGGTAGCGGCAAGACAACGGTGCTGGCCGCACGAGCGGGGCTTCTGATGGACCTGCTCTCGGGTGGCTCCATGCTGTTCCTGACGTACAACGCCGCCTTGTCTGCCTACGTCAAAGCCATGCTCGAGCGCAATGACTCGGCCAAGGACGTGCGCGTCAATACCTTCCATGGGTGGTGTGCAGACGTGCACGAGCACATGACGGGCCAGCGGCCCCGCATTTACTGGGACAAAGACCGAAAGGCAGCGATTGCACAGCTCATTGCCAAGCAACGGGCGTCCAAGAGCCACCGGCTGCTGGATGCTGACGAAGAGTTCTGGGCCGGCGAGGTCGAGTGGCTTTATGGGCAGGCGGTGTCGACTCGTCAAGATTACCAAGACGCGACGCGCAGCGGCCGCGGGACATCAATCCAAGTTCGACCCGGTGAGGACCGCGATGTGGTGTGGAACGTCTTCGAGTCGTACCAAGCGAAGCTCGAGTCGGAGGGGGCGTTTGACGGTGCGAACGGTCCAGGCATGATCCTGGATGCGGTCGACGCCGGTTCACAGGAAGTCTTCGAGAAGCTCAAGCGCGATCATGTGTTTGTTGACGAAGTGCAGGACTTCGACAAAGCGTGGCTGGCCGTGCTCGCCCCATTCGCTCGGCAATCGTTGACGATGGCTGGCGATCTGGCTCAGCGCATCTACCGTCGCAACTTCACCTGGAAGGGCGTCGGTATCGACCTGCCGCCCGCTCGCTCGATTGGGCTCCGAGGGTCGCACCGTACCACGCGGGAAATCATGCAGGTGGCGATGCACGTGATCGCGGGTGTCGACGTGAGCAAGGACGCAGAGTTCAACGCTCCCACCCTGCCGGACAAGAGCGGGCCCAAAGTTGGACGTCTCGTGAGGTCCTCGTGGCAGGACGCAGAGAAGGACGCCGCGGCCTACGCGGTGCGATTGTCGCAACAGAATCCAGGTCACACCGTCGTCGTCGCGGTGCCGTTCAGGAAGAAGGTCGAAGCTATGGCCCGCCTCATCGGGTCAGGCAAGTGCGTGGCGGCTTCGGGAAACGAGCTCGCCGGGCTTAAAGCGGGAATCGCGGTGACGACATTGCACCAGCTCAAGGGATTGGAGTTCGACCACGTGATCGTGGCCGATATGGAAGACGCTACGGTGCCGGAGTGGTTCTGCCGACAGCCTGGAGATGAAACCGCCGAAGAGCGGCTTCATCGTCTGCGTTGCCTCGTATACGTTGCACTGACCCGTGCGAAGCGGACGGCAACGATTGCCGGCGCGGCTCCCTTGTGTCGATTCTTTAGTCAGGTATCGGCCTCCGACTTCAACAATCTCTAGGTGGCTGACTTGAGGTCCGGCGCATCTGCCAGTTTCTGGAACTCGGTCAGAATGTCGGGGTGCCGCTGGGACAGGTACTTGACGACCCCGGCGTGGTCGAGCAACTTGCGCAGGTACGCCACGGCCAGCACCAGATTCAGGGTGTTCTTGCCGTGGGATTCCTCGATCATCAGGAAGTCCCGGCCGAGCAGTTCCATCTCTCGCTCCATGCGCGCGATGTCTTCGGGCTTCATGCCCGGCAGCACTTTGTTCTTGTCGGTGTCGATGAGGTCTTTCTCGGGCGTTGCCGCCAACAGGCACATCGCGTAGTCAGTCGAGAAGTTGTTCGCCGCCACCATGAGCTCTGCCATCTCGATCTGGCGCATCGGCACGGCTCGCTTGAGCTCGCGGAGCCCCTTGGTGGTGACGTTCTTGTCCTTCAGCAGCACAACGGCCTCGGGGCAGATCCCCGTGAGGAGGTCACGTTTGATCCGAATGGACTTCACGTCGACACTCAGCGTCGCGGCGATCCGCTCCTCCGTCACTCCGTTGTCGAGCGCCCGGAGGATTGACCTTCCTCCCTGAAACCGTACCAAGCCGGATTTTGGTATCCGGCGCATTTCAGGAGGTCAGGTCATGCCAGGCAAGCGATTCAAGGCCGAGGAGATCGTCAACAAGCTGAGGCACGCGGACGTCGAGCTCGCCCGGGGGAATACGGTGGCCGCGGTGTGCAAGCTGCTGGGGATCACGGACGCCACGTACTTCCGCTGGCGCAAGGAGTACGGCGGGATGAAGGTCGACCAGGCGAAGCGCCTGAAGGCGCTCGAGCAGGAGAATGCGCGGCTGAAGCGGCTGCCGGCGGACGCGGAGCTGGACAAGGCGATCCTCAAGGAGGCCGCCCACTCCTGAGAGTTGGGGAAACTTCTGAGCCCGGTGCGCCGCCGGGCTGCGGTCGAGGAAGTCCGGCGCACGCTTCTCGAGGTGAGCGAGCGACGGGCGTGCCGCGTGCTCGGGCAGCCACGGGGGGTGCAGCGGTACACGGCGCGGGTGCGCGACGACGAGGCGCCGCTGACGGGCCGAATCGTCTAGCTGGCGTCGGTATACGGCCGGTACGGATCGCTGCGGATCACGGGAATGCTGCGCAACGAGGGCTGGAACGTAAACCACAAGCGGGTGGAGCGGATCTGGCGGCAGGCCGGCCTGAAGGTGCCGAGGAAACAGCCTCGCCGCGGCAGGCTGTGGCTGAACGACGGCAGCTGCGTGAGGCTGCGGGCGGAGAGGAAGGACCACGTGTGGGTGTACGACTTCGTCCTGGCCCGGACGCACGAGGGGCTGCCGCTGCGGCTCCTGGTGGTGGTGGACGAGTGGACGCGCGAGTGCCTGGCCATCGACGTGGCGAGGCAGCTGGGCTCGGACGACGTGCTGGAGCGGCTCTCGTGGCTGATGGCCACGCGCGGCGTGCCGGACCACGTGCGCAGCGACAACGGGAGCGAATTCACCGCGACGGCGGTGCGGGAGTGGCTCCGCAAGGTCGGGGTGAAGACGCTCTACATCGAGCCCGGCAGCCCGTGGGAGAACGGCTACATGGAGAGCCTGAACGGCAAGCTGCGCGACGAGCTGCTGAACGGGTCCTGCCTCAAGCTCAAACGCATCGCAGAGCACCGCGACGACGCGGCCGAAGAGGCGGTCGCGGGCAAGCGCCTCGATCAGCTGCCCCAGGCAAAGTGGCCGGCGTGCGCGGCCGAGCACATGGGGTTCATGGCGCCCTTCTAATACGTGCGGATGGTCGACCACCCCTACAACAGCGGCCCCGACACTCGCTGCTGTCGTCGGACATTTTCGACACGCTTGCTGAGGTGCGATACCTCGTCGACCGTTTGCGCCTGCGCTACAACCACGAGCGCATCCAGCGGGCGCTGAGCAAGATGACTCTGGCGGCGTTCTCGGCAATGTGCGCTTGCGCGCCTTTGCGCAGGCTCGCTCCGCCCGCCCACGCTGCGGCGCCCAAGCGAAACATCAGAAGCGCTATGTTCCAGCAACTATTGTGAGGGGTAGGCCGATGAGAGCAACCCTGTCACCCGTCCCCCCGCGGTATGCGCTACGCTTCCATTTCCTTCATGACGATTCCCTTACGGCGCGAGGCGCTCATTCTGGACCGAGTGGCAGAGTTGTCGCGAGTGCTCGGAGACAACCACGAAGAGGGGGACCTATCGGCTCCGCAGTGGCCCGACTGTAT
>Ga0194119_10011180_pt1 | contig 11660 bp, 9 predicted proteins | sample TA2MahC100mmetaG_FD_148620 | JGI IMG/M metagenome (GOLD analysis project Ga0194119, IMG submission 148620) | Freshwater microbial communities from Lake Tanganyika, Tanzania - TA2015018 Mahale Deep Cast 100m | ecosystem: Environmental > Aquatic > Freshwater > Lake | place: Tanzania: Lake... | reverse complement strand
TTGTATTTTTTCAAATAAATTCAAAAAATGGATACCAGTTTCTGTTTTATAAATTAATTTAATAAATAAACAACAGCTGTTATATTATCTAATGAACCTCTTTTATATGCATTTTCAGCTAATTCCTTTGCATAATTTCCTTTAAATTTTTTATTCATTAATAACTCATTAACTAAATCAACAGCATCTTGGTTACTCATTACATCCCATAATCCATCACAAGCAAAAATTATAAATTTATCTGATGAACTAATTTTATATCTATATATTTGAGGTAAATGAGTTACATATGGAGTACATTCTAAATCTCCAAATGCTCTTGATAATGACAAATCTTTAATTCTCCAATCAGAACCATCAAATTCTATTTTTCCACCCATTTGCTCAATTCTAACTCGTTCTTCTGGTGCATTTGGTTTATGATCTTGAGTTAATTGTTCAGCAATATTTAACTTATTACATTTTATTGCCCTCGAATCACCTACATTTAGTACCCATAAACGATTTTTACTATCTGAATCTTTAAAATTGATACCAACACAAGCTGTAGAACCACAATATTGAATTGCTCTTGGATGATCTTCTTTCATTTTATTTTGTATCAAATCATAAACTTTTAAAAAATATTTAGTAGCTGTTTCCGGTTTTGAATAAATATCTTTACTAAATTTATTTACAAAAAATTGTGGTAGATTTTCTTTCAAATATTTACTAACTGCTTTTCCTCCATGACCATCAAAAACAGCAAAAAAATTTATAGGATTTAATTCTGTATTTTCTCCGTTAATATTTATTATATGAACATGTTGATCTTCATTTGATTCCCTTTTACCTTGTAATGAATGTGAATATACTTTCATCTTATAAAATTAATTAGATAATATTTTTTAATATTATTTAATTAAATAAACGTTTTAATTTATAATTAGTAATGAATTCATTAATGTCCATTTTCTGGTACATTTTTTATTGTATTCACCGGCATAAGCTATCATGAAACTTTGGCTGAATGTTTTACTTATTATATTGTTTTTAATTTCTCCATTTACTAACATATATATTTGTCTCGATCCAGAATCTATAATCTCATAATTACAATTTTCAAATCTTAAACCATCTGAAATGAAAGTTTTTAACAACTCTATAAAGTTAAGTCCTTCATAATTTACTAATTTATATTTTAGTTTAGAATATGGTTTAATTACTTCATTTAATATATCAGGACTAGTAGTCCAAGCTTGATAAAAATATTCAATAAATTGATTAGCTACTAATGTACCATCATAATGTTTATTTTGTGCTTTTTGTTCAGTTTCCATTAAAGTTAAAAGAAATTATTTTTTAAAGTAAAACTTTCAATTTATTTATCTGTAAATTATAAAATAATTAATTAATTAATCAAAATTAATTTACAAAGTTGCAAAAGTAGCACTCACCAAGTGATCAATCAGAATCATATGGAAAATTACCCCAGCAATCAGGAAAAGTATCAAGTTGATCAGAATCAGAATCATACCAAAGGACCACACAAATTTTCCCACATATCTGTCATGTATGGTTCCACATCCAGGTCCCAAGGATTTAGTCTCTCATTTGTTTATGGCTCATTTTCAGCCAACTCAGCCAACAGAAGCATATACTCGTCAACATCATCTTCATACCTCTGAAGATGCACATCCCACCGTACATCCCTAAGGTCCACAACATCATCCGATTCAACTGTCGGAGATGCAGTTCTTGGTGATTTCTTGATTGCACTAGTGTGTCCGCATTTTGAAGCAATTGCTGCTTCTTTCGCGAGGCGCCGCTTTTCTTTCACATGAGCGTCTTTGATATTCTTGATATCTCTGGCTCTCCGAGAACGGATGCGGTGATCCACATCTTGAACAGGATCACTGCTTGTCAAAACTTCTGGTTCTTCGGAAGGTCTTTCTCGAGAATAGAGCTCCCAGAAAACAGCTCGATCAACCAGTACTTGCTTTTCAGACAATTTACCCATGGTATAGGTATTTTGAATGCGTTGAAGAGTTATATTTTCTAAGCTTTTGAGATACTCTGCGAGAGCCTCTCTATCTAAAGATTCAAGATAGCTAAGAGTCAAAGAGTTTATTCCTCTATCCTTACGTTTGAACATTTATATATATATTTTAAAATTAGGTTCTTAGGCTTATGTTAATATTAAAATTTTCAATTTTTTCATATAGTATAAATTAAAAAAATAATTAATAAATTAATTTTTTTTTGATTTCAATTCATTTCACTGACTCAGACTTCAATGGCAGTTCACCAAGATGGCATCCCAGCAACTTTCAATGAAGTAGTTCTTCTCGGCTTGCTCCAACTCTCGCTGGGCGTAGAGCTCCTCAAAGTACCGGTCAAACCACTCATTGCGCCGCATCATGTAGTCTTCGTAGTACGCGATAGTCATTGGACAGACATGTAGGTCGCGGTAGTCAAATTCTTCTTCAAACGGACAGACACCAGAGTCATCTTTCTCTTCAACGTCGTCAAAATCATCATCTTCCGGATGGTCCTTCCAGTCAAAATCATGTTCGTCATGTTCGACCATGGTCTTGGGACAGCGAAATGTTGGATGCACATTGGCTTTGGGTTTTGGCTCACCAGCTACAAGAGCTTTGATTTCACATTGATGTTTGTCGTAGACTTGGTCACGTTTTTTTGATTCAATCTCGGAAGCACGAACATTTGCAGTATGTTTGGATACATCCTTGAATTCATCGCAATCATCCGACACATGATCATCTTCGTCATCTTGGTGATAATAAAATTGACGTAACCAAAACTCATCCTCAATCATGATTTTTTTACCTGAATTTAGAGCATTGCTTTGATACAATCTTACCAATGTCTCATCATTGAGACTAGACAAACGCTCCTCAAAAGCATCGTCTGACAATTTCGTCAAAAGAGAAAAACGATCTTCACGACCAGGACGAGAACGAACAAAAGTTTCAGGATTGGACATTGTAAATTTTTAATTTTTATTAAACATAATCATAAATTGAAAATTTCAATTTTTTTATTTGAATAAATTATCTAGATATTCTTTAGCTTTCTTTTTAATTTCATTTTGTTCTGATTCTGATTTATTATCCCAGTGTTTAACTTGTCTTGCAACCGCATAATTTGACTTGAGTAAATTCCTGTGTTTGAAAATAAAATTATAATAAAGAGCATCCCATGTTTCAGACCAATTATCATTCTTCTTTACTTTAAACGTACTCATTTTATTAATATAATTAGATGATGAAAAATATGGTCTGGTCATCATTATTGGTGTTGCAAATTGACTCATCCCATAAACATTAGGAACCATAACCCAATCATATGCATCGATAGTCCATTCCATAAATATTCTATATACATCATCAGGATCTATTAAACATAGTAATAAAAAATTTCCTAAATACATTAGTCTTTCAATATGATGAGCATATGAATATTTAACAATTTTATTTATTATCGAATCTATTGGAATCATTTCTGTTTGTCCGGTCCAAAATTTATCATTTAATTTATTATTATGTTTGAGTTGATTACTTGTTTTCATTTTTTCACCTTCTAAATTATACAATGTATAAACATAATTTCGCCAACCTATAACTTGACGAATAAAACCCTCAAATGATTCAATAGGAATAGACTTTTTATTATCTAAATAATATTCATAAGATGTTGTAACTACTTCATCATCAGTTAGTAAACCGATATTCATCATGGGACTAATTACACTATGAAAAACAAATGGTTCAGCTTCAGATACTGCATCTTCATAAGCACCAAATTTACTTAATCTTTCTTCCAAAAATTTTTTTAACCATAATTTAGATGATTTAGAATCGATTGGATAAATAAAATGGTCAAGAGACCCATAATTTTTTGACCAATTTTTATTAACATATTTAATTGCCTCTTTAATGTATTTATCTGATTTTACCTTTGAAACAGTTTCAGGAACTTTTATGTTTGCAGGTAATGGTAATCTATTTTCAGAATCATACGACCACTTACCTCCAGTTGGTTTATCATTTTTATCAATTAATATGGATAATTTTTTTCTTTGATATTTATAAAATTCTTCATGAGAATATCTAGTATTTTTGTAAATTAGTTTTTTAATATCAACAAATTCATTTGTTTTAATTAAAAAATTTAATGTTTCATTAGTAACTAGTTTTTTACCAAATATATTTTCCAATTTATTTTGAAGAGGAAAATCTCCTGGATAAAAAATATTTATTAATTCATTTTCTGATTTTATTGATTTGTAAAAATTATTATTGACTTTTTCACAATCTATATACCTAACATTTAATTTCTTCTTTTTTAACATATCGTAATATTTTTTCATACTAGCTCTATGATATGCTAATTTCAATTTATGAAAACCAAAATCATTAAAATATCTTGGTTCTTCTATTAAATAAATTAATTTTGATTTTGATAATATTGATAAATCTGAAAAAAGTTGAGTTGGAAATAATAAAAATATCATTATCTATTAATAATAAATATAAATTAAACTTTTAAATTAATTGATATCAAAATTTATTCATCATCAACATTATCATCATCTGATAATAAAGTAGATTCTGGTACCATGAAAACTCTTCCAACAGTCTTTGACTTTTTAGTAGAAACAACAGGCTCAGCTACAGGCTCAGCTACAGGCTCAGCTACAGTCTTCTTAACTAGCTTTGCCTCCTTGAGAGCTTGCTTTTCCTTTTTCTTTTCCTCCAATCGTGCCTTGATATCATCGGAATTCTGACGAACATTTTTCTTCTTATCGGATTTCAAACAAACAGATTTTGTAGATGTTTCAATTGGCTTTTTCTGTTCATTTGATTCTCTAATGTGTTCACCAATTGATGTTATGAGAGATGGAATATCAGTGAACAAATTGTTAATGTCAGAATCTTGAAACAAACCTTTTGACACACATTCAGAGACATAAAACTTGACTAACCATGAGAAGGGACGTTTGCAAGAATTGTCAATACTGTAAAGGTTGATCCAACAAATATCCCACGAATCAGATGTTGTACCAATGTTACCTTCGTTCTTCTCGATTTTAGGCAAGCAAGAAACTCCTGCAGTGCTCTTTGCTTTGTTGATTGCTTCAAGAGCTTTCTTAGCAACTTTTTCAGAAGGAAAAGGTCCAACATGAAGTTTGTAGCCTGACACATTCTTTTCTTCACGTTGTTCGGAATACTTAATCAAATGCATGTAATGAGTCTTTTCAACAGGAAGCACAGCTGAAGTAGCCAATGCAAGCTTGCTTGATAGCATATTCATTGGATCAAAACTCATACCAAATACAAATTCATCTTCATCTTCAGACTCTTCAATTTTCACAACTGCCTTTCGAACAATTCTCTTTTTTGATTTTTTATTCTGTTCCAAAGGAAGGTTGGAGACAATATTGTTACTAGACAAGTAAGCATCCAAAGCTGCTTGTTGTTTTGCTTGAGTTGCTGCAATTTTAGCTGCAATGATCGGATTGTCTGAAGCACAAGTTTTAGCACCTGAATTAGTATGCGTCCAACCTTCTTGTTTCTCTTGAATGAATTGATTGATAGTACATAGAGAATACCAGCCTTTGAAGTAGTACTCTGAAAAAATCTCTTTGTTAGCAATACACTCATCAATTGAAACAGAATCTTGGTTAAGTACTTCGCGTTCATGATTGACTTTCATCCAAAGAGTAACGTTGTTAGGATCATGTTGAAGATACTGCTGAACAGTCATTCCAGTTGATGCCACATTTTGAGTGACATATTTTTGAGCAGCAAAGTAATCTCTAGTCTCACGAAACACTTTTACAATCTCAGAATCGATAGGGCTCTTAGATAACCATGAAGGAAAATTCTCTGAAAAACCCTTGGATCTGTTTTCTGTCAGATATTTCTCAAAAAGTGTTGATGCAGTCATTGCCAGTTCAGACAAATCGCCAACAATAGACTCATCTTCATTGATTGGAATTTCGCGAAACCAAGATTTGAAAGATGCGTAATTTTGTTTAGTTGATGATACCTTAACTCTATCTTCAAACTGATCGGGTTCATCACTTTGATAACTTGGGTTTACACTGGTAACATTGACTGTTTCAACATCCATCGCATTCCATTCTGTAAGCTTGTTGAAAAAGTATTCGCGAAAAACCTCAAAAGACATCTTTGATTGAAAATGTTGGTGCCAAAAATTGTACATCCCATTAGCATCACCTTTAATCTGACAATCTTTGGTATACTCCGGTAGAGACATGAATTTGAAGGCATCTTTTTGAACCCAGTCAACTTGAATTTGACAAGTAGCATCAATTTCTGAGAATAGTTTTTGCTTTTCAGCTTCTTCTTTCTCAGCTTTTTCCTTGGCTAAAAGAGCAGCTTTTTCTTTTGCTTCTTGTATTTTCTTTTGACGCTCTTCCATTCGCAAATGATATTCAGCACGTTGTTCATCAGTCATCTCTGAAGCAGCAGGAAGATCACAGAATGAATCCATAGTAAAACTCTCATCAGCTTTAAAACCAATAGGCTTGTATCCTAAGTCAATAAGATGACGGCGTCTAACTGTGTCAACAAAAGTAGTTACCAATCTGTCAATAGCATCTTTGATTTGTTTGGTTGGATTCTTTTTGTATTCCTTTCCAAGTTGATCAAGTTGAAGCTGTATGTCGGCACGTTTCTTTTGAACTGCTTCTAGTGACAAACAATTACAAGGACCAGTAATTCCACCAAGACAAATTCCTTCAATTTGACCATCATCATGACCCAAAAAGTGAGGACCATTTTTGCAACTCCGCAAGTGTTTGCAAACTTCTTCAGGTTTGATTCCTGGATTCTTTCCAATAACTTGTGCAATCTTGATGTTGATAGAAAGTTGTCTGTCTGTTTGACAACCGGGTCCAATGAGACGATTTAGCATCCAAACATTTGTTTCACCTTCTGAATCAATCTTCTCAAATAATGCAATAGGATCAACATCCTTCTGATTTTGACTGTACTGAAGTTTGCGTGCAGCACCAGCACCTGCAGCCCAATAGGCAATCATTGCATTCAAATTAAAAGGTTCAAGAATAGGTTTGGTCCAAGTTGGCTTTCCAAGAGCATTCAAACAACTAGCCATATGAGGATGGTAATTAGATATTACTCTTTTAAGCTCTTCAAAAATAGAATCAAAATTAATTTGACCTTGGGTCAAACGGGATTCAAAGAGTTGCATGATTTGAATCTGTGATACATAACTCAGCGAATGTGCAGATCCACAATTAGATCCAAAGCTGCAACCTTGTTGACCATTGAATTGACCACATAACCAAGGAATACAAACCATTGTTTTGATTCGTTGAAAAGTAGGGGGTGCAGCCACACCTCCGCCCTGATTACTAACAACTTGAGTTGCTTGCTTTTCAACAATAAACTTGGCTCTGAAATTAGGATCTTCAAACTCAATCGGATGATGATACTTGCAATCAAATCCAGCTTGACACTTACCTTGCATGAATTTGAAACAAATTGGATATCTATGATGCTTTCTTTCACAGCGAACACAATTGAAAGATTCTTTCCATTCAATGGGAGCACCACATCTGGTAATCCACTTGATACAATATGCATCTTTCTTACCACTGATAGTAAGAAAACAGGTTTTAGAATCGCGCTGAGCAGCACGACCTACAGTAGTAAAACCATCCTTATCGGTGGTCTTAGTATTCGTTTTATCAAAATGATTCATTAAATACGCCATTAATTTTTAATTACATATATTAATATCAATTAAAAATTCAATTTTTTTATTCAGGATTTAATAGGCTTTTTGCCCTAGTCATTACCCATCCTCTAACTCTTTGTTGTTCAAGAGTTTTGTATAAATGTTCTACTTTTTGGAGATTAGGATTATTTTGCATAACTAGTTTATATAGTTTTAAAACATTATTATCAGACTTTGATTGTTTAACAGTATAATTATAAATTTTATCAAAAATAGTAGCATAATGTTCATTTCCTTCATTATCATATTCCATACGAAGAGCATGCCATAAATGAGGAGGTAGTTGAGATAAGTAAACACTAAAATGATGTGTTGTTGATTTTTTATTTTCTCTTGGTAAAACTAAATTCCATCCTTCAGCATATTCATCCTGGGTTAATGGATCAACTATATGTTCTTCATATTGATCATCTTTAGTTAACATTTTTACTTTAAATTGACCATGTTTAAGACTATTTTCTTTTTGTTGACTTGATTCTAATTTGTTTGACATTAATTATTTTAGTAATTAATTCTTTATAGCTGTTTTGAATTATTTTATATATATAAAATTTGATATTTAAAGGTATTTATTCATAACTTTTATATATAATGAAAAATCCATTCAAAAATAATCCATTAACTTTAGATGAATTGGCAAAGTGGAAAAATGATCCAAGTTATAATCCAAGATCTGGATGTAAAATAACTGAAAATGGACAATTATTTAAAACTATTAACAAATCATATTTAGAAAATAAAAGTTTTGTTGATGATTTGCATGAAAAATTATATTGTAAATATTATTTAGATCCAAAAGTATATTTAATTCAGAGTAATGATAATCGTGATCCAATTAGTATGAATTTATTTTGGGAAGAAGAAAATGGAATTAAAAAAATAGTTTATCCTGATGATAATTTAATGAATCTTGTAATTTATAAAGATTCCAAAAATATAATTAGATGTTTGGAATTAGAATCATTAAAATATCTTAAAACTTATAAATTAAATATACATCCAATTTCACAAGAAAAAATACCATCGCTAATTTTAAATAAAATAGAAATATTAGACATTGAAGTAATTAATGATAAATCAATAGACAATATGGCACTAGATATTTTTCAATACTTTTCTAAAATTTCTATTTTTATAAATTATGAATCTTTTTTACAACTCGATAAATCACAATTATTCAAGTTCAATTATGAATTAAGAGATTTTTGGTTACAGAATTTTAGTAAAAAACAAAGAAATGAAATATCAAAAGAGGTTATATTAGCAAAAGATCAAACAAGTATGCAAGAAGATAGCCTAGAAAATATTCAAAAATATTTACTGGGTCAACTTAAAGTTCTTCTTAGTTGTGAAAAAGAAGAATATAAATATATGATAAATTATATAATACTAGGTGCTTTAGGTATTGTTATTCCTGAAATTAAAGAAATGTATCCTGATTTTAGTTTTAGTTTTTAATTTATAACTTATTTTATTTTAATTAAAATTGTAAGGTGAAACTATCATAGTATTAATTGATCCCTTAAATCTTTCAGATAAATTACGCCATGCACCACCTATAGTGACAAATCCTCTATCGGTAATTATAGATGAACCCCTATTAATAGTTTCAGATTTTCGTATATTATTTGATAAATTGGTCAAAGTAAAAGTGTATCGATTATTATTAAAAACAATATCCAATCTATATGATACATTATTTTGTAATCTACCAAGATTATTTAAATTAAATGTTGTTGAAGATTCAGACCAATGAAAAATACCTTGTGGATTTACCCATAATCCCCAACCTCTACCAGATAATTCATTATTATACATGTTACCAACTATTGATTGCCATGAATTATAATAATCATTAGATGTAAATTCTGTTCTTAATTTCCAATATTGTAAATTATTTGAAATAATAAAATCATCATTATTAATATTATTATATTTTCCATTTCTAACATCAACTGTCATATTGGTTTTTCTATATTCTTTAAGTGAAGATAAAGATAATGACAAATCTCTTTTTGTTCCAAACAATCCGTATTTTTTAGTAAGATATTCTTCAACTTTTGTGTATTCAGCTTGTGATAATTTTCTATTGAAAATTAAAAATTCAGCAATTGCAAAATCAGATTTTTCATTACCATATGGTCCAGAAGAAACTGCTATACCATTTGGAGAAAAAGCTGGACCATTCTTTTGATAAGTTCCTCTATTTACTCTAACAAAATTATTCATATCAACTGATAATAACCAATCTTTACCACTATTACTAGCATTAATGTTGTTGTCATACCATCCTTCGTGAAAAAATGCAACACCGCCGTTCCAAAAACCAGAAAGCCAGTTTCCACCAATACCTGTCCAAATACGTCCTCTAGTATTTCCATTATATTTAGCAACATGAATAAATGTATAATCTCTATTCCTTCCAGGCCAAGGAATATTAGTTATAGTAGAATTTGTTCCTCCAATTATTAATGGGAATGGACTATTTGATTTAATAACATTAGTTGTACTAATTGTATAGTTACCAGAACTACTTACCCATTTTTGTTTATTTGGATTAAAATTATTTGCATCAAACCAACCCATAGGATTCATATTTGTTATTTCAATTATAAGATTACTTGATCTTAGTTTAGGAGGATTAAAATCTGCGGTAGTATAAAAATCTAAACCATCAAACTTAGTAGGATTATTTACTTTATTATTTTTTAACCAACAAGAATTATTACCTCTATGATAAAGAAATCCTGCACAACTAGCATTATTATCACATAATTTTTTACATGAATCAATAGTCTGATTATTATGGTAACTTAGGTCATTACCCACATAATCAGTATTCTTTATAATTTTATTATAATTACGTCTTGTAGTTTTTTGTGGTGTAGTAGATTTTGGTGGTGTAGTTGGTGGTGTTGATACTACTTTTTCGGAATCTGATTGTTGTAATTTATTAACTAAAGAAACAGTACCATCTCTATGAATTGTCATACTAACTTTATTCGTTTTGGAATTTTTCACAAGTAAATTTGTATTTCGAGGTGATAAATTATAATCTTGAATTTTTAATCCACCATCAGCAGAATATTTAATATAATTAACATGTGGAGTATTTTTAACATCAACTAAATCTTTATTAATAGCAAATTTTGGTCTATCAGTGTAAATATGTCCATAATTTTTATTCATAGCACCTATTTCAATTGTTCCACTATTATTTTGTATTTTTAAAACTTTTTTTCCAGTTAATTTTACATTACCTAGATGAATTTCGTCTACTTTTAAAATTTTTTTAATATTAACAGAACCATCTACATTAAGACTTTTTTTAATTAAAGTTTTTTCCAGCTCAGTGGATCCTCTTGCTTTTAAAGAACCTTTGATATCTACATTTTTTGGTAATCCAATTGGTTCACCAGCTTCATTTACAAATTTGTTAGAAATAACAGAACCAGCAACTTTTAAAGAACCATCCAAATAATAATTATCATTTGACATATTTTCTATAATTTTACCATCAGCTAAATAAAAAAAATCAGTCATATAAAATATAATAGAAAATATTAAAAATTTTTAAATCTAATTTATATTTTACAATATTTTTTTAAACTAAAATATTACACTTTTTTCACTGAAAAAAAGTAGTAATTCATCATTAAAATATAGTGCCTATTTATTATCAACTTCTTTTTTATAATAAATTTACCACATACTGTATATTTTTTAAACTATATCTTCATTTCCAGATAAATTATAAATATCATAAGCATTTTCTTCAACTTTCTTTTCATTTGCTTTTTCCTCACTTTTTTTTGTTTCTACTATTATCAAAGGTGGTGGTGTTTCTGGTTGAGGCTCTTGTGCTACAA
>Ga0194119_10011175_pt1 | contig 11664 bp, 13 predicted proteins | sample TA2MahC100mmetaG_FD_148620 | JGI IMG/M metagenome (GOLD analysis project Ga0194119, IMG submission 148620) | Freshwater microbial communities from Lake Tanganyika, Tanzania - TA2015018 Mahale Deep Cast 100m | ecosystem: Environmental > Aquatic > Freshwater > Lake | place: Tanzania: Lake... | reverse complement strand
GCGTCTTCAGAAGGAATTTCGCGCCCTCGGCTACTTGGTTGACCTGACTCCTATTACTACTGCTCCCGAGGCATCTCGTGCATGACTTTCAACGGAGTGGCCGCAAGTCCGCCGAGGCCGCCATGATTGTGATCGAGAACGGTCCGAAGCGCGTGGCTCTGGCCGTGGATGAGGTCGTCGGCAAACAGGAAGTGGTTATTAAAAGCCTGGGCGACTGGCTGGGGAAGGTGCGAGGCGTAGCAGGAGGAGCGATTTTAGGCGACGGCACGGTGGGCATCATTCTCGATCTCGACGCCATCATTGGACGAGAGGGATATGGGCTTGCGGCATAACGAAGCACGCACACTTCCCAGTTCCGTCATTCAGCGGCTGCAGTCGTTGGCCGGCGAACGGCTAGGTCTGGAATCGCGCGAAGGCAAGGAGTTGTTGATCTCTAATCGCGCCGGTCGGCACATGCGGAAACTCGGCATTTCGAGCCCGGAGGAGTATCTCCGTGTGGTGGAGGCGGACCCCGAAGGCGGCGCGGCACGGGAACTGCTCGACCTGCTTACGACCAATCACACCGCCTTTTGGCGCGAACCTTCCCACTTTCGATGGTTTGCCGAATATCTGGCGGCGTTGCCGGCGCGGCGTACGATCACGGTCTGGTGTGCAGCCGCCTCGACAGGGGAAGAACCGCATACGCTGGCAATGCTCGCTCACGAGGTCTTCGGAGCGGCCGCGCCGCGCCGAGTCCGGGTGCTGGCGACCGACGTTTCGACGCGAGTACTGGAAACGGCCGAGCAGGCCATTTACACGAGCGAGCGTGTTTCGGCGCTGCCCGACCGGTTAGCCCGCCGGTACTTCGAGCCGGGACGGGGCCGTTGGCGGAATCATCTCCGCGTCGGTTCTTCGGTCCGGGAAATGGTCCATTTTCGATGGTTGAATCTGACCGGGCCGTTCCCCCGAATGGGGCCTTATCCCGTCGTTTTCTGCCGCAACGTGATGATCTACTTCTCCCCGGAACTCCGCGCGCGGATGGTAGGAAAACTCTTCGATACGATCGAGCCGTCGGGTTATCTGCTGGTCGGACACGCCGAAGGTTTGGTCGGCATCGAATCGGTCGCGAGCCCTGTTCAAACCGCGGTCTACCGGAAGCGCGCGACGTAGTCACGCAAAATATCCGCCAAGGAAAGCCGAATGCCTTCCGATAAGACAAATTACGCGGTCAGAGCCGCGCAAGGAGTAGTCGAATGCCAACGCTAGTGGTCGGGATCTCCGATTGCCGCTGCACCAACGATGCCTCGGTCGATCTGGTGACCTATGCTCTGGGCTCCTGCATCGCCGTTGGTGCATACGATCCGGTGCAAGGCGTTGGCGGCCTCCTTCACTATCTCCTGCCGGATTCCCGCCAAGACCAGCAGCGCGCCACGCAGCAACCGGCCATGTACGCAGATACCGGCATCCCGCACCTGATTCGTTCGATGGAACGCCTTGGCGCGCAACGAAAACATATCCGCGTGCGGCTTGCCGGAGGCGCACAAATGGTGTCCGATACCGCGCAACTGGCTGTCGGCAAGCGCAATCAACTGGCTGCGCGGAAGCTGCTCTGGCAGATGGGAGTGTTGGTCGAGATGGAGGCCGTTGGCGGAATGGCCAGCCGCAACTTGGGCCTCAAGGTCGGCACCGGCGAATTCTGGGTGCAAACCAATACGCAAGCCGAGCCTCGTCTGCCGGAAGCCAGCCACGCCATCCTCGCCGGAGCACGCTAGCTTGTCTCGAAACGAATCGCAAAACGGAGAACATATGCAATCCCTTCGCATCCTCATCGTCGACGACTCTCCCGCCATGCGCGCTTACGTGCGGCGGACGGTGCAACTGGCCTCCCTACCTGTCAAGAACGTATTCGAGGCCGGGAATGGCCAGGAAGCACTTGAAATCGTCAACCAGGAAAACGAGGCGCCGAACAAACTCGACCTCGTCTTCGCCGATCTGAACATGCCAGTCATGAACGGCGAGGAGTTTGTCGCGAAACTGCGCGGTAACCAGCGCGACGCCACTCTTCCGGTGCTCATTATCTCCACCGACGCCACGCAGCGCCGCGTCTTAAAACTGCGAGAACTCGGCGCTCAGGGCTACATCAGCAAGCCCTGTCAGCCGGAAATGATCCGTCTCAAGGTCCACCAGATCCTGGGCGAACAGTAGGAGCCAACTCAATGACCGAACCGATGCCCACCTCCGATACCGCGTTCTCCGACGCCCCGGCCGACTCCAACGACTTGATGCTCAGCGACGTCGTCGGCGCCGCCCGCGACGTCCTGAACGTCATGTTCTTCAGCGATGTCCTTGAAGACGCCGACGCTCCGCCAGCGCCCCGTCCCGAAACGATGCAGGTCTATGTGAAGTTCGAAGGCGACGGCGTCGGCGAGTTTCGGATGGAAATTGACGACCCCACCGCCGAGTCTCTGGCCGGCAGCTTTCTCGGCGCCGAACCCGGCTCGGCGCCAAGCCCGGACGAAGTCCAGCAGGTGATGGGAGAACTTGGCAACATGGTCTGCGGGGCTTTCCTCAGCCGCTACGAAAAGGACGGTCTGTTCAGTCTTAGTTCGCCGACTATCGAGCGCGCCGGCGCCGCGATGCCGTCCGGCGTGGCCCGTTCGCTTCAACTGTTGGACGGCACCATGGATCTTCGCATCAACTGGAGCGTTCCGGTAGACCGTCCGGGCCTGCCGGGGTAGCCTTTCGAAAAAGTCCAGCGTTTCATCGTCGATTTTGCTTTCCCTTCACGCTCGGACGCCGTTCAGGCCGGCGTTACCGTCGAGGCGTCCGGGGGCAAGGGCTTTAACCTCGTCCCTTCCGCCGCCTCGCGTGCGATCCGGGTCCGGTTTTCCAAACAGGGGAATGCGCCTTGCCCAGCGCATCGACGGCTTCCCCGAACCGGCGGCACTCGCTACCACTGGACTTGCGCTGTTCCTATGCGGCATGATCCGCCGCCGCGCTCGCTACCGGAGTAGTCCCTCGACCACCCGGTCCCAGGGTTTCCGATATGGCCGCACTAACATCTGCGCGGCCTCGCGGTCGCCAATGATGGTCTCCTTCGCCGCGTCCCAATTTAGCTTCCGGCCGGTTCGCAAAGCGATATTAGCCAAGTGACAGGCTGTCGCCACGCGGTGCCCGTCCTCCACATCCGACACGGGCCGTTGCCGCGCCTTAATGCAATCAAGGAAGTTTCTGACGTGCAGGTCGAACTGCTCATCGGAGGACCCGGGTTCCTTCTGCGGTTCTGTCCAACGCTCAGGCGCCGCGTTGGAAGCCGATGGTCCTCCGGCGGGATGTCCCTTGAACCGCGGTATCGCCAGCGCCGGATCTACCTTTCGATCCGCGAAGATCTCGTAGCCGCCCCGGTCGATTGCCAGTGAACCCTTGGTGCCGAAGAACTCCAGGCCGCTGTTCGTTCTCGGCGCCCCGGCGCTCGCTTCGCGATGATGCCAGGATGCCGTCCAACCGCCGAAATCGTAAATCGCGTCCTGAGTGTCGGGCGTCTCGCCATCGTCTTGCAGTGCATACCGACCGCCAACCGACGCCACCGATTTCGGCCCCTTCGTGTCGATCCCCCAGTAGACGATGTCCAACGAGTGCGCGGCAAGGTTTGTCATCTGTCCGCCCGAATAATCCCAGAACCACCGGAAGTGATAAATGCCGCGGTGCGGCTCGTAACGCCGCGCCGGCGCCGGCCCAAGCCACATGTCGTAGTCGAAATCGCTTGGCGCCGACCCGGGCGGAGGAGTCCCAAACCCGGGCATGATGTTGCGCGCCGACTGCATGCGTACCGTGTGAATCTTTCCAATCCGCCCCTCGCGCAGCAACTGCCGCGCCTTGGCGTAATGGCGCCCCGAGCGCTGCTGCGTTCCGCACTGTACGACGCGGTCATGACGCCGCGCAACCTCGGTCATCCACTTGCCTTCGGCTTGAAACAGCGTCAGCGGTTTTTCGACGTACACATCCTTGCCGGCGGCGCACGCCATCATGGTCATCAGCGCGTGCCAGTGGTCCGGCGTCGACACACAGACGGCTTGGATCTCCCGATCGTCGATCAGCTTGCGGAAGTCCTTATAGGCCTTGGCCCGTCCGCCGCAGGCTTTAACGCCTTCTTCCAAACGCGGTTGATAGGTCTCCGACATCGCCGCCATGTCGACGTCCTTTTGGTTCTTGAAGTCGTAGACATGCTGCGCGCCGATTAAACCGTAGCCGATGAATCCAACTTGAACGCGGTCGTTGGCGCCCCAAACGCGCCCCGCCGCCAGCGCCGTTGCCGCGCCCTGAAAAAAGTGTCGCCGCGTCTGCATATTCCCTGGCGATTCTATCACTGGCGGCGCTACGCTGGATCCATGGACTCCGTATACTTCAACAAAGTCATCCAGGACGTTCGGCCAACCGGCGACGTCATTCCCGAGCTGTTCTCGGCGATCGCCCGCGGCGACTTCGACGCCATGGCCCAGTTCCTGACTCCCGACGCCGAACTTGTCATCTCCGGCCTTGCGAACATGGCTGGATGTTGGAGTGGCCGCGAGGCCGTCGTCGAGGCCACCCGGCGGAATTTCGGCATGGTCGCCGAACAGCGGCCCGTCGTCGAACGGCAGATCACCTCCGGGGACACGACGGCGATTTTGTTCCGCGAAACCGGCGTGCGGAAGGACAACCGCTCGCCCTATTCGGTGCGAGTTAGCATGTGGATTACGACACGCGGCGGGCAGGTCTGCCGAGTGGAGGAGATCGCGGCCGCGTGCGAATAAACCGGTTCGCGATTCTTGGCTTGTTCTTCGCCGCCCAAGCCGGCGCCATCGGCGTGCGCCAACTCGATCTCCATCTCCCGTCCGGCGAAGCCGCGCGCGCCACGCTTTGGTATCCGTCCGCTTCTTCCGGCCAGTCCGTCCGCATGAGCGATTACCTGCACATGGATGGACACAAAGGCGACCTAGGCGAAGCCATCGCGGCGCTGCTCGCCAACAATCCCGCCGCTGTCCCCGCCGACCTACGCGCCGAAGCGCTCACCACCCGCTTTCGCGCACTCCGCGACGCGCGGCCTCGCGCGGGCCGCTATCCACTCGTATTGTGGAGCCTGCGCCCCGGAACGGTTCCCGCACAGGCGTATCTATCGGAGGCGCTCGCCCGCGCCGGATTTGCCGTCGCCGTGGTCGAACCTCTCGCCTGGAAGCCGGCGTCGACCCGCGGTGATTTCAGCAAGCACACGCTGTTTCTCGAACAGTCGATCGGAGAGATCGCGAAACTCCCGCAAATTGACGCCAAGCGCATTGCGGTCATTGGCTGGAGCCACGGCGGCGAATCGGCGATTCAACTCGCGGGGCGCAATCCGTCGGTAGCGCTTTTGATCGTGCTCACACCCGATGCACCGGCTGGTGGCGGCAAGCTCAACGTGCCGGCCGTGTGGTTTGATGAGCGTGTTCCACCCGAGAACGCCACGTCCGATATCCACCACATCCGTTTGCGAGGCGTGTCGCCGCGCTGTTTCAGCACCGTCGAAGGCTGGCTGGCGGCGCGCGCCGGCGTCAAGGAACCACATGTGACTCCGGCGTGCGCGCGAGGCTATGAGCACGCCGTTGAACTCGTTGTTCGATATACAACGTACTACCTGCGGACCGCTACTTTTTCCGCTCGATAACCCATTCGCAGTGCGCGTCTCTGCGGGAGTCCATGGAACACGATCGCCCAACGCACTTGATCGGATAACGCGTCGAAGTAGTTCGTGTTTTACTGCCACTTCTCGTCGAAAAATCCCGCCGCGGCGACGCGGCCCGGATACCGCCCGTTGGCGGGCGTGGTAACGTCGATCACCGCCCAGTCGGGCAGCTTTGAAATCTGCCGCGCGTTGTTCAAGTAATCGTACTCCCGGAAAGTGAAGCCGCTGTTGATGACGACATACTTGCGCTGGTTGAGCGGGTTTGGCGCGATCAGCGCGGGATAGTTCGTCGCCGTACTGAAGCGTTGTCCCTTGTAAGAGATCGCATCGGCGGTCCACTGCACGGGCAGCTTGTCCCTGACCTTTGCGATGAGGCTGTTTGACGCCGCGTCGCCCCACAAAATCAGGTTGTGTTGGGCGATGTCCTCGGGCGTCACTTCGCTATCTCTCTTCACGCGCGCGTCACCGCGGAACTGCCGCCGCCATTCGCGAATCGCCCGCGCGGCTTCTTCATTAATCCGTTTACCCGCTTCGCCTTGCGGTGCGCCCGAGGGCAATACGATCAGAAAAGAACTCATGAACGCATCGTCGATCGGCCCCTGCAGTCCGTGGCGCTTCACGGCGCCGTTGGGATGATCGGGCGTGTGCGCCCACTTGCCGTTCGACTTAATCAGATGAATGTGCCAAGACCGGTCGCTCGACGGCGCCGGCACCGCCACGCTCTGCCCATCGATGTCGATCGTCGCCTTGCCCATCACCTCAACCGGCGCGCCACCCGGCCCGTACTCAACACCAATCCCACTGACGTTCGAAGTCTTGATCTGCAGCGACTCCTTGTTGTGCACGCTGGCTTCGGCCGTGGCCTTTTCCCAATGCTTCTCCATGCCATCGATCACGAGCCACTTCATGCGGTTGTAACGCAGCGTGTAGGTGACAAGCTTGACGCGCCGCGGATACGGATCGCGGCCGCGTTCGGCGATGGCGTCGAGCTTGCGGTCGATGATTACTTTCGAATCGGGATGATAGCGGTGCGGCGTTTGTGGTCCGATGACGTGAACCATGGGAATGCCTTCTTTGTCGAGATACTTCGCCATGATGTCGGCGGCCTGTTTCTGGCGGTCGATCTCGCCGCTGTAGGCGACCAGCGGCAGGTTGATGAAGTTCGCGGCATAGACCGTGGCGTCGTACATTCGCCACAGCTTCTGTTCCCATTCCGGCGGATTGACTTTTTCGTTTTGGAAGACGTTCAGGAACTCGGCGGTCTCGGAGAATCCGGCGCCTGGCGCCGCGGCGGCCCAGAGTCCCGCGTAGTGCGCCGCGAACTGCCAGGCGGCCGCTCCACCCATCGAAAAGCCACGCACCAGGATGCGATTCTCGTCGATGTTGTAGTGCCGCTTCACATCGGCGAGCGCCTCGAACAGATCGATCTCGCCCGCGAATTTATTGGCGTTGCAGTAGCGCCCATAGAGATGCAGGACGATCGTATCGGCCGGCGTGAACTCGCCCGGCCGCGTCATGCGCTCGCTCAGAAAATTGACCTCGGACAGCTTTTCGTTGCGGCCGTGAAACCAGAAATCGAGCCGCCACTTGCGCGGTAGCCGGGGATCGTAGGACTGCGGAACGACAAGCCCGTAGGGCTGTACCGAGCCGTCGATCTTCGACACATAACCGCGGACGACCAGGCCCGGCGATTTTTGCCACGACGCCTCGCCGCGCTGCAATTCGGCGGCGCGCTTGAGGCCTTCGGCGAGCAACGTTTTCGCCTTGCCCACATCCGGCGGATCGAAGAACTCGTTGTGTGTGAGCGCCGTGCGCACGGCATCGCGAAACACCTGGACATCGGAGCGCAGCGCGTTCTTGCCCAGCGCCTGGATCGCGTCCGATAGCTTCGCGATGCCCGTTTCCAACTCTTTGCGGTCGGCCTCGGAGACGGCGACGCCCGGGGGCGGCACGGGCCGGTCCTGCTGCGCGTGGAGCGCAAGCGCAAGGAAAGCTAATAGAGAGGCTCTTCGCCAGGTGGTCTTGTTTTCCATCGTCGGTGAATCCATAGCCATTGTTCAGGATACGCGCGAATCGCGCGCTCAAGCGCGGCCTGTACCCGTTGCGTGTCGATCAACACATTGCCGGTGATGCTGACCGGCTCGTCGAACCGCAACACAAACTTGCCTTCGCTCGGACTCCAAATAGCATACCCGGGAATGACCACCGCCCCGGTGCGCGCGGCGAGCTTTGAAAACGTAGGGCTCACGCACGCCTTGCGTCCGAAGAAGTTGACAAACAGCCCTTCGTCGAGACCGACGTTCTGATCGACCAAGATGCCGACGGCCTTGTTCTCCTTTAACGCCTGGAAAATGGCGCGCGTCGCTTCCTTCTTGCCCAGCACCGTGTTCCCGCTGGCCGCTCGCCGCGCCGTGACCAATTCGTCCAGCAGCGGGTTGTCGAGCGGCCGCACGACAATGTGCATCGGTTCGGCCATGAGCGCATGCGAGAAAGCGCTCAACTCCCATGCGCCCAAATGCAGCGTTGCGAACAGTACGCCATTGCCGGCTTGTTTGGCGCGTGTGAAATGCTCGAAGCCCTCATAGCGGATCCATTCGTGCACGTTCGACTTGTCAATTCGCGGCATGCGGGCGAAGACGACCAGGTGGCGCGCGATCGAACTCCAGACGCCGTTAATCTCTGTGAGCCGTACGCCCGTGATCTCGGCATTCCGCGTGGCGACACGCCGCAGTTTGGGCACCGCGAGCCGCAAAATCGTCACATAGACGGTGGCAAGTAGCAGGCTGAGCGCGCGCGGCCTGATCGATAGCGTAAACAAAACGAGCCGCATTAGCAGATACTCGAAACGGTTTCGGGCTGGGCTGCGGACGGCCACGGGGTTAATCAATCCAACCGCCGCCGAGCACCAGATCGCCGTCATAAAACACGGCCCCTTGCCCCGGCGTCACCGCACGCTGCGGTTCGTCGAAATGTACCTCAACGCGTGATGGATCGGTTGTTGGATGGAGTGTCGCCGCGGCCGGCAGATGCTTGTTGCGGATGCGCACCGCCGCGCGGCGCGGCGCCGTTATCGCCGCGATCGAAATCCAGTTCACATCGCCGACGGCGAACCGCGAAGTCATCAGCGCATCGCCGCCGCCGACAATCACACGCTTGGTTTCCGGCTCGGTGGCGATAACGTAAAGCGGCTCGGGGCGCGCGATGCCAATCCCCTTCCGCTGGCCGACCGTGAAGCTGTGATAGCCGCCATGCTCACCGATGACTTCGCCGTCGGCGGTAACAATATCGCCGCGCATGTCGTGCAGCGCGATGCCTTGCTCTTTGCAGTAGGCCTCGATGAAAGCCTTGTAGTCGCCGTTGGGGACGAAGCAGATCTCTTGACTGTCTCCCTTCTCGGCGACTGGAAGTGCGAGCGACTTCGCCAGTTCCCGCACGTCGCTCTTCACCATTTCGCCAAGCGGAAACAGAGTGCGCGCTAATTGCGGCTGCGTGAGGCCGAACAGAAAATACGTTTGGTCCTTCGTCGTATCGACGGCGCGCCGCAACTCCCATCGGCCGCTCTCGGCGTTGAATGTGATGCGTGCGTAGTGGCCGGTCGCCACCTTCTCCGCGCCGATGCCCTCGGCCATTCGGATGAACGTTTCGAACTTGATGAAGTTGTTGCACAGCGTGCAGGGAACCGGCGTGCGGCCGTGCAAATAGTCGTCGACAAACGGCCGCACGACCTGCTTTTCAAAGTCCTCTTCGAAGTTGACGACGTAGTAAGGCAGGCCGATCAACTGCGCGACGTAGCGCGCGTCGTAGACATCGTCGATCGAGCAGCAACGGCCGGTCGGGCCGTCGGAGGCAAGCTCGGGAAGCCGCCGCTGGTTCCACAACTGCATCGTCATGCCGACGACGTTGCGGCCTTCGCGCTTCAGAAGGCCGGCCACGACCGAGCTGTCGACGCCGCCGCTCATCGCGACGGCCCACAAAGGTTCAGGCATAAGCGGGCGCCATCCTGCGCAGATGCGCCGCGGCCGCGGTAACGGCTTCGATCAAGCGGTCGATTTGCTCGACGGTGTTGCCCAGGCCGAGCGAAAAGCGAATCGAGGATTTGGCCTGTTCGCGGGTGAGCCCGATGGCCATCAACACGTGCGACGGTTCGACGGCGCCGCTTGAGCAGGCCGCGCCGCTTGAGACCGCGAAGCCGCGAAGATCGAGCGCGATCACCATCGCTTCGCCTTCGATACCGTCGAAGCGAATGTTGGTTGTGTTCGGTACGCGCGGCGCGCCGGCGGAGTTCAGGGTTGTGTCGGAGACGCTGCGCAGTATGCCTTCTTCGAGCCGGTCGCGCAGTGCGGAGTAGTCTTCGCGCGGCATCGCGCAGGCTTCGCCGAGCGCCACAGCCAGTGGGACTGACTCGGTGCCCGCGCGGCGGCCGCTTTCATGGCGTCCGCCAAACTGCCTCGGCGAGAGGGCGACGCCTTCGCGGACAAACAGCGCCCCGACGCCTTTCGGCGCGTTCAGCTTGTGGCCGCTGATCGAATAGAGATCGACGCCGGTCAGATCAATCGCAATCTTGCCGCAGGCCTGCACTCCGTCGGAGTGGAATAACGCACCCGCGGCGTGCGCGATTTCGGCGAACCCGGCGATCTCTTGAACGACACCGAGTTCGTTGTTGGCGTGCATGATGGACACCAGCGCCGTGTCCGGCCGCATCGCAGAGCGGACGGCGTCGGGTGAAACTACGCCGCTCCGGTCGGGCGCCACGAGCGTGAAGTGGCCACGGTTTTTCAGCGCGGCGAGCACGGCCGGGTGTTCAATCGTCGAAGAAACAACGTGGCCTTCAACGCCGAGCACGGCAAGATTATCAGCCTCGGTTCCGCCGCTGGTGAACACGATCTCTTTCTGCGCGCAGCCGAGAAACGCCGCCACTTGGCGCCGTGCGCGCTCCAACGCCTGTTTGGCCGCCTGGCCCTCCTGATGGATACTGGAGGCGTTGCCGAAGTGGGCGCGAAGGTGCGGCAGCATCGCGTCGACGACCGGCGGCGCGACTGGCGTGGTTGCGTTGTGATCGAAGTAATAGCGCTCCACCGAGTCTCCTATTCAATTTTAGCAATGCGGCCACTCATCACTCTTACAACCGATTTTGGAAGCCCCGATTACTTCGTTGGCGCGATGAAGGGCGTGATCAAATCGATCACGCCGAACGCGGAGATCGTCGATATCACGCACGACTTGAATGCCTACGAAATCGTCGAGGCGGCGTTCACGTTTGGCCAGGCGTGGCCGCATTTTCCAAAGAAAACGATTCACGTGGCGATTGTGGATCCGGGTGTGGGGTCGGCGCGGCGGCCGATTCTGGTGGAAGCGGCGGGGCAGTATTTCATCGGGCCGGACAACGGTATTCTGACCAGCGCGCTAGAGAAGGCCAAGGTGCGCCACATCACCAATTCGAAGCTGTTCCGCGCGGAGGTCAGTCAAACTTTTCATGGCCGCGATGTTTTTGCGCCCTGCGCGGCGCATTTGGCCAAAGCCACGCCGCCATCGAAGTTCGGCAAGTTGGTCGAAGACGCGCTACGTCTAAATACAGGGAAAGTGACGCAGACATCGAAGCGGCAATGGAGTGGTGCGATTCAAAAGATCGACCGGTTCGGCAACTGCATCACGAATTTTCACGTCCGCGAATTTCCCTGGATCGCGACCAACCCGTTTGTGTTCACGATCGGATTTGAGCAAGTGGCGCAACTGGCCTCGAACTATGCGGCATGCCAGTACGGCGAGTATTACGCCATCGCCGGCTCGAGCGGTTTTTACGAGATCGTTTTGCGTGAAGCGCATGCGGGAAAAAAGCTCGGCGTAGCCGCCGGCGCGCCCGTGGAGCTGATGGGCTGGGCGGTAGAATAGCGGTATGGTGCGTCCTGAAAGACGCGTTGTTCTCGCGGGTGAAAGTCCCGTCCGGGTAAGCGCCGTAGGGCCCGGTAGCAGACTCCAGGCGGGAGGAG
>Ga0194119_10011172_pt1 | contig 11669 bp, 10 predicted proteins | sample TA2MahC100mmetaG_FD_148620 | JGI IMG/M metagenome (GOLD analysis project Ga0194119, IMG submission 148620) | Freshwater microbial communities from Lake Tanganyika, Tanzania - TA2015018 Mahale Deep Cast 100m | ecosystem: Environmental > Aquatic > Freshwater > Lake | place: Tanzania: Lake... | reverse complement strand
TTTGAGCCAAGAGACTTTCCGGTCGTGCTGGAGCTCTGGGGTGGGTGGCGCCAGGCTGTGGAAGCAGGCTCTGGGAGCAGTTCCAAAGCCCGCGCCCGCCAACTCCTGGCTCATGGCCACTGACCTGAGCGAGCGGGTGCGCGAGCAAGTCGCCGAGCGCGCCTATCACGTCTGCGAGTACTGCCTCGTCCACGAGGACGATACCTTCTGGGGTTGTCAGGTGGATCACATCATCAGCCGCAAGCACGGTGGCGAGACGGAGGCAGGCAACCTTGCGTGGGCTTGCGCTTGCTGCAATAGCGCCAAAGGGAGTGACCTCGGCACGCTCGTCGGTCAACCGCCCCAACTCCTCCGGCTCTTCCATCCACGCACCGACCGCTGGGCCGGCTGCTTTCTGTTGAATGGTTTCCGCAGCGACCCAGTAGGCGTGATCGGCGAGGCCACCGTGAAACTGCTCCAACTCAATCGCGACAGTCGCCTTCGTGAGCGCGTAGTCCTGGCGGAAATTGGGCGTTATCTCACGATTGAAGCCTTGGCGAGGATGAAGGAGAGACGCGGGAACTGCCGACGACGCGGCGCGGGGCACGAGGATGCCGACTCGCCATTACTTTTGGACGACCCCTTCATGTTGTTGTTCCGGTTGTCCGGCGTGTTGTTGTTGCGGTTGGCCGAGCGCACGTTCCTGGCGTCGTTGTTCCAGCTGCCCCCGCAGTTCACGCGGTTGGAGCCCGATGGCCGCGGACCCCGGCTCCTCTCGGAGCCGTCGGAACATCCGCTCCTTCCGCGCCAGATGCAGCCTCGAAATGAGTGCCGTCTAGCTCCGCTGCCTGCCACGTCCGACCACTGGCCACGCTCCCGCCGGTCCTGCCCGAGCTGCCACCTCGCGGCCCAGCGGCGAGGATTGTTGCCGTATCAAAACCATCGGACTTCTTCTGCGCCGCGTCTGCCGGAGCCTTGGCTTTCGGCTCGCAAGAGACGGAGATGGGAAGCGGTTTTCCTTTTTCGTCTCGCTTTAGCCTCAGCTTGCACTCTGTCCGCAGACTCAGTTCCACGCTCAACAAATCGAGGAACGCCGCGACTTTCCAAAGTGCTATGGCCAGCAGGAGTTGCACACGGGCGGCTTGAAGCTGGCCGGGGGCACCGTTGGCAACGGGAGTGTCGAGCCGCAGCGAAGTCAGCAACTTGACATCAATCGAGAATCGCGCCTCAATCTTCTTCGCGGTGATGCGCTGCTTTTGGAAGATGGCTTGCCCGGCGTCGCCAGTGCCGATGGGGTCAAAATGGATACCCGGCACCGTCACGCGGTCGCAGTTCAAACCGACAATGCTTGCGGTGAGTGCGCGAGGCGCCCGCAGACCGACGAACGTGAGCTTGTTCTTCACCGAAATCTGAAAGCCGTGAATCAGTGAGAGCGGGTCATACTCCATTGCCAGCCGATGAATTTCCGGCACCTTGGCAGCGGGGCACGTGTCCGCTGCTGGCATTCCCAAGCGTGTTCTTACAAACTCGACCATCTCCACGTTGTCAGGTGGCGGTGGCTGAAATCCACCGAAGGTTGCGGTTATTCCCGTGCCAGTGAGTCTGCCCTTTGCGCCCATGATGTATTCCGAAGCAAAACGGTGACCATCAATGGTGGAACTGGTTTTGAAAACGCCGTCTGCGAGTCCCGTATCGGTGAGTTTGATGTAGGGAAGGCTAGCTAACTTCGCATCGAGGGTCCCAACGTATTTGTCCGCCAAACAAACCTCTTCCAAACGGTTCGCCATCGAAGCCTCGGATTCGATCAAACAAATTAGCGCATCATTCTCCGCCGGGTCGGGATAGAGGACGGGGCCGATGTCCGGGAAACCGGTGGGCTGAATGCGCGGGTCGCCGTTGGAAGGCTCCAACTCGGCGGTGATGAAGATACGGCGGCAGCCCGCCGGGATTTTGAACCCGCCAGAATCGAGAAGATCGGCGGCTGGTGCTGGTGGGGTGCTGTTGCTCATAGAATTCATATTTCAGGTAAGGGCTTGAGTTGTTGGCTGAACGGTATGTAAGTTTACGGCATGAGTTCGATCTCAGAAATCGAAGAGGCCATCGCCCGGCTCCCCCGGAGCGACTTCTTCCGGCTTGTGGACCAACTGCGCGAGCGGTACGCCGACGAGTGGGACGCCGAAATCGAAACAGACGCGAAAGCGGGGCGGCTGGATGCGCTTTGGGCCGAGGCCGAGAAAGAGATTGCCGAAGGCAAGGCAAGGCCCCTGGATGAACTCCTCGACAACTGAATCTTTCCGCAGGCAGTTGGCGGCACTGCCGCCGGACATCCAGAATCTGGCTAAGAAGGCCTATCACCTGTGGCGAGTTAATCCAAATCACCCCGCCGTTCACTTCAAGAAGGTCGGCAATTACTGGTCGGCTCGGATCAGCGAGTCGCATCGCGCTCTCGGCAAGATCAAGGACGGCACAATGTACTGGTTTTGGATTGGGCCGCATGACGAGTACCAAAGAAGAATTCGCGGCTGATTTTGATAAGGAGCGGTTCATCGGACAATGGATTCAAGCACGTCGCGTCAGTGAAACTGCGCGGTAGAGCCCGTTGCGGTCGCGCCAGTGGAGCGGGATGCAGACTGCGGCGGCGAGGCGGGCAGCATCGGTGGTAAAGGAAAGTTTAGCTGTCGGCGGAAAGTTGATGATGTCGTGCCCTGCAAGTCGTGGCTTCTCCGCTTTTGCCTTTTGCCCCCAAGGGTTGTCGAAGCCCCAGATGGCAATCCAGCGCAACGCCTCGGTCACGGCCAGCGGCAGCGTGCTGGCGGAACGCTGGCAGAGCAGCGCGATCGGTTGCTGACTACGCCGTTTCTTCGTGTCGCCGTCTTTACGAGGTTTGCATTCCAGTTCGAGCAGCGTGCGGAGCGCGGCGTACTCGGGCGGGATGGCGTGGGAGCCCGGCTCGCCGCCGGCCGTCGCGTCGTCTGCTGCTTCGCTGGATTTCCAGCCGATGAGGCTCAGCGCTTCAATCCGCTTCCGGCGTAGGTTCGTTACATGGATTCGGTAACCAAAAATGGACGCAGTGGGAACCGCGGGAGCGGGCGAGCCTATCGCAGCCGGCTGGAGCCGTTTGTCGATTTGATCCGCGACAGCGCAGACAGCGGAAGACGTGGCGGGAAATCGCCGAGCAACTCCGCACGGAAGGCAATTGCGCGATCACGCTTATTCAGTTGTCTGTTGTTCGTAGTTGGACGCGCGGACTCAGCGGTCCGCGCTCCGATAATGAGGCACCGTCAGCGTCGAAAGTCCAAGGGGCGCCTCAATGATGTTGGTCCGGCCGCCGGGCCAGCGGACCCAGATGTGATCGGGACGTTGCGCGAAACCGAGAACCTGGATGGCGCCATCTTGGGACCAATGCCCGGAGCCGCCATGAACTTCGCGTGCCGGTCCGATTTGGTTTCCGCAAAGAGTTCTCAGGACAGTGCCGAAACCGTTCGGGTTTCCCGGGGGACCTTCGAGCCGAACACGCAGGCCTTGTTTCGCATTCACGTTTTCAAACAGTTTCGTCGCCGCCCCATGTTGACCGACCACCAAATCGACCCGCCCATCCTCATCGAAATCGGCCACGGCGGAACCACGCCCTTCGCCGTCCACAGCCACGCCGGATTCGCGCGCCGAGAGTGGACGAAAGCTGCCGGCGCCATCGCCAAGCAGCCAGAGACCCCTCCCTGCGTCCTGGCGGGAGACTTCGACGCGATTGGCAAAAACGTTCTGCGCCAGGAAAATGTCCTCGTGTCCGTCGCCATTCGCATCAGCGACGTTCACTCCGAAGGCTGGCGCAAGCTGAGCTTCGTCCGGCAGCGGCACAACGTGAAAACGATCGTTGCGGTTGAGAAAAACAGCTGTGGCCAGGCAGGTGGCTTCGACGTAATCGGCGCGGCTGGCATTTTCATCCAACGCTGCTGATATGGAAGCTTCGCTGAACGCGCGGTGGGTTGTGAAACGCGCGCCGAGCCAGGGCAGAGCGCGGGACAAGTCTTCCAAGCGCCGGCGAGGCGCGAGTACACGAGCCCGAGAATCCCATTCGGTTTCAATCAGGCCCGGGCCCGGTTGCCCATTGAACTCGCCGAAGTAAAGGCGGAGCGGTTCCTCTGGCGAAGCACGGTACTCACTGTTAAGACCCCAATTGCCAGCCACAAGGTCCATTCTTCCATCGCCGTCAAAATCTCCTGCACTCACTCCCTGCCACCAACCGCACAGCGAACTAAGCGAGGCTGTCTGCTCATTGGTTGCCGCCGAAGCCCTGGCTTTTTGGCGTGATGGAGGTGCTGGCAACGTTATCGGAACGTCCCACGCTTGGAGAATGCCTGCGTGATTGCGGAACACGCGCAACGGTCCCCATTCGCACGAAACGACCAGTTCGGCAAATCCATCGCCCGTCAGATCGGTCCACACGGCTCCGCTCGCTAGCCCGATTTTAGACAAAAGCGGATCGGCTTTCTCGTCACGCGTCCAGCGCGCGCCGTCGCAGCGGAACAACGCGGACGAGGCGGCGGCTGGGTACGTTCCAGGAATCGAACGTCCTCCGACGAACAACTCGCACACACCATCGCCATCAATATCGGCCAGCGCGATTGGTCCCGTGCTCGAGTTCGATCCTGGCACAGCGTCAGAGGCTGTCTGGGCCTTGAGATCGTGCAGCAAAACCGATGCGGGTTCCGCTCGTCCGTCATCGTAATTGGACGAGCCGATTAAAAGAGCAGGCTCTCCGGCAGGTGTTTTCCAGCCAACGATCGCTGTTTGATCGCGTTGGGCGGCCGATGTGGAAACGCTGGGCCGAGGACTGAAGCGTCCTCCTCCATCGTTGTGAAAGACTGCCAGATGTCCGCCTTTGCCGACGCCAACAATGAGGTCCTCCCGACCATCTTCGTTCACGTCAAACCACGCCACCGCGGGACCAAACTGGCTGAGTTTGCGCGGAAGCAGCGGTTGGCGCGCGTAGTCATCGAACTCTGTGTCGCGGTGCACGTGGCCGAGTGTGGCGCTGATGTCGCGAAACAAAGCGGGAGGAGGTTCGTTTTTCGGCGGCTTAACCGATGGCGCCGCGGTTGCGGGTTCGCGAATTTCATACAGGCGATTCGGACTGATGTCGCGCACGACGCTCCATCGTCCGGAGCGCCACGCGACTTCAATCGCCATTTTGTTTGTCGCTGCCCCGACAGCGAAAACGATCTGTGGATCCGATCCTGCCATATAACGTCCACCCGAAATGACTTCATGCATTTGCGCTGGCACTGGGCCGCCCAGCAGCGCAACCCGCGCGCCGATGCCTTGGACATTCGGATGCAAGCCGCGGAGTCGCACGGCCACGCGCGGAGCGGATGAGTCGTTTCGATACAGGCTCGCGGCGCTGCCGAGATTATTGACGATGAGATCGAGGTCTCCGTCGCCGTCGAAATCAGCGGTCGCGAGGGCATGATGCACGCCACGCGCGCCGGTTCCCCACGACTCCGTCATTTCCTCGAATCGCCAATTGCCCAAGTTGCGGAAGGCAACGATAGGCATTTCGAGGCGCGGAAAAAGACGGTCATTCGCGACGCGATTGTCTCGGCCTTGCGTGGCGCCACGAGTGCGAATAGCTTCGCGCGCATCGGCATCGAGCATGTCATGCACGTGGCCCGCCGTGATCAGCACATCCTCGTAGCCATCGAGGTCAACATCCAAAAAGACTGGCGACCACGACCAATCGGACGCAGCGAGACCGGCAAAGTGCGCGAGTTCAGCGAATGTGCCGTCGCCGCGGTTCCGAAAGAGCGTATTCCGCAGCGTCTGCGGGCGATTGTCGATCTCGCCGATGCGTGGGGGATCGAGCTTGGTTGGGGCCAGTTGCCGCTTCCGCAGACGCGGATCGCGACTCAGCATTTCGACGACGAAAAAGTCCGTCAGGCCATCGCGGTCCAAATCGGCGAAATCAACGCCCATCGAGCTGCCGCTGATTTGCCTCAACGCCAGCCGGTTGATCGCGCGAAATCCGCCTTTGCCATCGCCGAGCCAGAAGCGGTCCGGCGTCCAATAGTCGTTGCACACGTACAGGTCGGGATAGGAATCGCCATTCACGTCTCGAAACGCAGCGGTCAAGCCCCAATCGAGCGGTGCACTTTGCAATGGCCGGTTGTCTTCATCACGAAAGGTCCCGTCGGTCCATGACACAGGTATGAACCGCCCCTTGCCATCGTTCAGATAGAGCACATCCGGTTCTCCGTATTGCAACAACTGTCCGTCCTGAATGAACACCCAGTTGGTCAACGCGGGGGGAACAATCGTCTGGCCATCCTTCATGGTCAGTTCTACGCGGCCGAGATCCTTAATGTCCTGCGCGCGGTAATTGCAGGAATAAATATCGAGAAATCCATCACCGTTTACGTCCGCCAGAGCCAAGGTGCTCACGCCGAATTTCGACAGTGTGCCCACCGCGCGCGACACGTCGCGAAAACGGCCGTTGCCGTCGTTCAGAAAACATCGAATCCCGCCCCCGGTCGTGCCGATGAGAAGGTCCAGGCGCCCATCACCGCTGAGGTCTGCGAATACTGCTCCGCGATCGAATTGGCTTGGCCGCGCGAGGCCGCTCTCAACCGTCACGTCGCGAAAAAGCCAGCCGCCGAGGTTCCGGTAAAGCGCGTTGGCGCCGTTTAGACGGCAAAGAAAAAAATCAATTAACCCGTCGCCGTCAAAGTCACCCGCTGCGGCTCCCGAGCCGTTCCAGAGTACGCGATTGGTCGCCCCCTGAAGTTCTGACAACGTGTTGGTGAATGCGACACCGGTCGCGTCAGAAGTGAGCAGAGCGAATCCCGTTCGTCCCCGCGCTTCTATGGCCAGCTCCGACCAGCGGTGATCGGCTTCATCGTGCCAGGATCGCGGAGCAGCCCAGGTGATCGAAAGCCATGTCAGGAACGCCCACAACACACAATAGAGCATCACCGAGGTTCGCAATTGGACTCCGCTGCGAGGCGTGAATGCAATGGAATCGCGCTCGCACGGGCGCAAGTTCAACAAGGCCTCGTTGCCTTCCAGAGCCGAGGCTTTCATCGTAACGCAGACTTGTAGTCTGCCGTATCGCCGACTTGCACCCGGCATCGATCCCGCCTTGTCCAGCGCGTCTGGTTGTGGCGGACGCTTTGCGGATTGAAAATAATTGAAGATCCGCGATACGGCAGAGTGAAACGCTGCGTTACGGCCGCAGTGTTTGCTGAGGGGTGTTGAGTCGAACATCCGTTATCGCGTCAGATTGGCCAGCGACCAATGGTTCACCGATTCGGCAACCGGCCCATGTGAATGAATTCGTCGCGGCTGAGAACTCCATCTTTGTTGGCGTCGAAACGCTCGAAACGTTTTGGCGCTTCGGCGGGGTCGGGTTGGCTCGCGAGGAATTCTTCCCGGGTAAGTTTGTTGTACTGGTTCTTGTTCTTTCGCTCGAAGAGTGTCGTGCGGTTCTGGGCCTGTGTCGTCGTGAGAGGTTTGTCGTTCGCGATTTGCGGTTTGGCTTCCGGAAGCTTCGCGAGCATTGCGCGCATTCGAGAAACCACTCCGGGTTGTTCGGCAGCAAGGTTCTCTGTTTCGAGCGGATCGTTCTCGTAATCGTAGAGCTCAAGCTCGGCGGTGCTGTCGTCGCGGCCGGGGACTTTCCATTCGACGAGCCGATAGCGGCTGGTGCGAACGGCGCGGCCAATGCGTTCGCCGCGGGGATAAACGTGGTAAAGACAGTTCTTGGCGCCGAGATTCGGATCGCGGAGTGCGGGCACGAAACTTTTTCCTTCGAGCCCTTGCGGCAACGGCTTCAGATCATCGACGCAAATCAACAGGACGTTCGGTTTGGCCGTGCTTGTGACCGCACAATCGGAAGGGATCGCGGAACAAAGGAATGAGGTGATTAGACAGAGGTATGTTCTGAAATTCACGGAGCCATTTTGCCGAAGCGGTTGCCCAGGGCAAGCTTCGGCATCAAGGTTCCTGAACAGCTATTTCGCGGACGAAACCGTCGTCGCGGAGGCGATTTCGCCGAGACTGGCCAGTCCTTTGTCGAATTGCGGGCCGCAGATTTTGTCGCTGTCCATCGCTTGGCGAGGGATTGCCAATTATCCGACGACCCGAACAAGCCGTGGAGAATCACGAGTGGAAAGCCTTCGCCGCAGCTATAAGAAGTTAGTCGCATCACACCGCTTCAACTTTAACTCTTTGGTGGCCACTGCACGCCGGCGAGTTCTTTGCCAGGAGAGGCCTTCCGGCGTGATGAGAGGGCAACCTTGAATGGGTTTCATGGATTTCCGAGCAGTTGTACGCCTCGCAAAGCTTAGACCCTTAGCGACCCGCGAAACCCCCTTGCCGCATAGTAAGATTGCGCGCCGCTATGGCCGACGAAGACGCGGCCATAGCGGCGATCACAATAGAGCGCACCGCCGAGTTTTCTAATATCAGCCGGTGTTTTCACCCAACTCGATGTCTTCGCATCGAACTCTCCAAGCTTCTGCAGCTCGAAATATTGTTCTTCCGTCAAAAGCTCAATGCCCATGGCAGCAGCCATATCCATGGCGGTGGTTTTCGGGCGATGCTCCTTCCGTGATTCCCATCCTTCACGGTCGTAGCAAACACTGACGCGGCCTTTGGGGGTTTCAGGTGAACAATCAAAGAAGAGGTATTCGCCCGTCTTTTTGTCGTGATCCACAACATCCGGTTCACCGCCGGTCCATTCCATTTCATTGAGTGACCACAATTTCTCCGGACTCGCTTCCAGCTTGGACTGGACTTTGGCCCACTCAAGACCCGGATGGCGGTTCATGTTTTTCTCAAAGCGGGCTTTCAATGCTGCGAGCAGTTCTTCGCGTTGTTTTGGGGACAACTTCTTTAAGCTGCTCATGGTTTTGCAACCGCCATTGCAAGTCGTCTTGCGTGATGAGATGGGTAAGGTTGAATCCGTTTGGAAGAATCCCGTTGGGATTCAAAACAGCATTAAGTGGATGACCATTGGACGAAGGTCACTCTGAGTGATGAGATGGTGGCCTCGAATCGGCTTCACGCCGGCCTCCGCGCGACTTTCCCGGTTTCCCAAACGATCAAAGAAAGCTTCATCGCGCGGTGTTGTGCTCGAACACTTTTAGCGGCGCGACGAAACGCGCGCTCCGCACGGCTGACAAAAGCCGGAACTTTGTCGGACCTCTTCGATGTGTGCCCGTTCTTCTTCATAGAACAATCAACTGGCGCACGGCTTCAATATCATGCGTGGAAGAAATTGCGAGGCGTTTCACCGGAAGCCCTCGGCTGTCCCAACTCGTCCAACGCGGGTGAGAGGAAAGATAACCGCATTGCGCACGGACTTTCCACTCGCCGAAAGTCGCCGGGGTTAATCATGCCCACCGCTGAACGAAGCAAATCCGCCGCGGCTTCGATGCGGTGCAGCTTGTTCGTGGAGAGTTCAATGATTGCGATGTGACGACCAGTGAGCTTCTGCTGATACTGGATGCCCTGATCAGAGGTGATGAAAAGGTTGAACTCAGCTTCCGCCAGTCGGAGCAAGTCGCCGTTCGTAATTCCGCCCCAGCCTCGGCGTTGGGCGGTCGTGCAGTCGTGGCCGCTCAGCAATTTGTGCATTGGCCATGGCACACACTCGTCCAGCAAGATGTTCATGCCGGCTCAAGCAACGCCGCCTCGGAACGCTCCAACACGCGCCGGGCCATCTCACGCGTGACCGATGGAAAGCACTCTAAGAACTGTCCCAGTGAGTAGTTGTCTTCGATGTATTCGAAGAGGGTTTTCACCGGAACCCGTGTGCCTTTAAAAACCGGCGTGCCGCCCAGGATGTCCGGGTCTATGGCAATCAAGTCCGTTGCGTTCATGGCGGAAATCTACTCCGTTCAGGTCAAGGCGTAAATGCGGAGTTTGCCAGTCCTGCTGCGTCCCCCAGATACCCTAGGCCGGTGAACTTCGCCGAACGGACAAGCAGGAATGAACTCGAGCGTGTGAAGCCGCAGACGTTGTGCGGCTAACAGAGAGAGCAGGCGTCCGGACCTGCGGTGCACCGCGAAGCGATTTCGCGCATCGATCTTCAATTCGAGAGATCTCGTAGGTATGGTCGCGTAAATGCGCTCTTCCCCCCAATCAAACGTCACGCATGTAGCGGAATTGGTAAGCCGCCATCTGAAGAACCAGAAACAGCGAGTACCAAAGCGTGCGCTAATTCAGCGCCTCGTTGAAACCGCGTTTTACGCGAGCATGAAGAGCGAATAATCTCGCCGAGTTATTTGCACTCTTGCGTTCGTAGAATCGCGCAGCCCCGCGGCAAAGATCCAATCCGCATTCGTCCGCAGCGGAGAAGCTATATGCCATTTGTGACACCCATTCGAGCACGTGGCTGCAGAGATTAAGGAGGAGATCGCATCCGAAATCATCGGGAACGATTTTCTCGAAGAGCTGACGGATCAGATTCCAACCGATTTGCACCTCGCGGAGACTGTAGCCGTGAACGATCAAGACGATGCGATCAAAGCTGAGTTAGGATGCGTAAGCTTCGTTGCATCTTTAGCACGAGTTGATGGATGTGTGTTGCTTTCCGGCGGGTTCAACGTGGGAGGATTTGGGGTCGAAATCAGATGTCGCAAAGACCCTCCAACTGTCTTCACAGCGGGTGATGAAAAGGCGTCGGGAAAGAAGCTTCGGCCTTTGGACTTCGCTCACTTTGGTATGAGGCATCGTTCAATGATGCGTTACTGCTTCTCGAATCCAGGAAGTGTCGGCTTCGTCGTCTCGCAAGACGGAGATGTTCGGGCGATCATGCGCATCGGCAAGAAGGTCGTCCTGTGGGAGAATGTTCGATTGCAAGATATCGAAGTCGTGAGGCACCGCCTTGTAAAAAGAAACGGCACTTAGCTTTTGCTCACGCCTTCGCGTAAACCTCCACCCCCTTTTCCACGAACTCTTTCGACTTCGCTTCCATGCCGCGCTTGAGGGCTTCTTCCTCGGCGATTCTTTGTCCGGCAGCCTATTTGCGGACGTCCTCAGTGATCTTCATCGAGCAGAAATGTGGGCCGCACATGGAGCAGAAGTGCGCGGTCTTCGCGCCGTCCTGCGGGAGGGTTTCGTCGTGGAATTCGCGGGCGGTGACGGGGTCGAGGCTGAGGTTGAATTGATCTTCCCAGCGGAATTCAAAGCGCGCCTTGCTCAAGGCGTTGTCGCGGTATTGCGCGCCGGGATGGCCTTTCGCCAGATCGGCGGCGTGCGCGGCGATCTTGTAGGCGATGACGCCGTCTTTCACGTCCTTCTTGTTCGGCAGGCCCAGGTGTTCCTTGGGCGTGACGTAGCAGAGCATCGCACAGCCATACCAGCCGATCATCGCGGCGCCGATGCCGCTGGTGATGTGGTCGTAGCCGGGCGCGATGTCGGTGGTGAGCGGGCCGAGCGTGTAGAACGGCGCTTCGCCGCACCATTCGAGTTGCTTGGCCATGTTTTCCTCGATCATGTGCATGGGCACGTGGCCCGGGCCTTCGTTCATGACTTGCACGCCTTTGGCCCACGCGCGTTTGGTGAGGTCGCCCTGCACTTCAAGTTCGCCGAATTGCGCCTGGTCGTTGGCGTCGGCAATCGAGCCGGGGCGCAGGCCGTCGCCGATGCTGAACGCGACGTCGTAGGCGGCCATGATGTCGCAGATGTCGTCC
>Ga0194119_10011166_pt1 | contig 11675 bp, 12 predicted proteins | sample TA2MahC100mmetaG_FD_148620 | JGI IMG/M metagenome (GOLD analysis project Ga0194119, IMG submission 148620) | Freshwater microbial communities from Lake Tanganyika, Tanzania - TA2015018 Mahale Deep Cast 100m | ecosystem: Environmental > Aquatic > Freshwater > Lake | place: Tanzania: Lake... | reverse complement strand
AATCCTGCCTGGAGTGTGTGAAGGTCTGTCCCACGGGCGCTCTTTTTCTCAAAGAGTCAGGAGGCACGGCAGATGGATAAGGAATTCTTAACCCTGAAGGAGATCGAAGGGGTGGTGGTTCATGATCTCTATCTCAAAAAAGAGGTGGCCAGGAGATCGGAGGCTTTTGAATATCTTGACGATGTGGAAAAGATGGCCGATTACATCGGCGGAGAGCGAGTCGCCTCCCCGTCCATCCGTTGTGACTGGATGGTGAAAAAAATGTTCTACCCGGGAGTGGAAGCTTATTTCCTCTATAACCGTAAGGACGAGGAGTTTCCCCCCTCCATGCAGGTCCTCTTTGCCGGAGAGAAGGTGAGAGAGTTACAAGGGGATGACCTATCTGTTCTGGCCATTGCCACCATTAATCATATGATTCATTATATTCGCGGCTCGCAACCCGGAAAAAGATTGCCTGAGATTTGTAATTTTGTGTAGAAATTTGAGAAATCCTTATCAAGCGGAGCATTAAAGGAAACCATGGTCACCAGGAAAGGGAAACGCTTATGAAATCAGGAAGCCGTCTTGAAAGAACTCTTGAAGCCGGGCATTTTGCATTCACAGGGGAGCTCGGCCCCCCTCAGGGAGCCAATGTTGAACACGTCAGAAAAAAGGCAAGTTACCTAAAAGGGATCGTTGATGCGGTCAATATCACGGACAACCAGACCGCGGTGGTCCGCATGTCGAGTTGGGGAGCCGGTTTAATCGCCATTCAGGAGGGCCTGGAGCCCAACTATCAGATGGTCTGCCGGGATCGTAACCGCATTGCCATCCAGAGCGATATCCTCGGAGCCTATGCCCATGGCATCCGGAACATGCTCTGCCTTTCCGGCGATCACCAGCAGTTCGGAAACCACCCTCTGACCAAGGGCGTTTTCGATATCGATTCCATTCAGCTCATCGGGCTCGTCAAAAAGATGCGGGATGATAAAAAATTTCTCAATGGCGATGAGATTGACGGCCCCCCTCAGATGTTTATCGGGGCGGCTGAAAATCCATTCGCCGAGCCTTTTGACTGGCGGGTCTATCGCCTGGCCAAAAAGATTGAGGCCGGAGCGGATTTTATTCAGACCCAGTGCATTTATGATATGAAGATGTTCCGTGAATGGATCAAACAGGCCAATGATATGGGCCTGACGGAAAAAGTTCATATTCTGGCGGGGACCACCCCTCTTAAATCAGGAGGTATGGCCCGCTATATGGCGAAGAACGTTTCCGGCATCATCATCCCGGACCATGTCATCGACCGGATTGTGCAGGCAAAAAAACCCGCTGAAGAAGGGATCCAGTTCTGCGTGGAACAGATCGAAGAGCTGAAGGAGATGAAAGGGGTTCATGGGGTTCATCTCATGGCCATCGAATGGGAGCACAAGGTGCCGGAGATTGCAGAGCGTGCAAAACTGTTGCCCAGGCCTGTGGTTTAAAGAGGCTCGGCTAACTTCAATCGGTAAACGGTAACGATGCTGGTATCGTGTCAAGAAGCTCGAAGTTAGAAACTCGAGCATCCAGTATCTATATACGAGCCTCGATACGAGCTTCGCCAACGTTAAACGGGTGAGATGCAAAAAGCATGAGGAGAAGTAACTTATTCTTGCAGAGAGAAGGAGAAGGTCATGTTTGATTTTGTTCAGGGCCCGTTGATAACAATTGCCTTTATCATATTTATCCTGGGGATCCTCTTCCAGTTGATCCAGTTTTTCAGGCTCACCCGAAAGAAGGAGTGGGGTCGTCTTCCCATTGCCTATGAGATGAAACCCGAAAAGAAAACCGCAGAGAAAATCCTTGCCTCATGCTTAGCCTCCCTGAATGGAACCCTCTGGAAAACCGATCCTGTCCTGACTGTTGCAACCTCCGTCTTCCATGTCCTTCTGATCCTGACGCCCCTCTTCCTGCTCGGACACAATATCCTTCTCGATCAATCCTGCGGATGGAGCCTGTTCAGTTTCCCTGAACCCCTGTCCGACGGATTGACCCTGATCGTTCTTCTCTGCGGAGTCTATTTTCTCGGACGGCGCATCCTTTTGGCTAAGGTCAGGGCAATTACAACGATTTATGACTATGTCGTTTGGCTCATCGCTGTCGCCCCCTTTCTGACGGGGTTTTTCGCTTATCATCAGTGGTTCCATTATGAGACGGTGATGCTGGTGCATATCCTCTCAGGAGAAATCATGCTCATCACGATTCCCTTCACCAAGCTCGGGCACATGCTCTTTTTCTTTCTTTACCGTTTCTTCATCGGAGGGGAATATAGTTTTCTGCGGGGATCGAGAACCTGGTAAACCCGGTTAGACATTTCAGCCCCGCCATAGCGGGACTCGAAGCCCGGCAGGACATGATCTCTTACAGTGTAAAGCACAAGGAGACGCCATATGAATCAAACCGTTCCAAATCAGGAAACGAAGAAGGTTGATACGAAAAAGATTAAATCATTGCTCAACCGCAGGAAGGGAAAAATGAAACGGTTCCTCTCCTATTGCGCCCACTGCAGTCTCTGTGCCGAAAGCTGTTTTCTCTATATGAAATATAAGAAGGATCCGAAATATATGCCCTCTTACAAGGTGATCAACTCTCTCGGGAAACTCTACAAGAAGAGAGGCAACGTGGATTGGAAGTTTTTAAACGAAATCAAGGGGATCGTATGGAAAAACTGCGTGCTCTGCGGCCGCTGTTACTGTCCGATCGGCATCCATGTCCCGAGCATGATCGCCTTTGCCCGAACCATCGTAAGGTCACAGGAGGTCTACCCCCAGCTTGACGAAGCTTCTCCGGAGAGCTGGCTGTAAAAAGAAATAGGTTTTCCCGAAGGAGAGAGTAATATGAAAAGGTTAGGTTTCCGGACGATTTTTATCGCATTTTCTTTTGTCCTTTTGGCAAATTCCCTCCTGGCCCAATCGGACGTGATGATCCTCGATTCAATGAAGGGTTTGCCTGGGAAAAAGCGGCCTCCTGTCCCTTTCCCGCATAACCTCCATGTCGAGAAAGGATTGGACTGCAAAGATTGCCACCATCTTTATGAAAAAGGAAAAAATGTCCTGGATGAAAGCAGCCTGACCGAAGGAAACAAAGAGATTTTCTGTTCTTCCTGCCATGGTTCAAAGGCCAGGCTCACCCTTGAACAGGCCTATCACGGGCAATGCATGGGTTGCCACAAGAAACCTCTGAAAGAACAGAAAAAGGCTCCCCCCCGATATTGCGGGGGATGCCATATCCGGAAGTGATAGAGTACAGAGTCTTGAAAAACCTTTAAATGTTCTACATACTGGAGGAGAAAAATGATCGTCGCTGAAAGAAAACCTTTGGATGAAATCAAGGAGATGGTCAAAAGCTACAAAAAGCTCTTAACCGTGGGCTGCGGAGGATGCACTTCCATCTGCTATACGGGCGGACAGAGGGAAGTCGGGTTACTCAATGAAGACCTGAAAAATAGTTTAGAGCAGGAGGGGATGGCCACCCGGCCGGACGGCTTTACGATAGAGCGCCAGTGCAACGCCGATTTTTATCCCGAATTGGATGAAATCGCAAGAAACTACGACGCCCTTCTTTCCATGGCTTGCGGCGCCGGCGTCCAATTCCTGGCCGACCGATACCCTGAAAAGCCCGTTTTCCCCGCTCTAAACACCATCTTTGTCGGAATCGACAAGGATGTCGGCTGGTTTGAGGAAAATTGCCGGACCTGCAGAGAATGCGTCATCGGTGAAACCGGAGGGATCTGCCCGGTCACCCGATGCGCAAAAAGCCTTTTCAACGGCCCCTGCGGTGGAACCTCCCGGGAAGGAAAGTGCGAGGTGAGCAAAGACACCCCCTGCGCCTGGTATGAAATTTTCAAACGACTGAAGGATCAGAGCCGGCTGGAGAACATTCTGAAGGTCAAGCCTGCAAGGGAGTGGAAAAACCAGACCCGTGGGACAATGATTCACGAAGCTTATCAAAAGAGATATGCCAAATGAGATGGGATAACTTACCCCCGGAGAAGACAACCCATTGACTTTTTTCCTCTAAATTATATAATGTGGCCACTTTTCCCTTGGCGTGACATAGACCTCCATCGGAAAGATTCGTTCTGTTGGAACCGCTCATCCATCCGGAACGCAGGACGTTTACAGCTTGAGTTGACTCGAGAGGAGAAAACCCATGTCATTTAAGGATCAACTCCATTCAGGGAAGTTTGCCGTAACGGCTGAACTTCAACCCCCAAAAGGGACCGATCTCTCCGAACTCTATGAATATGCGGAACGCTGGCGGAACCGGGTAGATGCGGTCATGATTCCAGACCTCCAGAACGGGATCATGAGGCTGGGCTCACTCTCGGCATGCGCCCTCCTGAAGGAAAAAGGAATGGAAGTCATCTACGATCTCTCCTGTGCCAATCGAAACCGCTTGGCCCTTCAATCGGAACTTCTCAATGCGGCTGCCCTTGGCTTGAAGAATCTCCTCCTCCTTCAGGGCGATCCTCCCTCCATGGGGGATCATTTTGACGCTCAACCTGTTTTTGATCTCGATGTGATGGGCTTGCTTGGCGCTGCCAAACGTCTCCAGGAAGGCTATGATCTCGTCGGGAATGACCTCAATGGAAAACCCGTGTTCTTTGTCGGAACCCAGATCAATGCGGCCGCCCAGGGCCATTGCCTCGACCTCGAGCTCATGACCATGGAGAAAAAGATCCGCGAGGGGGCCAATTTTTTCCTCGCTGGTTCCATCTACGATCCGGGCTTGCTTGAAAATTTCATGAAGAAAGCGGCCCACTTCAAAGTCCCTGTCATTGTGGGCATCACCCTGCTCAAATCGGTCGGAATGGCCCGCTATATCAGTAAACATGTGGAGGGGGCATCCATCCCGGATGCCATCATCGATCGCTTGCTCAAGGCCCCTGATAAGCAGAAAGTAAGCATTGAAATCGCCGGAGATCTCATCAGAGACGTTACACCCCTCTGCCAGGGCATTCAGATCGTTCCTCTCGGATGGGAACCTCTCGTTCCTATCCTTCTCGACCAGGCGGGGTTGTAACAGATGATGATACCCAAATCCCCCTCAATCCCCCTTTTTCAAAGGGGGAAGTATTTCTCCTCCCTTTGGCAAAGGGAGGTGGGGAGGGATTTTATGGAACCTTTTTCATGATGGCGAAGAAACTATCTCCACCGACAAAAAGAAAAAGGACGGCCCATCCACTCGTCCTTGTCGACCGGAAAGAAGAGGCCGGGATGTTTCAGGCCATTGCCGAGCTTGGCAACGACGGGATCCTCGTCTTCGATAAAAATCACCGGATCGAATATGCCAATCGAGTGGCCTCGGAGGTTACCGGATATAGAAACGAGCAGTTACTCGAGATGACCATTCTCTCGCTTCTCGACAAACCCCATCAGTCCTTTATCGAAGACCTCTTCATCCATCCCGAACGGTATGGCGAAAAAACCTGCGCAGAAGCCCATCTGATCACCTCCACCGGTGAGGTCAAGGAAGCCGAAATCTGCATTGCCCTGGCCAAGACATCTCATGGAATCCGAAAAGGCTATGCCTATCTCAAGGATATCACGGACCGGAAAAAATATGAAAGCGATTTAAAGAACTCCGAAGAAAAGCTCCGGAGGCTTTTCGACAGGGTAAGACACGGCCTTTTCATCAGCTCGAAAGAGGGCAAGTTCCTCGAATGCAACCAGGCCCTTCTCGACATGATGGGTTATACCGACAAAGAGGAATTTCTCAAAATCGATATTGCCCGGGATCTCTATGTCAACCCGAAAGACCGGGAAATTTTTATGGAAAGGACCGAGAGGGACGGCTTTGTCAAAGACATGGAGGTGGAATTCCGCAAGAGGAATGGGGATAATATTACGATCCTGCTGACCGGCCATCCCATTAAAAACGAAAAAGGCGAAATCATCGGTTATGAAGGGATTAACCTGGACATCACGGAGAGGAAACGGATTGAAGACGAACTCCGTGAGGCCAATGAATTCTTCACAAACCTGATTAAGAGTTCTGTCGATGGCATCATCGCCGCCAATATGCAGGGAAATATTTTCATCTTCAATAAAGGGGCGGAGGCCCTGAGCGGATATAAGGCCGATGAGGTGATCGGAAAGGTTCACATCACCCAGATTTACCCCGAAGGGATTGCAAAGGAGATTATGAAAAGGCTCCGGAGCCCGGATTACGGAGGAGTTGGAAAACTCCTTCCCACTCAATTCAACGTGGTTAATAAGGAGGGGGAAGAGATACCCATACAAATCTCCGCCGCCCTCATTTACAACAGAGCCGGGCAGGAGGTAGCCAGTGTCGGCATCTTTACCGACCTGAGGTCCCGTCTGTTGATGGAGAAAAAACTTCAGGAGACCCATCTTCAGCTGGTCAGCTCTGAGAAGATGGCTTCCCTCGGAAAACTGGCCGCCGGCATTGCCCACGAGATCAACAATCCCCTGGGCGGCATCCTCATTTACTCCAGTCTGATGCTGGAGGACCTGCCGGAGGAAGATCCCAAACGGGGCGACCTTGCCCGAATTGTCCAGGAGGCGGGACGCTGCAAGGAGATCGTAAAAGGTCTGCTTGAATTTGCCCGACAGACCGAACCGAAGCGGGAACCCACGGATATTAACCGGGCGATCAACGACGGGCTTTTCTTCCTGGTCAATCAGGCCCTTTTCCATAATATCCGGATCGTCAAGGAGTTGGACCCCTTCCTGCCCTTTGTGCGGGGAAATTCAGGCCAACTGAAACAGGTCTTTATGAATATTATCGTCAATGCGGCAGAGGCCATGCATGGGAACGGGACCCTAACCATCCGGACCTCGGTCTCTGCGGACAGGAAGACGGTATGGATTGGATTTACGGATACGGGTGAAGGCATCCCAGAAGAGAACCTCTCCCGTATCTTTGACCCCTTTTTCACGACAAAGGACGTAGGAAAAGGGACCGGCTTGGGGCTTGCCACCTCTTTTGGAATCATTGAAGAGCATGGAGGAAAAATCAGTGTGAATAGCAAGGTCGGCGAGGGCGCGACGTTTGCGATCGAGCTCCCCGTTCACCTCGAAAATAACCAAGGATAAGAGATAGACGAGCGACCAAATCAAACATCGCAGAAGGAGGGTAAGAAGATGGCGAAGAAGATATTGATTGTGGATGACGATCCGGATTTGGTGGAAGCAGTATCAATGATCCTGGAGTCGAAGAATTACGATGTTGCGGCCGCCTATGGCGGAATAGAGGGATTGCAGAAGGCAAAGTCCGAGAATCCGGATCTGATCGTTCTCGATGTGATGATGCCGGACAAGGACGGGTATGCGGTCTGCAAGGAATTGAAAGCCGATTCCCAGTTGAGCAGGATTCCCGTCCTTCTTCTGACAGCGGTCGTCTCCAAGATCTCCACCACCCGCTACACCCAGCAGATGGGTATGGAGACCGAGGCAGATGATTACATCGATAAACCCGTCGAGCCCGAGGTTCTCGTGAAGCGAATCGAAGCCCTGCTCTCAAAATGAGATAGAGGATCGTCCTGCAAGGCAGGACTTGAGGAGCGGCCCTTCTGGCCTTGAGGATATGAAATTGAGGGCCTGCCGCAGGATCAGTTACCTCCTGCCTCAAGTCCTGCGGCAGGGCGCTCCTCAAGCGAAGTGCTCCTTATAGGGGAAGACATGCCTGACCCAATCAACATTCTTGTTGTCGACGATGAACAGATCATGCGGGATGGCTCTTCCCGCATCCTCTCCAAAGACGGATGGGAAGTCCTCACGGCTGATAACGGGCAACAGGGGCTCGAAATCATCAGGAATCAGCCTGACCAGATCGATGTCATCCTCCTGGACCTGATGATGCCGGGGATGAGCGGAATGGAAGTTCTGGACCACATCCGGTCAATCGATCCAAACCTCCTCGTCATCGTCATTACCGGCTACGCCACGGTCGAGTCGGCCGTGGAGGCGATGAAGAAAGGAGCCTACGATTTTATCCCCAAGCCGTTCACTCCCGACCAGCTCCGCATTGTCGTCAGAAGAGCCCTGGATAAAAGGAATCTGCAAAAAGAGGCGGAGTTCCTACGACGGGAGCGGGAGAAATCCCTTCGGGATATTGCGACGGAAAAATCGAAGATCAAAACGATCATCAACTGTATGGGGGATGGCGTCCTGGTCTGTGACCGGGACGGTTATATTGTTCTCACCAATCCCGCCGCCGGCCGAATGTTGAAGGTTTCCGAAACCTCCCTGATCGGAAATTTTCTCTCCCAGTGCAACCTTGACCCGGAACTATCCATGACCATTGAGGAGAGCTTGAAGTCAAAAGATCTGAATTATACCTCTGTGTCCCAGGAATTGGGGATAGGTGAATCCGGTGAAACCTTTTTGCGCGCCCACACTGCGCCCGTCCGGAGTGACCTTGGCGAAACCATGGGCTCTGTCACCGTTTTGCAGGATATCAGCCATCTGAAAGAACTCGATAAAATGAAATCGGAGTTTATCGCCATGGTCGCTCACGAACTTCGAGCGCCGATCGCCGCCGTTGAACAACAACTCAATGTCATCCTCAATCGCGTGGCCGGAGACCTCACCGAAAAACAGGAGAAACTGCTCGTCCGCGCCAAAGAGAGGACAAAGGGACTGCTCAACCTGATCAAGGATCTGCTCGACCTTTCCAAAATTGAGGCAGGAAGAATGGTCCAATACAAGGAGCCCCTGACACTCCAGGAGATCATTCAGAAAGTGGTGGACTTAATGAGGGTGGAGGCTGAAAACAAGAAGATCGACCTCCAGTTTCCTATCCCGTCTCAAAATCCGCTCATCCACGCCGACCGGACCAGCATGGAAGGCATTTTTACCAACCTCATCTCCAATGCGATCAAATATACTCCGGAGGGAGGAAAGGTCTGGGTGAGCCTGAGCGAAGAGAGAGGATTTGCCAAAGCCTTGGTTTCAGACACAGGCATTGGCATCAAGAAAGATGATCTCCCGCGTATCTTCGATAAATTTTACCGGGTGAGGACCATCGAGACCCGCCAGATCGTCGGAACAGGCCTCGGTCTTTCCATCGTCAAGAGCATCGTGGATGCTCATCTCGGATCTATTTCCGTCGAGAGTGAGGAAGGAGGAGGCACCACCTTCACTGTTCTGCTCCCAAAAGAATCGAACCCTCAGCCGCATTCATAATTATTGGTAAGGACAAAGGTTTTTCCATTGCCGAAATCGCACACTAAATTTTTGCCATGTGAAAGTTATTTTTAGTGGGTCGGACCGAGGGTGTAACCAACCTGTTTTTTCAGGGGTCTCATTACCCTCTACAACCTCTCTTCAATTTTCGGATAATTATTTAGGCGCAGCAGATGAATGGCGGATGATTCCGAACGTCCTATACCAGTGACGAAATCGGATAATTACAGTGCATCATCGGATGATTATCGGATGATTCAATTATTAAGAACCGCTTTCCCTGAGGATGTACTTCGCACTCCGGCCTGACCCTTTACGAGCCAATAGATTCCTCCTGACGAGACCTACCAGATCACGATGAGCAGTGTCCCTGGCAACGTGCAATGTCTCAATGCACCATCCGGTCGTCACGTAACCGCTTTCCAATGCGTGCGCCATAATTTGGCGCTGTCTCTCGTTCAACTGCGCCTCCACAGCCGGGGTAATCAGAAGCCGCTTCTCATGCACCCGAAGGCGCTCGATGTTCTCGCCGGGCCCCTGGAAAATGACTTGAAAGTATCCCATATCGGTGCCGAGGAGCGGCGGATCGAGCCCGTGGTCGAGCATCTGGTCGCGCATCCTGCGGAAGCCGCTGCCGCGTTCCTCAATACGGTGAAAATAGGAAAGGCTCTGGGCCAAAACCGGATTGCGCGAACAGGGTCGATACTTACCCCTTCTCAGACTGGCAATGGTAATCGGCTTGGGTGGAAGACCCGGGCTGGAGAGTACAACACGGTCTGCAAAGACTTCGAGTAGGATTTTGCGTCCCGCGTCCTCGTACTGGCGGTGAGCAACCGCGTTCACCAGAGCCTCACGCAGCCCATCGACGGGATACTCGTCGAGGCGCATACGGTTGAGACCAATGATGCGCATTGGATGGCGTGTGTTCCGATCAATGAAGGCAATGGCGCGATCGATCGCCAACGGCATGGGTGCCCGAATGTCCTCGTGATCCCGCGGGTCGCCGTCTGCTTCCGTACTGCGGTAGGCATCGGCGAGGATGCGACACTGGGGGAACACGATCGAGGGATCCTTGGCAAGGAGAACGATGCCTGCAGCCGTGGCGTAGGTTTCGCTCATGCCATAATCATGCCAGGAAAGGCCGCGAGCAGAGGCGCCGGACATGAGATCCGCCGACGAAAGACTGCCCGCATCTCGGTTCTCTGCAACAGCAATCAATCTCCGTAGCACCTCGTGGTCAAGATCCTGCCAACGGAAACGAGCAAGCCGTTGCGATTCGAACAAGGAAGTGGCCTCGATGGTCTGTTCAGCGATCTGGTTCTCATCGCTGGTTGGTGCGATGCCAAACCGGTCTTTCAGCAGCTTGACCAGAGCGGAACGAACCTCCTTTTGAAGTTCGATGACGTTGCCGAAACGCTTGTACTTCGGTCCGTCTGCATCGAGTTCAGTAAGGAGCTTCGATGTCCCTTCCTCCCTTTTTGCGCTACGTTCACCCTTGATGAAGGCAAGGATGGGAAGTTTCCTCTCCTTCGCCCGTCGATATTCGGCGTGAGTGATAGATAGTCCATTTAGAGGCGTGCCGTACTCGATGCCCACGATGAGCAGATATATGTTGCAGCCGTCGAGGGATTCGAGGCAGGTCTCCAGGGCCTTGCCCGGCGAGGCGGGCTCGAACTCAAAAAGCACTGGAACATAATGCGCCGAAAGAAACGGGTCGGTGCTTACCAGGTTCTGCACAATGAGGCGTTCGTCTTCAAGCTCTTTTTGTACCGAACTCACGAATATGCGGAGCTTCGCTGTCATCGGAACGTCTCTCCCCCGTACCAACACCTCATCAAGGTCGTAGTTGACAGTCTCATACGGACCCTTATCTTGAATTCCCGGTATTCTTCACCCCTGAAATTGATCCCACTATACCAGAAGGTCCGCAATATGGCAATACCACCCAAACGGCCTTAGGGCGTCAATTCATAAAGCCCAGCGTCGATTTATGGGGTATCCTGCGGGATGGTGTAATCAAAAAGGCAAAAATACTGGTTATCGATGAAATTAGGTTCATCTGCCTCTCCTCTTTGAGAAGGATGAGAATAATACTGCAACAGATCGTGGCATCGTGCAAAGGATGGGAGGCCGTCTTCTTGAGAGCTGTCAAGAACCACTTTCTCCTCTCTTGATTACGCGGATTCCAAGAAATAATTACACAGATTCTCACCTCATTTCTTTCCATGGCGAGCAATCATTCGGAATTGCTATAAAATTAAATTTTTGGTATAAATGGGTCAACTTCCAGGGTAGTTCATGGATCTTTAATGGAAGATTCAAATAATTGCTTCAATCTGAGGTGTTCCGGGGTTTAAAAGACAGTTCAGATGATAGATCTAGCGTGACTTTATTACGATTATTTCAATTAAAGTCATAACATCTTGTAACCTGAGGAATAATCGTCCATCTCAGTTGTATACACTGAATGGGATATTGGTTTTCAGCTCTTTGTCAATTAAATCG
>Ga0194119_10011151_pt1 | contig 11693 bp, 8 predicted proteins | sample TA2MahC100mmetaG_FD_148620 | JGI IMG/M metagenome (GOLD analysis project Ga0194119, IMG submission 148620) | Freshwater microbial communities from Lake Tanganyika, Tanzania - TA2015018 Mahale Deep Cast 100m | ecosystem: Environmental > Aquatic > Freshwater > Lake | place: Tanzania: Lake... | reverse complement strand
CGCGGCATTCGCCGACCCCCAGCCCCGCTCACTTGGCCGGCTGGGGCTATGGGCTTGCCGAAAACCGTCAGTCGGGTGAAGATAGGCTCACAATCGCTGGCCATCTGGCGAATGTGGGATTATACCAGTCGACTCTTCGCGGATCGTTGTTGGATACGTAGCCTCTCGCGAAGCGCGTCTGCCATTGCGAGGAAAAAACCAAATCGTCGGCGAGGGTGGTCAATGCCTGCAATTCGCTATGCGAGCCTTCCAACTCGCGTAGAGCTTTTTCGAGATAAATGCCCAGCGCCAGATTGGCGCCCGCCAGCGCGACGAGCAGCAGGAAGAAGATCGAGAAAAAAGTTCGAAGCTTCATCGTCTCTCGCCTCGCTATAGGCGGGACTCCGTATCGGGAGACCGCAGGGGCGCATAGGTAGGTGATTTGTTGGCAGGCGCACAAGGGCGCGAAACATGGCCTCGCAATCGCCTAGCCTCGCCCGCGATAGGGCGGCACGCCCTGATCGGGCAGCCACAGCCCTTCGGGCGGCGCGCCGCTCTGCCAGAAAACGTCGATCGGCATGCCGCCGCGCGGATACCAATAGCCGCCGATGCGCAGCCATTTCGGCGCCAGCGCCGCGACGAGATCGCGCGCGATCCGCAGCGTGCAGTCTTCGTGAAAGGCGCCGTGGTTGCGAAAGCTCCCCAGATAAAGCTTCAGCGCCTTCGACTCGACCAGCCATTCGGCGGGAACATAGTCGATGACGATATGGGCGAAATCCGGCTGTCCGGTCACCGGGCAAAGCGAGGTGAATTCGGGCGCGGTGAAGCGCACCAGATAGGCCGCATCCTGATGCGGATTGGGCACGAGGTCGAGTTCCGCCTCGTCCGGCGACGCCGGCGGCGACGCCTGGCGGCCGAGCAGCGCCGCGCCCTTATGAATCTTGGTCATGCGGCTAAGAATGGCGCCGCGCCGGCGCCGTCAAGCGGCAAGCCGCTCAGGGATCGCGCGAATCCGGGCATTCTCCGGCGCGCAGGGTGATCGGATGCGCCGACATCCAGCCCGAGAGAAAGCGGTTCTCCGGGCTCTCCAGCGCCTTGAGCATTTCGACGCGCACGATTTCCAGCCATTTCTCGCGCCTGTCAGGCGTGTTCATCTCCGCCGGCACGCCGAGATCGATGGCCTTGACCGCGAAGTGATAGGGCATCGTGTCCCAGAAGGCGACGCCGCCGCGCTCGAGCATCCCCGACACGTCTTTTTCCGCAATATGCGCGATCTGCTCCTGCTCCGCGATCGGAACGGCGCCGGGCGCCCCGCTGTTCGGCGCGACGATGGCGACGCCGTTGCGATAGAAGCGGTTCTGCTTTGCCCCCTTGCGCGTCGCGATAAGATTGCCGCCGACGACAAAGGCGACGCCCGTGCCCTCGAACGCGCATTTCAATGTCCGATCGAAGCAATGGCTGGCGCCGACCATCAGCGCGCTGCAGCTGGTCTCGACCCAGCGCGCAAGAGTTTCCGGTGTGACATCAAGCACATAGGCGAGACCGGGCATGTCCTCGACCTGGTATTCGCATTTTTGCACGAGCTGCGCCGGCCAGCCGAGAAAATCGTCCTGCGCCGGCGCGCAATTGGATCGGATGGGGGATTTTTCCAAAATCGCCTTGGCTGCGGCGACATGTTCCGGCGACTGGGCCGGCGCAAGGGTCGGCAGGGAAAGCCCAAGACAAAGAGCGAAGACGGCGACGCCCCGACCCGATCGCCTATCGAAGCGCGCCATTCCTACCTCCCGGCGGACCGTCGCGCCTGACGGCGCCGCCCGCTCCATTGAGCATGCTCAAGGATAGGTTGAGGGCCGCGCCAGTCAATGGAATTGGCGGACCCGCTCACGCCGCGGCGCAGCATCGTCGCGTCAAAAGCGCGCGCCCGGCGCAAAGCTTTTTGCGGCCGAGGCTTTTCGCGACGCTGCAATCGGTCTAAGAAGTCGCGCCGCTCCGCGCCGCATCTTAAGAGGCTGAAATGACCGAGATCGTCGACATCCACGCCCGCGAAATTCTTGATTCCCGCGGGAATCCAACCGTCGAGGTCGAAGTGACGCTGGAGGACGGCTCCTCGGGCCGGGCGGCCGTTCCGTCCGGCGCCTCTACCGGCGCGCATGAGGCGGTGGAAAAACGCGACGGCGATAAGTCGCGCTTTCTCGGCAAGGGCGTTCTCGCGGCGGTCGACAACGTCAATGACGAAATCGCCGGAGCCCTGCTCGGCTTCGAGGCCGAGGACCAGGTCGCCATCGACGAGGCGATGATCAAGCTCGACGGCACGCCCAACAAGGCGCGACTCGGCGCCAACGCCATTCTCGGCGTGTCGCTCGCCGTGGCCAAGGCGGCGGCCGAAGCGACGGCGCTGCCGCTCTATCGCTATGTCGGCGGCGTGCAGGCGCGGGTGCTGCCGACGCCGATGATGAATATCGTCAATGGCGGCGTGCATGCCGACAATCCGATCGACTTCCAGGAATTCATGATCATGCCGACCGGCGCGCCGAATGTGCGCGACGCCATCCGCTGGGGCGCGGAGATTTTCCACACGCTCAAGGCGGCGCTGAAGAAAGCCGGCCTCAGCACCTCGGTCGGCGACGAAGGCGGCTTCGCGCCCAATCTGCCCTCCGCCGAAGCCGCGCTCGACTTCATCATGAAGGCGATCGAAACGGCGGGCTTCAAGCCCGGCGTCGACGTGCATCTCGCCTCCGACTGCGCCGCGACGGAATTCTTCAAGGACGGCAAATATGTCTACGAAGGCGAGGGCGTGACGCGCTCGATCGACGAGCAGGTCGCCTATCTCGCCAAGCTCGCCGGCGCCTATCCGATCGTGTCGATCGAGGATGGCATGGCCGAGGACGACTGGACGGGATGGAAGAAGCTTACCGACGTTCTGGGCGATAAGGTTCAGCTCGTCGGCGACGATATTTTCGTCACCAATGTCATTCGGCTCAATGAAGGCATCAAGCAAGGCGTCGCCAATTCGCTGCTGGTCAAGGTCAATCAGATCGGCACGCTGACTGAGACGCTCGCCTCGGTCGAAACCGCGCATCGCGCCGGCTACACCACCGTGTTTTCGCATCGCTCCGGCGAGACCGAGGATTCGACCATCGCCGATCTCGTCGTCGCGACGAACAGCGGCCAGATCAAGACCGGCTCGCTCGCCCGCTCCGACCGCATCGCCAAATACAATCAGCTCATCCGCATCGAGGAGGAGCTCGGCGACGCGGCGATCTACGCCGGCAAGAGCGCGCTCAAGGCGCTGGCGTAGCCATTGACGCGGAATCTCGGCTCCCGCCTTCGATAGACATCATACCGGGTCCTAATGAGCGACTGGCGGCAAGCTGCGCATGCGCCTTTAGAAGATTTTGGACGAAGCCCAGTTTGTCCTTGACGACCGGCGAGATCACGAAGGGATAGATATCGGGCTGTCCCATCGATCGGTTGATGTTGTTCAATGCGAATGAAATATCGAGCCAGTTGTCGATCATCTCATTGATCTCGGGATAGGCATAGGGATCGAAATCGACCCGCGCCGGAGAGCCGTCGTCGCGTCGCACCACGAGCCCGGCGCTCCGGCCGGTTTCGAGCGTATCGACGATATGGAGATAATGCGCGAAGGTTTCGGCAAAATCCTCCCAGGGGTGACATGAGGCATAGGCGCTGATGTGATTCCGGGGCCAGTCGGCGGGAGGCCTCTGTTCATAATGTCTCTGCAAGGACGCTGAATAGTCGATCCGCTCGTCTCCAAAGAGTTCGCGAAACGAGTGGAGAAGCTCGGAACGCGCGACGATGCGATCCCAATAGTAGTGACCGATCTCATGCCTGAAATGGCCGAGCAAGGTGCGGTAGGGCTCGCCCATCTCGTCGCGCATTTTCTCGCGCGCCGGATCGTCGGCCTCCTTCAAGGCGATGGTGATCAGACCCGAACTATGGCCGGTCAGGACAGGCTTTTGTAAAGGCTCCTCCGCAAGGAAATCGAAGATGAGCGGCGCACCGTCGTTCTCGGCGGCGTGCGGCGCAGGAAGATTCAGCCGGATCAGGCTGTAAAACAGCCGCCGTTTGGCGGTCTCGATTTTTCGCCAGGCGGCGTGGCGCTTTTCATCCGATAGGTCGGGCACGGTTCGATTGTGCCGGCAGGCGAGACAATATTCCGACGAGCAGCCCTTCTCGACCATCCAGTTGCAGCCATGCAGCTCCCAGTTTTTGCAAAAGCGATATTCGCGCGCAGGGTCGGCCAACGCGATCCACCCGTCGCCGGCAGGATTCACCGCCGTCATTTCTCCGTTGCTTGCGAGGTAGCCGAGCTTGTGCCCGCAGCTTTCGCATTTGACGTTCTCAAAGAGTATGCTCTGGCGGCAGACTTGGCATCGAAAGGCTTTCATCGGAGCATTTCCCGGGACGCGCTGCGGCGATAACCGCGCGGCGGACCGAATGTTCCGGCTGCGACGGGCGCGATGATCGGCGGCGCGACCATCTCCCCGAATATCCCTGAGGCGCCGGCGCTTTGCGCAGAACCTATCCAGCCGCTAGGCTCATTGCCGCAATTTCGGACAATGCCGCGATTTTCGCGGCGCATCAGATTGACTCTTCATGCCTCGGCCCCGCTAAACTCTCACACTGACATTGCGCCGCTCCGAGCGCGAATGGCGCTGAAACGAGACGCTCACCAACGTGTCGATCCAGATCGCCCTTCATCACGTCACCCACTATAAATATGATCGCCCGGTCGGGCTCGGCCCGCAGATCGTCCGGCTGCGTCCCGCGCCCCATTGTCGGACGAAAATCTCCAGCTACTCGCTCAAGATCGCGCCGTCCGGCCACTTCATCAACTGGCAGCAGGACCCGCACGGCAATTGGCTGGCGCGTCTGGTGTTCCCGGAGAAGGCGACTGAATTCAAGATTGAAGTCGACGTGCTGGCGGAACTCGCCGTTTACAACCCCTTCGATTTTTTTATCGAGCCCTACGCCGAGGACTTCCCCTTCGCTTATCCGGAGGAGCAGAAGATCGAGCTTGCCGCCTATCTCGAGCCAGAAGACGTCGGCCCGCTGACGGAAGGCTTCGTCCAAAGCCTGCCGCGAGAAAAGATGCGCACCATCGATTTTCTCGTCGAACTCAACGCGCGACTGCATCACGCTATTCGCTACGTCATAAGGATGGAGCCCGGCGTGCAGGCGCCGGAAGAAACGCTCGCGCTGGAGTCGGGCTCCTGCCGCGATTCCGCATGGCTTCTCGTGCAGATTCTGCGCAAGCTTGGTCTCGCCGCGCGCTTCGTCTCCGGCTATCTCATTCAGCTGAAGGCCGACGTCGATCCGATCGAAGGCCCGAAGGGAACCGATCGCGACTTCACCGATCTGCACGCCTGGGCGGAGGTTTTCCTGCCCGGCGCCGGCTGGATCGGTCTCGACGCGACGTCGGGCCTCTTCTGCGGCGAAGGTCATTTGCCGCTCTGCGGCGCGCCGCATTACCGCTCCGCAGCGCCCTTATCGGGCTTCGTCGAGCCTGCTCAGGTCGATTTCAATTTCGAGATGCGCGTCGATCGCATCAATGAGGCGCCGCGCATCACCGCGCCCTTCTCCGACGACGCCTGGCGCCGGCTCGACGCGCTGGGCGATAGGGTCGACGCGGATCTTAAGGCGCTCGACGTTCGCCTCACCATGGGCGGCGAGCCGACATTCGTCTCGATCGATGATTTTGAATCCGCCGAATGGAACACGGCGGCGACCGGCCCGACCAAGCGCGAGCGCGCCGACGATCTCATTCGCCGGCTGCGCGCGCGTTTCGCGCCGAACGGCTTTCTGCATTACGGCCAGGGCAAATGGTATCCCGGCGAAAGCCTGCCGCGCTGGGCGTTCGGGCTTTACTGGCGACGCGACGGCAAGCCGATCTGGTCGGCGCCGCAACTCATCGCCGAAATCGCGAAGACGAATGGCGCGACCGCCGCCGACGCGGAAGTTTTCGTGCATGCCCTCGCGGAGCGACTGGGGGTCGGCGCCGAACATGCCGTGCCGGCTTACGAGGATCCCGCACATTGGATGGTCAAGGAGGGCGCGCTTCCGGTCAATGTCGATCCTTCCGATCCCAAGATCGACGACGCGGAAGAACGCTCGCGCATGATGCGCGTGTTCGAGCGCGGCCTCAGCAAACCGACCGGGTTCGTCCTGCCGATCCAGCGCTGGAATGCGCGCGCCGAGTCTCGATCGCGGTGGACGTCGGAGAAATGGACGCTGCGCCGCGGAAAGCTGTTCCTGGCGCCGGGCGATTCGCCGATCGGGCTGCGGCTTCCGGTGGCGTCCCTGCCCAAGCTCTCCGAGGAGGAATATCCCTATATTCATCCGCAGGACCCCTTCGCCCCGCGCGAACCGCTGCCGGAGCCCGGACATTTCTGGCGCATCCGGGGCGGCGGTCAGATGTCCGGCGGACAGGCGCGCCAGGACGTGCACGAACAGTCGATCGTCGAAGGCGCGGTGCGGACCGCCTTCACCATCGAGCCGCGCGACGGCCGTCTCTGCGTGTTCATGCCCCCTGTCGCGACGCTCGAGGACTATCTCGAACTGCTCGAGGCGGTCGAGGAGAGCGCCAAGGCCACCGGCCTGCCGCTCCATGTCGAAGGCTATCCGCCGCCGGACGATCCGCGCCTCGAGGCAATCAGGGTGACGCCCGATCCCGGCGTCATCGAGGTCAATATCCACCCGGCCGCCACATGGCGGCAGGCCGTCGAGACGACGACCGCGCTTTATGAGGACGCCCGGCAGGCGCGATTGACCACGGCGAAATTCATGATCGACGGCCGGCAGATCGGTTCGGGCGGCGGCAATCACGTCGTGCTCGGCGGCGCGACGCCAGCCGACTCCCCCTTCCTGCGTCGCCCCGATCTCTTAAAGAGCCTCGTGCTCTACTGGCAGCGCCATCCCGCGCTGTCCTATCTGTTCTCCGGCTTGTTCATCGGTCCGACGAGCCAATCGCCGCGGGTCGACGAGGCGCGGCACGACTCGCTTTACGAGCTCGAGATCGCGCTGGCTCAGGTGCCGTCTTCTGGCGAAGCCTATGTGCCGCCATGGCTCGTCGATCGGCTGTTCCGCAATCTGCTGGTCGATGTGGCCGGCAACACGCATCGCGCCGAAATCTGCATCGACAAGCTCTATTCGCCCGACGGACCGACCGGGCGTCTCGGCCTCGTCGAATTCCGCGCTTTCGAAATGCCGCCCGACGCCCGCATGAGTCTGGCGCAGCAATTATTGCTTCGCGCTCTCGTCGCCTGGTTCTGGCGCGAGCCGCAGCACGGCGATCTGGTGCGTTGGGGAACGGCGCTGCACGACAAATTCATGTTGCCGCACTTCGTCTGGCAGGATTTCCTCGGCGTGCTCGATGATCTGGGCCGCGCCGGCTACGCCTTCGAGCCGGAATGGTTCGAAGCGCAGCGCGAATTCCGCTTCCCGCTGGCGGGCAGCGTCGAACATGGCGGCGTCCATCTCGAAATTCGCGGCGCGCTCGAACCCTGGCATGTGATGGGCGAGGAAGGCGCCGATGGCGGCACGGTGCGCTACGTCGACTCTTCGCTCGAACGCCTGCAGGTCAAGGCGACGGGCCTCGTTGCGGGTCGCCACGTCATCGCCTGCAACGGACGCCGCGTTCCGATGACCGGCATCGGCGTCCCGGGAGAGGCGGTGGCGGGCGTGCGCTTCAAGGCCTGGCAACCGCCCTCCGGCCTGCATCCGACGCTGCCGGTCCAGGCGCCGCTGACCTTCGACGTGATCGACAGCTGGAGCCAGCGCTCGCTGGGCGGCTGCGTCTATCATGCGACCCATCCCGGAGGCCGCAATTACGACTCCTTCCCCGTCAACAGTAACGAAGCCGAAGCGCGGCGGCTGGCGCGATTTGAAGATCACGGACATACGCCCGGCCCGGTCGATCCGCCGCGCGAGGAGCCAGGCCAGGAATTTCCGCTCACACTCGACCTGCGGAGGAGCATTGTTCGCTGAGCGCGACATTGAATCGGACGATGCCGCCCAGCGCGTCGCGGCCTGGATCGCCGATTACGCGCCGTCGCACGATGCGCCCGACGAGTTGCTTGACGGCGACGGCCGTCCGCGGGAGCGCTGGCTTCAGTTCCTCCATTCGCTCGCGGCCTTAGGCGACGCCGGCCTGGAGCAGCGCTTCGCCGCCGCCGCCCGGCGCATCGACGACATGGGAATTTCCTACCGAGTTCATGGCGAGGCCAAGGAGCGCAGCTGGCCGCTCGGGCGCCTGCCGCTCCTGATCCCGGAGTCGGAATGGCGCGACATCGCGGCGGGAGTCGCGCAGCGCGCGGAGCTTCTCGAGCGGATCCTGCACGACATTTATGGCGATGCGCGGCTTGTCGCCGAGGGCGTCCTTCCGGCCGCGGCCGTAACAGGTTCGCCGAACTTCATCCGGCCGATGTGTGGCGTGACGCCGCCGGGCGGACGTTGGCTTCGCTTTTACGCCGCCGACGTCGGACGCGGGCCTGACGGAAACTGGCGCGTGCTCGGCGATCGCGCGCAGGCGCCCTCCGGCGCCGGCTACGCCCTGGAAAATCGGCTCGTCCTGTCGCGCGCGCTGCCAAGTCTCTATCGGGACATGAACGTCGAACGCCTGGCGCCGTTCTTTCGGGACTTCCGCACGAGCATTTCCCGCGTCGCCCAGCGCGTCGATCCGCGCATCTGCCTGCTGACGCCAGGCCCTTGGAGCGAAACCTATTCCGAACAGGCGCATCTCGCCCGCTACCTTGGTCTTGCGCTGGTTGAAGGCGAAGATCTCGCGGCGAGCGACGGCAAGCTGCATGTGCGCACCATCGCCGGCCTGAAGCGCGCCGACGTCATCTGGCGCCGCGTCGACGCCGACTGGTGCGATCCCTTAGAGCAGAACGCCGCGTCGCGGCTTGGCGTCGCCGGCATGTTCGACGCCATTCGCAAAGGCGCCGTCGTCGTCGCAAACATGCCGGGCGCGGGCGTTATCGAATCGCGGGCGCTGATGAGCCTGACGCCGGAATTGTCGAAACGCGTGCTCGGCGAGAGCCTGAAGCTTTCGACGATCGAAACCATCTGGTGCGGACGGGAAAGTGAACGCAGGCAGGTTATCGACACGTTGAACGAATTTGCCGTCGTCAGCGCCTTCGCCGACCGGCTCCCCGGTTTGGGCGAAGGACGCGAGGCGCTCGGCGGCGCACTCACCGACGGGGAGCGCGCGCGACTGATCGACGCCATAAATCAGCGCGGCGTCGACTATGTCGCTCAGGCGCCGACTAAGCTCTCCACGACTCCGGCCTGGATCGAGGGCCGGCTGTCGCCGCGACCTTTCGTCTTGCGGGTTTTCGCCGCCGCGACGCCTGAGGGATGGACCGTCATGCCCGGCGGCTTCTGCCGCATCTCCAACCAGCCGGATGCGCGCGCCGTCTCGATGGACGCCGGCGCCCAGTCGAGCGACGTCTGGGTGTTGTCGAGCAGTCCGATCAAATGGTCGACGCTGCTGCCGTCCGACGAGGACCCGCCGATCGTGCGCGCGCTCGGCAATCTGCCGAGCCGCGCCGCCGACAATCTGTTCTGGATGGGCCGCTATCTCGAACGCGCCGAAGCGACATTGCGAATCGTGCGGACTCTCGCCGCGCGGCTGGGCCAGCCGCAACACATCGATCCGCAAGGGCGCCAGTCGATCGAACGGCTCGCGCGATTGCTGATTGCCTGGGGCGCGGCGCCGGAAGAAGTGGCGGACATCAACCCGACGCAGATCGCGCTGGCGGCGACCATCGACGCCGACGCTTACGGTTCGGCGCTGTCGGTCCTGCGCAGCGCAAAACGGGCGGCGTCTATCGTGCGCGAACGCCTCTCTTACGATGTCTGGCAGCTTGTCGGACGCATCGAAACGCGTCTGACGCGCGCCGGCGCGGGCGCCATTACGGAGCCCGAGACGTTGGAGATCGTCGAGCGTTCGCTGCATACGCTGGCGGCTTTGTCCGGACTGATCGACGAAAATTTCAATCGCGTCGCCGGCTGGAGCTTTATCGATCTTGGCCGAAGGATCGAACGCGCCATCGGGACCTGCCGCTTTGCGCGACAATTTGCCGGCGACGAGGCGACGGTCGAATCGCTGGACGCCTTGCTCGATCTGCTCGATTCGCAGATCACCTATCGCTCCCGCTACATCGCCGGCGCGGCGCTCGCGCCCGTCCTCGACATCGCCATGCTCGATCCGTTCAATCCGCGATCGGTCGCCTTTCAAGCCATGCGCATTGACGAACATCTCGCCGCGCTGCCGTCGTTGCGCAGCGATGGCGTGATGGAGCCGCCCCGGCGGCTTTCCGTCAAGCTGCGCGCCGAACTCGAATCTGAGGACGCGCGCCGTTTGGACGCGTCGATGATTCTTGCGTGGGAGCAACGGTTGATGTCGCTCGCCGACGCAATCGCCGAGCGCTATTTCACGCATGGCGCCGATGGCGCAGCAAACTCTCAGCCGTCGCGGATTGCGTGATTTACGACATCGCCCATCGAACGACCTACAAATATGACGCGCCCGTCGCTTCGGCGCGCTGCGCCATGCGTCTGCTGCCGCGTAGCGATCGCGGCCAGACCGTGCTGTCCAGCAAGATCGAACTGTCGCCGTCGGCTGAATTCATCAGCGACAGGATCGACTTTCACGGCAATCGCGTTTGCGAAGCGCGTATCCTCGAACCGCACATCAGGCTGCGCATCTCCCTTGCGGCGCGCGTCGAGGTGGAGCGGCCCGCGCCCCCCGCGCCGGCGCTGACGCCGGCATGGGAAATCGTGAGGAGCGCGGCCCACGCTGCCGATTCGCTCCACGCCTCCTCCCCCGCCCATTATATCTATGCGAGCCGCCATGCGCCGCTGTTCATGGCGGCGACGGACTATGCGCGCGAAAGCTTTTCGCCCGGACGGCCCATCCTCGAAGGCGCGATCGAGCTGACCAACCGCATCCACGCCGATTTCGCCTATGATCCAGATGCGACGCATATTGCGACGCCCATCGTCCAGGTCTTCGAGAGCCGCCGGGGAGTCTGCCAGGATTTCGCCCATATCATGATCGCCGCTCTGCGCGGACTTGGGTTGGCGGCGTCCTATGTCAGCGGCTATCTTCGAACCTATGCGGCGCCAGGCCAGGCGTGGCTCGAAGGCGCCGATTCCACCCACGCGTGGGTCTCCGTTTGGTGCGGGCCGGAATTTGGATTCATCGACCTCGATCCCACCAACGCCATGGCGGTCGGCAATGACCATATCGCCATCGCGCTCGGGCGCGACTATGCCGATGTCTCGCCGATCGACGGCGTGATTCTGGGCGCCGGCAATCAGGACCTCGACGTCAGCGTCGACGTAAAGGAAGCCGCGAATTAAAAATTCGTTCGAAACGATTTGGGTGTCATACGAAATCCGGTTGATCTGCTCGGCTGTCATTCCCGACGCGCGCAGCGCGCGCGATCGGGAATCCAGAGCAAAACCAGCGTTCCTGGATTGGCTCTGGATTCCCGGTCAGGCCTTTGGCCTGCCGGGAATGACACAGTCCAAGCGAACCGATCAGCCGGAATTCGTATCATATGTGGACGGCCCCGCTTGGCAAGCGGTTTTTTCTCGGCGCGGAGAACCTGGGTGGCGGGTTTCGGTCATATGTCCGGCCTTTTGGCGCGGCGCTTATGTCCGCTGGCCCTGATGAAGTTCGA
>Ga0194119_10011149_pt1 | contig 11697 bp, 7 predicted proteins | sample TA2MahC100mmetaG_FD_148620 | JGI IMG/M metagenome (GOLD analysis project Ga0194119, IMG submission 148620) | Freshwater microbial communities from Lake Tanganyika, Tanzania - TA2015018 Mahale Deep Cast 100m | ecosystem: Environmental > Aquatic > Freshwater > Lake | place: Tanzania: Lake... | reverse complement strand
CCCCCCAATCCTGCTTCAAGATATGCGACGCACCTCACTGTTCACGGGTGTCATTTTGGCCGGTCTAGTCCTTAGCTCCCTGCTCCAATCCGGCTGTCGGCGTAGCTCCCGAGCACCAGTGGCGACAATCCCTGCTTCGACTCAAGTTTCTCAGGCTGTGGAAGAGCTCAATTACGCCCTGCAAGAATATCGCGATCGCAATGGCAAGATGCCCAACTCGATCGAAGAACTGCTTACGGCGTCCAAGTTGCCCCGGCCGCAACTACCCGCCGGCACACAGCTCCGGCTAAACAAGCGTTATCTGACGGTAGAAGTTGCCCCTCAAGGGGAGCGCTGAACTGGTGGCGGCCCGACGGCTGCGGAACCTCAGCCACGAACTCGAGGCAGGTGCATGGCTTAAACAATCAGGCACCGACTTGGAGAGACCTGCATCCGAGGCGCAGCGCGTGAAGTTGGTTTCCCATTCGCTGGTGGCTGGACCAGCCGCCAAAGGATTTTGCGTGGAGCAGTTGCAGGTGGCGGGAAGTCACGCCCGCGACGCGTCAGTAATTTGTGAACAGCTCCCAGTCGCCCACCACGGTGAGAAGTCGCAGCGATTTGCCGCGTGCAAGTGGGTGTGAATTGTCAAAGGAACCCTTAAACCCTACCACGAATACGCGCTGCCGGCTGGCAAGTAATTCGCTATATGATTGATCGTCCTTCAGCACGCGGTCGCCGAAGCGCGTGCGGTTGCCAGGGAATTCGAACGGCATCCGGTGTTCCGGCAGTCCGGACAGGTAGGGCCGGCGCGTCGCGCTGATGACTGGGTGCGCGTAGAACGGCAGGCCTTGCGGGATGCGATGGCGCACGATGACGAGGTCGCCCTCGCGAAACTCGCTGCGCAGCGCCAGCCCGAGCGGCTTCAGCGTTTGATTGCTGCGTAGCTTCGACTCCACCAGCGGCACTAAGCTAGCCACGGCTAGTAGTGAGACTGCGGCTATGCCGCCGGCCCACCGCGCACAGAGAGCCGGTGACCATTTACGGCTTCTCCACCACGCAGCGAGGAGCAACAGGCCGCTGCTGGTGACGGCTACCTTCACCCACATCTGGTCTTGGACCTTGAAGACGAACCAGCACGCGAGCGGAAAGGCGAGCAATGGTAGCAGCGCGGCGGTGGGCAGCACGCGCCAGAGCCAAGGTGGGGTTGGCGCGGTCTGTCTGCCTTCTCTTTTATCCTGGCCCTCTCCCGCCAGAGGAGAAAGAGCGCGACCGGCTTCGAGCGCGAAGTTGCTCCACCGCAGCGCTATCAAGGCCGCGAGTGCGGGGAACATCGGCAGAATGTAATGCATTAGCTTGGCCGTGTTGATGGAGAACACCGCGAAGGTCAGCCCCGCCCACACCGTCAGCACCAGCCAGGCTTCCTGTGTTCGCGCGTTGAGCGACCGCCAATGCGCGCGTCGCCAGAGCCAGCCCAGTAATGGTGTCCACGGCAGCAAGCCCGCTAACAAAACCGGGATGAAAAACCAGAAAGGCTGCGCACGGTTTTTTGCTGCGCCTTGCATGGCATGGCCAACGACCTGGCCCTTCACCATAAAGGCAAAAGAATCCTGAACAGTGGCCCACACCGCCCAAAACCACGGCAGCGCCAATAAGAGGAACAATGTTCCACCCGCGAGCGCGCCAAGCAGGAGAACTGAGCCGCGTGGTCCGGGTGAATTACGCCGCCACCACACCATCGCTCCGAACGCTAAAAATGGAATCGCCAACGCAATCGGCCCCTTGGTCAACACGCCGCCGGCCATCGCCGCCCACGCACCGAGTTGCCATGCGAAGCTGCGTTTGGCCGCCAGTCCGCGCGTGTCCGCCTCCGGATCGGCTTCGTCTTCATCCGCCACAGTTTCAGGCTGACTGCTGACCGCAGACGGTTCTATCAATGGATCCAAGCTCCGCCAGCTTTGCCAGAAACAGTAAATGGCCCACGCGATAAACTGCGTGAGGAAAATGTCCGTGGTCAGCATCCGCGCCATGACCCACGGCAGCGCGGAGGTGACGAATACCAACACCGCCAAACGGCCCGTCGCAGCACCTGCCACAGAGCGCACGAGCAGGAACGTGGCATACGCCGCGCTCAAGCCCGCGAGCGCCAACGGTAGCCGCACGGCCCACTCGTTCACGCCGAAGACCGACAACGATGCGGCAACGGCCCAGTAGGTGAACGGCGGCTTGTCCAAGTGCGGGACATACCAGATGTGTGGCACGAGCCAGTTGCCGGTCTCGACCATCTCGCGGGCAATTTCCGCGTAACGACCTTCGTCAGGCTCGTTGAGCGAGCGGGTGCCCAGCAGACCGAAGCAGACCAGGAGGACGAACGGTACGAACCACCACGGGGCGCGTTGGTCGGATTCGGCTTGCGGCACGGCAGAGTTGTAGCCCGCGGAGAAGCGCGGCGAAAGTGATTACTGAGTTGTGAGCTTTGGGTGATGGCGAGCAAGCTGGAGGGGAACCCGATGACTGATCCATCAGCGCAGATCAACCTGGATGTATGCCCCCTGCCGTTTTAACCAAGGTTCTGCTGTCCGCGCGGGCTTTTGTTTCGAAACCGTCCTCGTTCCTATCGACGCTGCCGAGCAGGTGTTCCGCGAGCTTACGCACAAGGAAGTTGCCTTGCCCGCCGGCGACGACTTGCTCGTGTCGTTGCCGGGCGGCAGCCAATTCGCCGCCGCGTGCGAGTTGGGCGTTTGGCTTGGCCTACGGTGCAGCGCTGGCATCTCCACCGGCACGCCGTCAGGCGTGGCAACACGACGGGCACCTACCTCAAGCCTGGTGACCAAGTGGAAGCTGCATCAAGAGAGTTGGCGTATTGCGGAACCACACGGTAGCGGAGTGGTTTTGGTCCTCTTCTCGTTCCCATCCTAATTTTAAGCCTGTTCCTTTAGCTTCAATCGGAAAAAGGATTTCGATGGGAATTTAGGTTAAGCGCAGCGAGGAAATTACGCCTCTACCCACTGCCCTGGCACCGGCTGGATCACTTTGATCTTCGGATGCCGCGCGGTGATTTGCTCCGCAAACCATGCGCGTGCAGGGCCATCGCCGTGGCCCAGTATAACGACGCGCGGTTCAACTTCGCCGACGAAAGCGAGCAGTTCATCGCGGTTCGCATGCGCAGAAAGATCGAAGTCGCGCACCTCGCATTTGCGGGTCATTTCGCCGGTGCCGGCGCTGAAGATAAAGGGCTTGCCGAGTTGGCTGGCTTTGAGCCGGCCGCCGGGCGTGTCGGGATCGGCATAACCGACAAAAAAGATGCCATGTCGGGAGTCGCTCATCATGCGCGCGGCGAGGTCGTGTGCAGCGGTGTGCTCACTCATCATGCCAGCAGTAATCACGAAGATGCGCCCCCCGGTGAGCCGCATCGCCTCCGCTTGACCCTTCTCCAAGACGACGAGGTTTAGCGCCTCGTGGAGTTGGAGGGAACTGTGCTGCCGGTGCGCGCGGTGCGCCTCGAGGTCATATATTTCCGTGAAGACGCGTCCGAGGCCGCCGATGAAGACAGGCTGCGGCTCGAGCTTTCCAGCGCGCATGGCCAGTGCAAGCGCAGCTAGGATTTCCTGCGTGCGACCCAGTGCGAAAGCCGGAATAAGCACGCTGCCCTTACGTTTTAGCGTGGCACGGATGGCCGCGATGAGCCGATCTAGCTCGTCTTCGCGGGTGAAGCCCGGCGTGGGCGCGCGATTGCCGCGCGTGGTTTCCATGATGAGAACATCGGCCCGCACGTCCTCGAACCGTGCGGCCTTGAGTAGGGTCTGGTCGTGAAAGCATACGTCGCCGGTGTAGAAAAGCGTCTCGCGCCGGCCGCGCACGAGGACGCCGGCGGAGCCAAGCGTGTGCCCGGCGTCGAAGAATTCCAGCGTCGGCGATGCGCCGCTTACGCGAGCCTTTTGGAACGCTGCCCATTCTATCTCGCGGTTGTATTTAAAGCCTTGGAATAGCGGCGCGATGTCATCGACCTCGTCGTGTGAGTAAAGCGGATACTCGCGAATCCCCAGCTCCTCGCGCTGGCGCTGCATCACGTTTACTGAGTTGTGCAGCACGCGCTCGACAAGGAAATAGCTGAGTTCGGTCATTAGCACGTGCGCGTGCGGATGGTGCCGCACCGCGACGGGTAACCCGCCGACATGGTCGTGGTGGCAGTGGGTGATGGCAACCGCGTCCAATTCCACGCCCTTCATGAGGTTCATCAAGGGCAGGCCGTCACGACCTTCGCGTTTTGGGTGAACCCCAGCGTCCAAGAGCAGACGGTGGCCGTCCAACTCGAGCCACCATGCGCTCGCGCCAATATCGGCATCGGGGTTCAAATTACGGATACGCATAGCTGGAACAGATCAATTTTTTTAATTTTGGACAACGGAAACTCTGGCCGGGCTGCCTGTCGAAACTCTTTCTGTTAAGAAAATAAAAATTTGAAGTACCCCGGACCCGTGCTTGATTTTCTTTGTAGTTGGTTTGGTTGTTGGGGTTGGGAGCGGGTGGCGAGCAATCGTTGCCCGCTCCTTTATTTCTGACCCTAGAATTTTGCCCGCGAAATGGCAAATAACACGGATGGCTGGTGGGCTGAGCAACCAGAAAATCGTTGAGAATCCCCCTGCTCACCCATTTCGTCTGCGGGCTAACTTCACTTCAATCCGCCGACTCCAGAGCTAAAGGCCTTCATGGCCGCCGCCTGGATGACCGCGTTAAGGTCGGCCTGCTTAACAAAGCCGACGGGCAATGCAAAATAAGCAGCGGCCGGCTGGCCTAGTTTGATGTTGCTCAACTGGAGTTGGTAAGTCTGCTTGTCCTTAGTTATCACGATCTTGACTGGCAGGTTTTGCAGGTTTGTGGCCTGCCAAACTATCGCTGTGCCGTCGTCGCCCGGAATCTGCACAGCGTATTTTACGGCGGGCTGGCCAGCGACAGTTTCGCGACCTAGCTCCTTCTTCTCAAGGCGACCAATCTTCTCCGCCGCTTGTTGCTGGATGCCCTCGGGTTTGGGCATCGGCATCTCGACGTAGGACTTCATCCCGGGTAGTACAAGCGTGAGTGGTTTGCCGGGCAGAAAGATAAAAAACATTCGGTCCAGACCCATCTCGCGGATGCTGGCGACGGCCTCGGGCGGTAGCTCAACGCTCTTAACGTTGGCGAGGTTCAACTCCCAGCGCATCTTCCCGTCAGCCATCGCGACGCCGAAGGGCAGCTTCATCCCGTCGCCGCCGCCCGGGGCGGGCAGGGTCATCTCAACGCCCGCCGTGAATGCTCGCGTGTCACTGAAGAACTCCGACAGCGCGGCGGCAAGGAATGGGGCCTGCGAGTTGATGGCCGGTATTCCGGCTGCGTTTTGGGCTGAGGCAACCGGAGCTGCAAGCAGCAGCGACGCACAAACGAGGGCGAAAAAACTTTTCATGGAGCGGATATCGATCCGGCGAGCGTTAGACGGCGGCCTATATACCCGCTTACTTTTTTGCCACGGCCCACTCAAAGATTAGCTTCACCTCATCGCCAGTCTTGATGAGGCCAGCCCCGGCGGTAGGGGCAGGCGGCTTGATGCCGAAATCGGTCATTTTCAAAGCAGCTGTGCCGGTGAAGTTGGCGCGCGATGTATCCACGCGGCGATGCAGTGTCAGCGGAAAGGTGATATCCTTGGTTACCCCGGCAACGGAGAGGCTGCCCTTGGCTTCAAGACCGACCTGCGCGCCTTTAACTTCTTTGAGCGACAGCTCGGTGAGCCGGAACGTGATACGCGGGTTTTCCTTCTCCTTTATCGCCTCCTGCATCACGGCATCCATCAGCTTGCCACTACTGCACTTAAGCGAGCGCACAGCGACGAAGGTTTCCGCCTTGGCGGCGACCTTGCCGGGCTTGAGCTTGTCCGGCGACTCGATGAGTGCACCTTCCAACTCGACATAGCCGCCGACGAGCTGACTCTCGGCGTGCCAGTCATGAATGCTCGAAGTGCCCTCTAAGCGCATTTTGCTGCCGGGCTGCGACTCATAACGCACGAGCGTCTGGGCAGTGGCAGTGGCGGCGAGCGCAAATAGCGTAGTGCTGATGCTGAGAAACTGGAAGAGGCGGTTAATTTTCATCTGGAGGTGGTACGCACTAAATAAAAAGCAATTGCAACGCTTAGACGCGACGACGTCAAATCCCATTCGGCGTGCGCGCCAACTCAGTGGTTGAAAACAAACTCTGCTGAGTTAAGCAACGCCCAAAGGATATCCTCGGTGGCAGACTGACGGGTGGCTCCCTTGACAGTGAAGGCTTTCAAGGCGAGCCCAAGTTCCTCGGAAGTTGGGCGACGATTGTAAGCGCTCAGGTAGAGGTCATTGGCGATGTGTTCTTCGGAAGCCTTGCTTGTGGCCAGCAGGCGCGCTCGGCCCTCGCTGGCGGTGATTTTTGTGTTAAGCGCGGTCGAGTTCATCATGTGCAGCGCCTGCACCATGCTCGGCTTGGCGTCGCGGTCGCACGGGCACTCGGCGCTGCTGTTCGGGCGGCCGAAGGCATCCATGAAATCGCTGCCGAGCTTGTGGTTCCACGTATGCAACGCGCGCGCCCCGGCAGGCAAGCCGGCGAAGCTCTCGCTAGTGCCAGTTACCTGTGTAACGGCATCGAGCAGCACTTCCGCAGGTAACCGGCGGCGATAGCTGCGGGAGTAATTGCGCGTATCGGTAAGGTTAGTCTCGTTCGGCGTAGAACTGAGCTGGTAAACATGCGAGCGAAGAATGGTGCGCATGAGATGCTTCAAATCGAACTTGTGCGCGATGAAGTCCTGAGCCAACCAATCCAATAACGGCCCATTGGACGGCGGGTTTGATGCGCGGAAATCGTCCACTGGGTCCACTACACCGCGCCCGAAGAACTGGGCCCACACGCGGTTCACCGCGGCGCGCGCAAATAGTGGGTTCTCCGGTTGAACCATCCAGTCAACCAGCGCGGCCCGCGGGTCATGGTCGGCGGCGATGACCGCCGCAGGGCCGTCGGGCGCACGAGGCTTCAAGTCTTCGCCAGTGACGGGGTGCTTCATTGCGACGCTACTGGTCGCCCAGATGTATTCGGGCTCGCCGCTGATGGGTGCGGAAATGCCTTGGCCCTTGCGACGCGTGCCGCTGAAGAAGGCGGCAAACTGGTAGTAATCCTTCTGGTCCCACTTCTCGCTCGGGTGATGGTGGCACTTGGCGCACTCGAGTCGCACCCCGAGAAAGACTTGACTCACGAAACCGCCCGCCTCCTCCGGTGTGCGCTTATCACGGAAAAGCGCAGGCGGGCCAGTCTTGTGCGTACTGCCCTGCGCAGTCAGCAGCTCCCGCACAAACTGGTCGTAGGGCAGATTTTGCCGAAAGGCATCGCGCAACCACTGGTCCATGAGGAAGACCGGCTTCACGCCTACGCGCGACGGGTTGCCGCGCACGAGATCGCCCCACTTAACAGCCCAGTGGTCGGCCCACGCGGGATGTTCGAGCAAGCGGTCAATCAACTTCGTGCGCTTATCGGGTGAAGGGTCGTCAAGAAACGCTTTCGCCTCGTCCGCCGTGGGCAGCGTGCCAATGGTGTCGAGCGCCGCGCGGCGGAGGAACTCCGCGTCCGTGGACAAAGCGGAGGGCAAGTGGCCGAGCTTTTGGAGCCGTTGGTAGACGAGGCGATCTATATCGTTGTGAACGGGTAGAGCGGCAAACCGCTCCGCCGGCAACACTCTGTCGCTAGGGACCAGCATAGTGCTCACAGCCACGCTGCCGAGGAAGCGCGCGACCACCGCGCCTTCGCCGCTAAATTTGCCCACGCTCACCAAGCCGTTGTCATCCACGGTCGCGAGGGTTTTCTCGTTCGAGAGATACTCGGAAAGCTCGGTCACATCGCGCACAGAGCCGTCGGAATAACGGGCCTGCACGAGCAGCGGCTGCTTGGCCTCGCGGCGATAGCGACGTTCCTTTGGAAAGACCTCGATGCCAGTTAGCGTCGCCTCACCGGGGTGCGAGTAAGTCATGCCTTGAGCAATCCAGTTAACCAGCGTGCGGAACTCCTCGGAGTCTCGCTCAACGCGGAGACCACCTTCATGCGGCACGGCGAGCGAAGCCTTCTTGAGCAGCAAGCTCTCCTCGGGAAATGCTGGGAACACGCGGCGACCACGCGCATCCTTCACAATCTCCAAATAGTCCGCGCGCGGGTCGTAAGCGAAAATGGTAAGCTTGAAGCCATTCTGGCCCTCGGCTTTTGCATGGCAGGAGCCGAGATTGCACCCGGCTTTGCTGAGGATGGGTAACACGTCGTTGAGGAAGCTAAGAGGCGGTGCCGCCGCCGGGCCGCTGGCTTCTGGCTGCCGCCCTGGGGCGTTAGTTGCGCTCGCCGTCTCGCTGCCCGCAGGCGGCAACTGGACCACGTCCGCTCGGACACTCGACTTTACGGTCACTTTTACGATCGCGGACTTTCCGTTGGACTTCACCGTAATGGTCGCGTTGCCCGGCGCGAGGGGACGAACTTTTCCATTCGCACTGACGGTTGCGACGGCAAGGTTGTCCGAGCTGAACCTCGCCGGTGCGGGTAACTCGAAGCCTTCCTTGTCTGTCGCCGTCACGACCACGCGATGCGGCGCGGCGCCGGCGATGAGCGGCAGTTCCGTGGGAAACACTGCGATGGCCGTAACACTCTTCAGCGCCGCTGGCTCAGACTTGCCCGCCGACTTCTGCGGCGGTGTGCACGCGGCGAGCAAGAGCACCACGCAGGCGGGCAAAGCCATTTTGGCCAGAGATAAAACACGGCTGAAACCTTGATGGAAATTCCAACCGTTGCGCACTTCGACTCCGTTCAATCGGTGATTCATCTGCGGCTAAATTATTTGGCCTCCAGCTTTGTCGGCGCTTTTCCACCTTCCCACACATACACGCTGCCATCGTGGCAGCCCGCAAAGACCGTCTTTGCATCCGGCGTGGCGGCGACAGCGTAAAGCACCTCGTCCACGCCCGTAAGCCGCCGCTCGTTGCCGGGCGAACTACTCTGCTCGCCGCTATGGCGCTTGAGATCGGTGATGGACGAAGCGCTGCCGTCTTCCGACACCGTTAAGAGCGTAGCGCCGCCGCCGACCCAGTGCAGCGCGGTAACGGCGGCTTTGCGATTCGAGAAAGAACCTTCACGCCCCGCGCTGGCGATGTCCCAAAACTTCAGCTCCTTGTCTGCGCCGCCGGTGGCCAGCACGGCGTCATCTTTGCCGAAAGCGACAGCCTGCACGTAGCTCGTGTGGCCCTCGAGTTTGGCGACTTCCTTCTGCGTTGCGAGGTTCCATACGCGCGCAAGTTTGTCTGCGCTGCCAGTGGCCAGAAGCTTGCCGTTCGCACTGACCTTCAAATCTAAGATGCTGTCGTTGTGCGCGGTCCAGGAGGCGAAGGGTTTTTCGTCGCCCATCCTCCATAAATGAACTTGTCCCGCCGCGCCGCCCGGGCTGTCTGCGACCGCGAGTGTATTGCCGTCCGGTGTGAAGGCGACAGCGGTGGCGCGGCCTGCGAGCGGTTTGTCCAGCACGCCAAAGGGCAGGAGTGACTTGGCATCAAAGAGCAGCACCCGGCGGAATTCGCCCGCTGCAAGCCACCGACCGTCCGCGCTCCACGTGACCGATTGAATGGCGTCACGCGCACCGGTGAGCGTGGCGGCGAGCGTGCGATTCGTCGCGCCAAGCGTGTAAATGAGAAGCTGGTTGCCGCGTGCTGTGGCCAGGCGTTTGCCGTCCGGCGCGAGCGCGACGGCCAGCACGGGTGTGTAGCTGGCGGGGAGTGCTTTGAGTTCGTCCGGTTTGGTCTCACGCGTAAGGAGTTTGAGTACGCCTGCGTCCCACGGCGCACCTGCTTCTACCCAGGCCCGGAGCGTGGCAATGAGCTGTGGTGGTAGCTGTTTCTTCGGCGGCATGTGAGACTCGACGCCGGGTGCGAGTAACTTGATGAGTGGGCTTTCAGAAGCCTTGCCGGGCTTCAGCGCTGGGCCGTTTTCGCCGCCCTTTAGCGCGGCCTCGCGCGAAGTCAGGTCAAGCTGGCCGCGCTTCTTCTCGACGTTGTGGCAGTTGAAGCAGTTCGCGCGGAGAATGGTCATCGCGGCTGCCGCGTGTGAATTTGCCTCCGCACCATGAAGTGCGGGCAAAGCAAACACCACGAACGCATAGGCGACTATGCACAGCTTTAAGCACATACCGAAAAAGTGACGCGAAGCGGGAGGGCGAATTCACAGTGAGGACTTCTGGCCCTGTCGCGGTTCAACTGCAATCTGACTTTTTGCCTGCCAGCGCGTTGATTTGGCTCGCCGCATAACCGGCTCCGAAGCCGTTATCGATGTTCACCACGGTCACGCCGCTGCCGCAGCTCGTGAGCATGCCGAGCAGTGCCGCCACGCCGCCAAAGGCCGCGCCGTAGCCAATGCTGGTGGGCACCGCAATGACGGGCTTGGAGACGAGTCCTGCGACGACGCTCGGCAGCGCACCTTCCATCCCGGCGCAGACTACGAGCACGTTGGCGCGCTGAAGTTGGTCGAGCTTGGCGAGCAGCCGGTGGAGGCCGGCCACACCCACATCACTAATGCGCTCGACGCGGTTGCCCATGATGTCGGCCGTCACCGCGGCCTCGTCGGCTACGGGCAAATCGCTCGTGCCCGCGCAGAGCACCCCAATGTAACCGGGGCGTTTGGGCAGGGGTTTTCTCTCGATGGTCACGGCCCGCGCGGCTTTGTGCCAAACGGCGTGCTTGAACTTGCGCTTAAGCAGCCGCGCGGCTTCCGGCGTAAGCCGCGTGACAAGGACGTTTTGCTCGCGCTCGACGAGCTTGGTCGCGATGGCGACGATTTGCGGTGGTGTCTTGCCCGCACCAAAAATGACTTCGGGAAAGCCCTTGCGCAGCGCGCGATGCGTGTCCACCTGCGCGAAGCCGAGGTCCGCAATGGGTGCAGCTTGGAAGGCTCGCAAGACCTCATCGCGGCTGGCGCGGCCAGCGCGAAAGGCATCAAGAAGGGCGGCGGCTTGTTCAGCAGTCACGGGCAGAGGATGCGCCGGCGCGGGCGCGGATTGAAGCAAGAAGTCCTCGAATAATCGTTACTTAGTAAATCTAGCTGTAACCCACGCAACCTAGCTTGCGTAAGGAGCAAGCGATAGCGTTTTGCTGAACCCGGGAAAAAAGCTCAAGATCGATCAGCCTGCCGTCAGCGAAATAAATATGGGGAGCTGGATTTCGGTTTTCCGAGCGCTGGGCATTTGTCGGCTGGCGTACTGCGCGGACGCTTCATTATCCTCCTCCGCATGGCAACCAATCGCATCGGGATCATCGGCGGCAGTGGCTTGTACCACATCGAGGGATTTACCCATCAAAAGTGGGTGAAGGTTAAAACCCCGTTTGGCAACCCTTCGGACGAATTTCTCACGGGCCGGCTCGCTGGGCGCGAAGTCGTCTTCCTCCCCCGTCATGCGCGCGGTCACCGTATCCTCCCCAGCGAGTTGAACCACCGCGCCAACCTGTGGGCGATGAAGTCCCTTGATGTTCATTGGGTCATCAGCGTTAGCGCCGTCGGCTCGCTCCAAGCCAAGTATCGCCCGTGCGACATCGTCCTGCCCGACCAGTTCCTTGACCGCACCAAGCGCGACTTCGAGCACACGTTTTTTGGCCGCGGCATCGTCGCGCACGTCGCCTTTGCCGAGCCCATTTGCGAGGAGTTGCGCCAACTGCT
>Ga0194119_10011144_pt1 | contig 11702 bp, 10 predicted proteins | sample TA2MahC100mmetaG_FD_148620 | JGI IMG/M metagenome (GOLD analysis project Ga0194119, IMG submission 148620) | Freshwater microbial communities from Lake Tanganyika, Tanzania - TA2015018 Mahale Deep Cast 100m | ecosystem: Environmental > Aquatic > Freshwater > Lake | place: Tanzania: Lake... | reverse complement strand
GATCAATGAAAACGAGTCGCTGAACTGGCTCATTCAGGCCAGCGATCCGGATGCTCCCGATCAGACACTGTCCTATAGCTTGGCGGCTGGAACGCCTCCCGGCGCTAGAGTGAATGCGTCAGGCTTGTTCTCGTGGACTCCGACAGAAGCGCAAGGACCGAGCACTAACTTGATCACCGTCACTGTGACGGACAGTGGAACGCCAAGCTTAAGCGCGACGTCGAGTTTCCGTGTCATCGTTAACGAGATTAATCAACCGCCAATTCTGGCTGCCATCGAAAATCAAACCGTGTCGGCGGGAGATACTCTCAGCTTTCTCGCCAAGAGTACCGATCCGGATATCCCCGCCAACAGGCTGAGATTCAGTTTGGATGGCGGCGTTGTAGCAGGCGCGCAAATCGATCCTGACACGGGCGTGTTCACTTGGACTCCGACTTCAGCCCAAGCTGCCAGCGCGAACCGATTCAATCTTCGCGTCACAGACAACGGTGCTCTGGCGCTAAGCGATAGCAAAACATTCACCGTTTTCGTCCCGCCGTTACCCACCATTTTGCTTTCCAACACCGCGGCGCCGGAAGGCAACAGCGGCGTTACAAATGCTGTGTTGGCCGTGCGCTTGAGCTCGAGCAGCCGCCAAGTTGTTCGCGTTGATTTCTCCACGGCAGACGGGACGGCAAGTGCCCGCGGTGATTATCTGCCAAGCAGCGGGACATTGCTTTTCAATCCGGGCGAAACGGATAAGGCGATTGTCGTGCCGATCTTGGGCGATCGGCTGGCAGAACCAAACGAGACTCTTCTGCTGAATTTGACGAACGCGGTCAACGCCAGGATCGCGCAACGCCAAGCGGTCGTAACCATCCTGAACGACGACTCCACTGTGCCGAGCCTCTCGCGCATTTCCAATCTCAGCACGCCGGAGGATACCACGACGCTGCCGATTGCTTTCACAGTGAGCGATCCGGAGACGCCTGCCACCAACCTTGTCCTCACGGCAGTCTCGTTGAATCCCACTCTTTTGCCCCAAGCCGGAATTGTCCTTGGAGGCCATGGTTCCGACCGGACGATTACGTTGTCGCCGGCGCAGGATCAATTCGGAGCGGCAACGATTAGCCTGATGGTTCGGGATGCCGACGGATTCGCGGTCATCAGCAGCTTTGAGCTGACTGTGACGCCGGTAAACGATCCGCCCACCATTCAAGCGATTGCGCCGCGGCGTATCAGCGAAGAAATGCCTCTCGAATTCCTCGTTCAAGCTGACGACGTCGATCGGCCGGCGCAAACGCTCACGTACAGTCTCAGCGAAACCGCTCTGCCTGGAGCGAGCATCCACCCGGTTACTGGCCGGTTCAGTTGGACGCCGAGCGAAGGGCAGGGACATGCCACTCACGTCATCACAGTTCGTGTGACCGACGACGGCGCACCAAGTCTAAGCAGCACGATGGACTTCGCGGTTGAGGTCGATGAAGTGAATCTTCCGCCGGTGCTGTCAGGGATTTCCGATTGGAACATCATGCTTGGTGAGACGCTTAGGTTCAGCGCTTTTGTGAACGATCCTGACCTGCCGAAAAATACAGTGACGTTTAGTTTGGCCACTGACGCGCCGGAAGGCGCAACGATCGACCCCAAGACCGGAGTGTTCACATGGACGCCGGCGAAAGCCCCAAGTGCGAACCAGTTCACCGTGCAGGTCACGGATAACGGTTCGCCTGCTCTAAGCGACAGCAAACATTTTACAGTCATCGTTCAAACACCGCAGACTCCGCGCAATTTATCTCCCAACATTACGATCACCAGTCCGGCGAACCAAGCGGCCCTTTTCCCAGGCGACATCTTGATCGAGGCCGTTGCTCGCGATCCGGATGGTGCAGTGGAACGAGTAGATTTTTATGCTGGCACTGTGCTGATTGGCAGCGCGACGTCCCGGCCGTTCACAGTCACACAAAACTTTGGCGTCGGAGAGTACGTCTTGACGGCTCGAGCGACAGATAATGCGGGGGCGATAGAGATTTCGCAGCCGGTGAATATTACGATCAGTGCAAATTCGGGCGAGTGCCGGCAGTTTGACCTAAGGGTCCATCTAGATGGGGCAACCAATCGGATTATATTTGGCAGCCAGGCGAGTTTTGTTGTCAGCGTCAGCGCGCGAGGCGAATGCGAGGCCACCAATGTGGCAGCGACGGTCGAATTGTCGCCGAACCTGCGATTTGTCGAAGCCAAATACACTCAGGGCCGCGTTGAACATGCCAATGGGATTGTTCGATTCCGGTTGGGGCGAATGTCCAGCGCTTCCGTGGCCGAGATGGAAATCATCGCGATCCCAACGCAATCAGGAACGATGACGAATGTTGCGAGAGTCCAAGCGGCGTCTCCCGACGCAAATGCAGACAACGACATAAGCTCGGTGGTAACTACGATTGAGGACGCATTGCTCCTCGAGCTTGTGAAGCTCGCGAATGCCGGCGCCGATCTTGAAGTTCGGGGACTATCTGTGGGCAATTCCTACTCGGTTCAAGTCTCAGTGAACTTGCGGGAATGGATTGATCTAACGACTTTTGTGGCCACGACCACAAAAAGACTGGTTACTGATCGGGCCCGGGAAAGATTTGAGCAGCGTTACTACCGCGTCATAGCAGTGCAATCAACTTCCAATCCAGTGGGACCTCAATAGCTTATCCCTCCTCAAGCAGGGTATTGTCAGTGTAGGAATAATCGCTAGTCTGGCTGTCGTTTCGCCCACAAGTACGTCACGCTCATTGCCGGAGACGGTCTCGCCTTTAACAAAGCCGACGAGCCTGCCACGGTCCAAATCCTTCGAGTGGCCGGCACGCTGTATGCCGGCGAAGTGAAGGTCATTGCTTCGTCTGAACAGAAGCTCGCAAAGGGCGCAAAGATTAGAAAATCTCAAGAACTCTTTGCGGCCTTCGCGAGCTTTGTGTTAAGCAAGATGCCGCATTAACCAAAGGAGGAACGTGTGCATCCGACCTACTGTAAAGCGGATCAATGGTCTTCGAAAGTTATCGGCGCCTTTGCATTGAAGTTCACCGCTTGAAAGGAGCAGGACTGCTCGATAGCATCTATCAGAAGTGCTTCGCACGAGAGTTTTCTCTGCGCGGAATTCCCGCCGTCTCTCAGCTTGTTGTGGATAAAGGAGGCGCTGGAACCGCTTCTGATCCGTCTCCATCCGTGTCATCCGTGGTCAGCTCTTCCGAACCTTCTCAATGCTCTCCGCGTTCTCTGTGGTTAAATCCCATTCCGGTGCACGGCGACGAAGTGAAGCTGCGCCAGGTGCTGATCAACTTGCTGGGTAACGCCGTGAAATTCACCGATGCCGGCGATGTCGCCTTGCTCGTGAAAAGGCATGTAGTCCCGCCTTCAGGCGGCAGCGCAGCCACACACCTCCTGCCTGCAACAGCAATAAGTGAAATGATCAAGCGGACTGACATCGCTCCGGCTGAAGCCGGGACTACAAGCTTCACCTTCGAAGTCATCGACACCGGCCCTGGCATCCCGGCGGACCTGCGCGACAAGACTTTCGAGCCGTTCACTCAAGGAGAGGAAGGACGCCAGCACGGGGGAACGGGGCTCGGTCTGGCCATCGCTCGCCGCCAGATTGAACTGATGGGCGGAGAACTTCGTTTGGAGTCCGAACCGGGACGAGGTTCGCGGTTTTACTTTTCCCTGCGCTTTGCGCCTGCTTTGGCCCAAGAGCGCGAAAGTGAGGCGATGCGCCACAAACCGGCCCGGCGAGTGCGGGCGGGGACCCGTGTCCGGGCCTTGGTTGCGGATGACGTTGCGGAGAACCGAGACATTCTGCGCCGCGTTTTGCGCGCCTTGGGAGTGAACGCCACGGCCGTGGAAGACGGCGAAGAGGCCTTCCGCGAACTGAGTTCCCAGCCCTACGACATCGCGTTTCTCGATATCCGGATGCCTGGGATGACAGGTTACCAGGTCGTTCAGCGGGTGTTGGCCGAGGGCGGGCCCAATCGCGCGAAACTGGTGGCGATCTCCGCTTCCGTGCTCAAGCACGAGCAGGAAGCGTATGCGGAAGCAGGTTTCGACGGGTTCGTGCCCAAGCCCTACCGTTTCGAGCAAATCCGTGAATGCCTGGAGAAACATTTGGGCGTCACGTGCGAGGACGCGGCAAACGAGGTAGGGACATCGCGCTGCGATGTCCCCGCCCGCGCCGCAGCGGGCGGAACTGCTTTCGGCCAATACGAATCGCCAGGCACCACGGTTGCGCCGCTGGACGCGGCGCGGACGGCGCAGCGCACCATCCCTACCAGCGTTGCCGACGCCGGAGCGGAACTCGATCCTGGTTTGGCCGCGCGCTCTCCGTTACGCACCTTGCTGGCGGATGATTACCCGGAGAATCGAGAACTCGGCGCGCGGATTCTGCAAGGGTTTGGGTACTCCTGTGAAGGCGCCGCCAACGGCTTCGAAGTGATCCAAGCGCTGGAACGGCAGCGGTTCGATCTGGTCTTTCTGGATGTGCACATGCCGGAGTTGGACGGGTTGGAAGCCGCCCGGCGCATTCGCGAGCGCTGGAGCGATTCGGAACGGCCGTGGTTGGTGGCGATGACGGCCAGTATCGAGCACGACGACCGCGAGACCTGCCTCGAAGCGGGGATGGATGATTATGTTCCGAAACCGGTGGAGATTGCGGGGATTCGGAGAGTGTTGGAAGAAGCAGGCAAGCGAGCTTCCGAACGTCGCAGCCCACGGCTGGATGAGGCGCCGATTGCGTGGGTGAGGCTGGAGCGGATGCTCGGCACGGAGGATGCCGTGCTGCGCGAATTCCTGGAGAAACACTGTCGAAGGACCGCGGAGCGAATCGATGCCATGCGCGCGGCGTTAGAAGCAGGCGACGCTTCGGAGTTGGAAATCCTGGCTCATGGCTGCCAAGGGACGAGCGCCAATTTTGGCATCCGCGCCCTGGTTCGGCCCGCGCAAGAACTGGAGAATGCCGCGCGCTCCGGCGATCTGTCGAGCGGCGCGCGTCGCGCGTCTGGTCGAGGAACTGCAACAAGCCTTCACCCAAGTGCAGAATGCGCTCCAGGAGCGATTTCAACCGCGCCAGTGAGCAACACTGTCCGCTCGCTGCGCTCAAGGCCTCAGGATTTCGTCTTTGCTAATTCCTTTTGCACGAGCCACAGAGTTCAAGATCGCGTTAAGAGTGCCCAGACGGAGAGGGTTATGATCAGGAATCGCGATTCGGTGATGTTGTGGCGATTCAGTCTGGAGCATAACGTGGCTGCCTTCTTGATTCACGCGAACATATCCGTGATGTTTACAAAGAAGCTTGATTAGTTCATCTCCGCTTAGGTCACGCGGCAATTTCATGTTCAGGCCAGCAGTTCATCCCGCACCAGATGGAGACGCACGCGGGCAGGCTTGGATTGCTCGAAGAAATAGGCAGAAACGGCCTCCTGCACGTTCTTACGTAACTGTTCCCAGGTATCGCCCTGCGTGAAGATGTCGTGTGACAAACACTCGGCTACAAACCCGCCATCGGCTTCTTGCGTAACGCTAAAAACGATTTCCATGCCGCCAATCTGTCACTTTTAAATGAAATAACAAGCGATCCTGTACGGCCCCCTTAAATCCGCTTCACTACTCAGGTCTGAAGCAAGGGATGCAACGAAAGTGAATCCCATCAATCCCCATCTTAAACAGGAATGCAGTAGCCGCGGCTGTGCTGGGTCTCGATCAGGCCTCCCGATGTGCACGTCGATGGCGTTCGAGAGCGTGTCATCGTTCTCGTCGCACAAGTGCTCGTAGAGTTCGGTCCGGCTGATGGTCTTCCCCCGGTGCAAAGCGAGGTATTCGAGGATGGCATATTCACGCGGACGGAACTCGACCGGTTCGCCCGCGCGCGTCACCGTCCGAGTCGTCAGGTCGATCACCACATCGCTCAGCTCGATGCGCGGCTGAGCGTGATTGGAGGTTCGGCGGATCAGAGCGCGCAACCGCGCCAGCAGTTCCGGCGCCTCGAATGGCTTGCCCACATAGTCGTCCGCCCCGTTGTCCAGGCCCCCGACTCTCTCGGGGGTCCCGTCGCGCGAGGTGAGCATGAGCACTGGAGTCTTTTTGGTTTGGCGCAACCGCTTCAACACTTCCCAGCCGTTCAGGCGCGGCATCAGGACGTCCAGCACGATGGCGTCGTAATCCCAGTTCTGCGCTTTGTACAAGCCGTCCTCGCCATCGGACGAAGTATCCACGGCGTAGCCGTCCTCGCGAAACGTTTTCGCCAGGAACTCCAGCATCGACAGCTCGTCATCGATCAACAGGATTTTCATATCGAATCGAAACTCGGAGCGCGGCCTTCAGCCCAAAAACGAAACTTGATTACAGTCCCAACCAAAGACGGAGACTATCGTCGAGTGGGTAGAGATCATCTTCTCGCAGGCGGCCAAGGTGTTTTCGGATCAAACTTGCGGAGACCGATGCGATCGCGCGTTTGACAAACGAAGGATGAATCAGGCCAGCCTCCCGCCAGACCTGAATGGAGAATTCGCCGGGACGAAGTATTCCTGCAACGGAACTCACTGCGACAACCAGCAAATCGTCGGAAGGATACGCTGGGCTGGCAACAATCGCCGGCCGTACTTTTGGCGATGATTGGTCGGAAAATGGAAATGGAAGCAGCACCACCGCGCCGCGATCATAGGCGGTGGTAGTCGGCATCGAGTGAATTATCCCAGATTTTCTGAAAGGTGGACTGCGAAGCCCAGGTGAAGTCAGTCACTAGTGCCTGTTCATCCTCTCCGCCAGCAGGCGCTATGACCGTGACTCTCGTATTCGGTTCCAAATCCGTCGGTTCATCCAAAACAATAACCTTGCCATCAAAGTGGCCATTGAAGGTTCGCATGCCTCACCATAGTCTTTTGGTGGCACGCTCTCAAGAGGTTTCCTTCGTGCTTTCGATGCAAACCAGCGCAGAAGAAGAAATCAGGACAACAGGATGTTCGCCCTTGCCGGGAAAGTCAAAACGCCAGACCTCGAACTGATCTTTCACTCCGGCGTCTCCAGGCTGCAGCCGTTCAGAAAGATCAACTCTGACATGACCAGCAAAAAATAATGACGTTATGTTTAGTAATCGAAACCGCTCGGAGATACGCGACGGCAGGTTCACGCAAGCCGTGACCATGGTTTCTACATTTTCAAATCGCATGCAAGAGGCGCTGCTCAGTCGCTGCTCCCTCTCTTCCGACACCGGAGGAGCAGAGGGCCGGGGAGGAGCTTGATTTGAAGCTCCCCTCTCCTCAGTCCTCTCCATGAACCTCCCGGTCTGTAGTCCCGCCTTTAGGCGGCAGCATTTGCTGGTAGCGAAACAGCTTTTGCGGGTTGCAATCGCTCCGGCTAAAGCCGGGACTACATGCCGCAACGTCAGGTTCATGGGCGCAACGCGCGAAACTTTGTTTCGGAGAAGCCTCTCCCCGCTCGTGCCTCACAGGGGGAGGCGGACATCAGGGTTCGTTCGGAGCCTCACCCTCCCAAAATGATTGCTGCCTGGCCGTGCGAGGGTGAAGCGATTGCATTCTCGGAGTGATCCTGCTTGAATCTGAGCCGCTCTTGAACCGTATCCAACACAGCGCGCCACCACGCACCGCTGGCAGAATCTGCCAGACCATTTCGCGGCACTTTGGTATTGGGACGCGTCCCGCCATCGACCAGTTCCCACAAGCTCTGCCGCCGAAGTTCGGTGCGCTGACGGCGCTGGGATTCCTCTTGGCTGGATCGGCGACCATCGCGTACGCGGCCGATAACTCCGCGCCGGTGCATAGCGTGGATGGCTCGTTCGTCCGCGAATGGCTGGTGCTGGGGCCGTTCCCGTCGCCGGAAATGGAGACCGATTTTCTGGCGGACGCGGGAGGTGAAGCGAACGTTCGGCCCAAGGAGGGCGATGCGGTGACACGGAAAGACGGAACCATTCTCCGATGGACTCGATTTCGATCGGAGCGGGATCTGGTGAGCCTTGATAGGGTATTCGGCATCCACACAAGGTCTGTCGCCTACGTCTATTGTGAACTCCGCGCGGATCAAGCGGGAGAAACCGATGTCCGGATACACTGCGGGTTCTCTGAGTCAGCCCTTTGGCTCAGCGGAAAGCAATTGGGCCCCTTTCCCGCACACCTTGGGAGAACTTAGCCTGCGATCCTCCTCCTCCGCGGCCCATCAGCTCGAGCGCGGGAGTTAACTCCTGCTTGTTCAAATTGATGAAGAGGTCCGATTCGGAAGACTGGGCTTTCAGCTTTCAACCCCTGCCGCGCGAGCGAGCTCAGCTCGCGGTCGAGGTCAGAGATCCGGAGGGCAAGAAAGTGGCCGGGGCAGTTGTTTATTTCTATAGCGGGCGCAAGCTGGTCGGAAGAGCGACCACCGACGAATCCGGGAACGCCTCGGTCTGCATTTTCCCGATGGCCGGTGCGCTTGATCTGCATCTGACGTCTCCGGGAATGGAGGCCTGGGTGTCCGACCTTGCCGTTCCGCCGGGCGAACGCCGGAGCCTGACCGTTGCACGCCATTCGGATCGGGGAAGGGTCTGAGACCGCGGTAACTCTATCGTCCGCGCAAGGGATTGATCGCGATCTCCAGGAGAAGTCAGGGCATCGCGGCAGCGATGCCCTACCAATTGACGGCAGGGCGGACCTGCCGGTCCGCCCTGATCTTGCGGCTGAGCAACGACTCGTCCGCCTCAGACATGGGAGCATTGAATCTCTCCTCCCCATGCCGCCCTATTCCGCGACGACTTTCACCGATACGAACGGAGTCTTCCGGTTTGTGAATTTGCAGCCAGGAAGGTGCTGGCTCCACTGCCACGGGCTGCACGGCTATTACGACACCGATGGCGCGGAAGACCCGGAGGCCGTCAAGCCGATCGAAGTGGAACCAGGCGGAACACGCGCGGGAATCGACTTCGTTCTGCCCGAGATCAAGAAAGGCGTTTGGACGAGGCTACCCTTCGCGACCCGCGCGCCCTTGGAGCGCCGTTACATTTATCGGACGCCGGAGGGCTTGCTTTGGATCGACACGTTAGATTACACGCTGCAGGCGTTTGACGGCCGGGAGTGCAAACCCTTCGCCTTGTCCGACGAACCCAACGAGGTGGTGCGCGGGATGGATTACGCCCCCGACGGAACGCTTTGGATCGCCAGCGCCTCCGGTATCAACAAGCTTGTGAAGGGTCAACGGCAATCGGTTCCCTGGGACGATTCGCTTCCGCGGAGCCAAGTGAGCGACGTTTTGGCCGAACCGGACGGGACGGTTTGGTTTGCGACCGCCTCGGGATTGTGCCAGTACGATGGCCGCGATTTTGTGACGTTTTCCGTCCAGGACGGGCTTCCGATCAATCGCGTCTTTGCCGTCGAACCGGCAGCGGATGGCGGGTTGTGGGTGGGCACCGAGATCGGGCTCGCTCATTATCGGGATGAGAAGATCGAAGACCTTCGCCAGAAACTCGGCATTGCGACTGGAGCAGTCTGGGAAATTCGGCGTGACGAGGGAGATAAGGTGTGGATTTCGAGCGCGCAAGGGCTGCACATTTTGGAGCCGATTCCAGGGCATCGCGGTAGCGATGCCGTAGCAATCGAGGGCTTTCGTCGCATCTCGATCACTGCCACAAATGGCCGGCCAACTGGAGCTGGAGGGAACAGACTTCGACCTGGCGGAGTTGATCCGCGGCTTGTCCGAGATGTTCGAGTGGAAGTGCCGGGAGAAAGGGCTGGGGTGGGAGTGCGGATTCGCCACAGAGAGCTTAGCCACAAAGAGCACAGAGAACCCAGAGAAAAAAGGCGCTGACGAGACTTCGGATGCGTCTCCGTGGCCAACTGCGGATTCATCGCCATTGCCCGTGCGCGGGGACGAAGGGAAATTGCGCCAAGTGTTGATCAACCTTCTGGGCAATGCCGTGAAGTTCACCGACACCGGCTCCGTCAAACTGCGCGTCATCAGGTATGTAGTTCCGCCTTCAGACGGCAGCGCAGGCAGACACCTCGTGCTTGCGCCAGCGACAAGTGAAATGATCGAGCGAACCGACCTCGCTCCGGCTCAAGCCGGGACTACATACATACGGACGTATCATTCCAAGGTTGTGGAACAGGATGCCCCAATGCTCGCCGAGACTGCCCGAAAACGCGCCCTTCGCAGGCCTTAACGTTTTCTTCATAGCCTTTCTGCTAAGGTGCGCACGTGAGCGCCATTCGAGCTGTCACGGTAGCTGCCAGGCGTCGATTCGCACCTTCAATGGCAGTGACAAATGGTCAGATGGAAACCCAACTTCGACTGCGTTTACCGTTTCTGCCACGGGCAACAGTCCGCTCACGGTGACCAACTCTCCTGGCCAGGAAAAGAGGGTAATCTATCAGTTCACGGCCACAGGTACGACCACCACCCTGCGCTTCACCGACGTCTCGGGCTACAAAAGCAATGCCAGTTGGATCGATGGCGTACAGGTAGATGAAGTCGCGCCCACCAACACCACTCCGCCGGCTATTACGAGCGCGGACTCCGCAAGCGGCATCTTCGGCGCCACGTTCAGCTACCAAATCACGGCGACGGGTTCGCCAACCAGTTACGGCGCCACCGGTCTCCCGGCCGGGCTCTCGATTGCCACCTCTTCCGGTCTCATCTCCGGCACGGTGGCCAAGGCCGGAGCGAATCAATCGCTCAGTGTCGCGTTCACGCCGAATGATCCGGCTAATTACAAGGGCGCTGCCGCAACCGTCTCAATCAGCGTCACTCCGGCGACCTTGCTCATCGCAGCGGACGGCAAGAGCAAGGTTTACGGCGCGGGATTGCCTGCCTTGATCGCGAGCTATACCGGTTTCGTTAACGGCGAAACTTCATCGGTCTTGGACACAGCGGTCCAAATTTCCCCGGCCGCCAACACCGCCAGCGCCGTGGGCACTTATCCGATTACCGTGTCCGGAGCGGTGGACGCCAACTATGCCATCGTCTTTCAACCAGGCACGCTCACGGTGACCGCAGCGGCGTTGACAATCACGGCGGATGACAAGAGCAACGTGTATGGCGCAGCGTTGCCGGCGCCTATACGATCACGCCGTTCCTTGTTGATCCGACCAGCAAGTTGAGTAATTACAACGTCACCTCCCACAACGGCACGCTGACCATCTCGCAGGCCGCCGCCTCCGTCAGATTGGACAGCCTCGCCCAGACCTTTGACGGCTCAGACAAGTATGCCACAGCGACGACCACGCCCCCCGTCTAACGGTCAACTTCACCTACAACAACTCCCCGACGGCCCCGAGCGCCGTTGGCTCTTATGCCGTCGTTGGCACTATCGCCGAGGCGAATTACTAAGCCGGCTCGGCCTCGGACACTCTGACAATCGCGATCCCAGCACCCGGCGTAGTAGTCGCGTGGGCATACAACTCCCACGGCCAGACGACGGTGCCGGCGGGCTTGACCGAAGTGACCGCGATTGCGGCCGGTGGAGCCGGTGGAGGACACACCGTTGTAGTGCTTAGAGGACCAGCGACCCTCGCACCAATCATTCCAGCCGAGCGCGTGGGAGGAACAGGTGGTTTCGTTCTGAACCCCCAGAGCTCCGGCTTCACGGCACACTCGGTCGTCCGATGGAATAACACCCCGCTCACAACTAATCCTAAAACAAGCGTACCGCGTTTCGGGTTGAGCGGCTGGTGGAAGAATTTTGAAAATTGCGGCGCGAATTCTCGCGCTCCGAA
>Ga0194119_10011143_pt1 | contig 11702 bp, 13 predicted proteins | sample TA2MahC100mmetaG_FD_148620 | JGI IMG/M metagenome (GOLD analysis project Ga0194119, IMG submission 148620) | Freshwater microbial communities from Lake Tanganyika, Tanzania - TA2015018 Mahale Deep Cast 100m | ecosystem: Environmental > Aquatic > Freshwater > Lake | place: Tanzania: Lake... | reverse complement strand
CCCCAAAACCCCAAAACCCCTAAGTAAAGTGATCAGAATTTTAGAAATTTGAATATAATCAAGAGATTTCGGCCAAGCTGCAATTTTTTTCAGTTTATTATAAAATAGCCAATACTTTATTATTAATATTTAGTATGACAAAACAGAAAAAATCAGAAACGCGTCTACTCAAGACGCTCATGCTGATCAATGCTGTTATACCTTACGCTTGCGCGCAAGGAGATGATGAGTTCCGTAAGCTTTTTTATTTGCCTCTCACAGTTTTTCTTAGATACTTTTCCTTCTCTTCATGGAGTCTTCTACAAAGAGTCGCAGTCGTCTACGCCTGGCTTATTTTAATTAAGTATGGCTGGTGGAGCTCCCATCGTAGTTCAGGGCTCCTTGATGGCAGGTGCTCCAGCAGACAACGATGTCATTTTTGATTCATTGAACCTAGCCGGTGTTTAAATACCGGGACCACCTCTAAGCGGTAAGTTTTTTGAATACTCATAATTTTTCTAGAAATCGACATTAACTTTTCTACCAACACTGCAGAAGGACGACTTGGTTACAAACTTCCATCAGTCATGACTCTGTTCAAGACTGACTTTAGCTCTTTCAATGGTGACAAATTCCCAAATGGAGCAACAGGCACGCTTCCATTCCTAGGCTTCAATCTCAAGATCCAAAACAATGCCGACTAGTGGTATGCTGCATGTGGCGGCGGCACAAATTGTTAACTAAGATATTCTCGAGACTACACGCCTATTTTAGAGGCGGTGACTCCCGCGAATGTAGCTAAAGATTAATTTATGGAGTTCCATGTTAATGCTAAGAAAACCCAGTCTATATATGGAACTCCAGAAAATCAGTGGCCTTTCCGTGAAATTAAACTTGACGAAACCTTCGTCAATTGGTCCAATGGTGATTTCGATAGCTTTCCAGTATCTAAAGACATGAGACTACCCGATTACCGCCGTGGCACGATTGAGTCATGGGTCGGAAAATCTATGCCAACTAAGTATGCTGAGCCAAACTTGCTTTTTTATCCAGGTTACGCATACAATCATCCTATGGGAAAAAGTTGTAACTTCGTGGGTGACGATTGCTGGTATGTGAGAGTTCATGCAAAAATTGACAGCATTTCTTAAAACTCTGGCTACACAAATGGCGGTCAAACCCTTACTTTAAATGGGTGGGGACTGCGCAGCAAAAACGTATCAATTACGATTGATGACGTTCCTTGCAAAGTTCTAGATTCAAGCAACAACGAAGTTTTGACCTGTGAAACCTAAACAGCTCCAGCTGACTCAGACATAACGAAGAATCGCCCAGGGTAGCCTGGAATTAAAAAGGAAAAGCTTTCCAAAAGAAATGGCGTTGCTCCCACATGGCCCTAGTTTGATGCCTCTAACAATTATCCAGTCGTCGAAACAAGTCTAGCAACTTCTTTTGAGGCTTTTGCATTCGATTCTGATAATTATTACGGCCAAAAGCTGTCCGGCTGGTTTGTTGCCCCAGCAACTGCATAGTACCGCTTCTATGTCTCATGTGATGACCTTTGCAAATTATTATTAGACTCGAACAATCCCTATAGTTCTGGAATCACGGCTTCTCCACAGGTTATTGCTAACCGAAACACATGGACTAATTGGCGGAACTACTTCTAAGATATCAATATAGAGGGCGTACCCGGTCAAAAGCACATTAGCGACTGGATTAGTCTTACTAAGGGAGAAAGCTACTACATTGAAGGGCAACATATAGAGTATTCGAGTGGTGAACACTTCACTGCCTCTGTTGAAGTAAAATTACCGCAAGGAAACCCTCCGAATCATCCCAAATCCAATTCCTAAATATAATAACTCTCCGTTGAACAGGTCAACACACCAGAATAATGGTCAATTCTAATCACAAACCCTGACAGTGGAAGCTTCAATCTTAATTTTCTAAACCCCACGAAGTCACCACCCGAACTTGCTGGTCCTTTTGGCCCGATATCTATGCAAGCTTCTGCATGGGATCTCAAAAATGCTATTTACTTATATTACCATAACAACTTTGGAAGCTAAATCAGTGTGAATAAGACCATGTTTGATGCTAATTAAGCCGTCACTACTGATCCAAAACAAGCTAAGTCAAGTCTTTACCAAATCACCTTACATAGGCAAATAAAAGGTGTTTCAATCAGTTCAATAAGTGCATCTAAATCAAAATCTAATTCAACTATAACAATCACACCACCATCTAAAGGGTAACAAAGTTCAGCACCGATTAATGGCTCCTACGCTATCACGTGCACAGATAAGTTAAACAAAGTATGGACTACTCCAGACATAAAGTACAACACGAACCACGATTGGATTAGAAATACAATCACTAACTCAATACCTTACTTGGCTGACCAAATCGAAATATTGCCAGACTACAGATACTAGTACTGGGAAAACGGCATTTCATTCATGATGAGAACCTCAGGTCTTAAAGGCGATGTAAATACATGTTCAATCATTACTGGAGTGACGACACCATTGACTGGCAACAACCCAGATTTTAGTAACAGCACAGTGCTTGTATAAGCTGACCAAACTCTGATGTTCGAACCCATTCCATTAGAGTTCTTAAGAACGAACGAGCAGAAACCTTAAGTGCTAGTCACTATTGACGGTTAGCCGGCTTTCTGTCAAAACCTTAATTGCGACTACACCTACATATCAGATGGTGCTGTCATTCAAAGTTAATCTAAAACAGCTGACTCGTCAACTGGAATCAATATTACCACACTTTCAATTACTGGAGTAAGTCTTCCAGCTACCGACATTAAAAGAGTGGAATATGCTAAATCTGAATGCACTGTTACTCAAGTAACTGACTCAAGTATCGATTGTATCCTTTCTTCCATTTAACATCCCGAAGCAGGTACTCAATCTGTTCTTATTTATACCAGCAAAGGTTTAATTCCTTTATCAGTTGCTTTTACGCCTACCTTTGAGCCTCTTTCGGTAAATTCAGTTAGCAAAATCACCGATATTAACTATTTAGGTGGAGATACCCTTGTTATTTAGGGCTCAGGCTTTGGAACCGATACAAAAGCTCTCAATGTGACATTTTCAGACGGAACAGTTTGCAATGTTATTGATGCCCATAGTGGTTATATTTCGTGCTAAACTGAACGATTTACTAGTAAGGATGTACCTTAGTTGGCATTAGAAGTAAAAATAAATGATGCAAGCGACAATTCTACTTCTATTCAGCTGCTTAGCCAAGCTCAAACATCTGAAACTGTTTATCCTAACAGAGTCTCTCCAGTTCTAAAGCAAAATATGGTCATATAATTATCTTAAAACTACAGTGGAACTGTTGATATCAACGATCTGTCTGTGTATCTGATCAATGATGCTGATCCTTCTACTTTGACACCACTCTATATTATAAGCGTGAACGACACCGATAAAACAATTAAAATAAAGTTTCCAGGTGCTAACAGTGGCAACTACAAGCTTAGAGTAGTTTCATAACAATTCGGCAGAATTGACACTGACGGTCTTGCCGTAACCGTAATTGGGTAAATCCTTGATTTTAATCCCAAATAGGGATCTAAATACGGCGGAACCACCATCACAATAACTGGAGAAAACTTTTCAAAGAATCCGTTGGACAATCCAGTCTCAATTGGAGGAAATAATTATTGTTACGTAATTTCTACGAATGCAACGACTATAACATGCAAAACTGATTTGTTGCACAATGAACACGAAGGCACAGAAGAACTCATCGTATTCCTTAAAACTTCAGAAGAAGCCTAATGCAATTCATAACCAGACTGCATGTTTGAGTACGTGTTACCAGCTACAACGGTCACTGACGTTCAAACCGTATATGATCCAACAACTTAGTAACAAATTGCTACAGTCACAGGCACTGGCATTGATTAGTCTATTAGCTTGGTATTGGACGGTAAACAACAATCTTTGCTGCCAGGTTGGACAAGTACTTCCGCTTCATTCGCCATAGTGGACTTAGACGATACAAATGTGACTCATGTCGAAGTATTTACTGCGGAGGGATATCCGGAAGGCTAAACTAGTCTTACCCACATGCTGCTCGAACCCACACTAAACTCTATCAGTCCGCTAGTAGGCAGTGTAGGTGGCTCACTGATTACTGTCACTGGCACTGGATTTGGTCCTGGCACAAAAGATCTCAATCTATTCGATTCCTTAACGAACAAAGTTGTCTGTCAAAAAGTGACTGTTATTTCTTATGGCGTGTTCACATGTTTGACGAATACGGGTGTGATTAGCTCAGGCACAGGAATTTAGTTGCAGTACGGAGCAAGTAAAATAGATTCTCAGGACACAAGTGCAACTAGCTACACTTAGATATAAAGCATAGTAGTTTCAACAGTACAACTATCAGCTGACTTGACCGAAATAACTTTTGGTGGCTCAGGATTCACATAACCAGATTTTGTCGCATAAGCCAGTTTCGGTGGTGTCAATGCTAGCAGCACAGTGGTAGATAGTGATACACAAGTTACAGCTAGATGGGACTCAACAGGACTACCAGCTATTACCGCCAAACCTTCACTAGTATTTGTAAGCTCATCTATTTCAAATTTGGCTCACTTTGCCGAAAATAATGCAGCTAATCTTACTAAAAATCTGGTCATTATTCCACCGACGAATTTACAGCCACTTTCATGTTCTTACTAAGGTGGTTGCTAATATACAGTTGATGCAGATGGCCTTTTTGCTGCACTTTAAAATCCAAACAACTAAATCAATGTTTGTGGAAAGCCTTGCGTCGTCGACTAGACATTAAGTTAAGCCAGCACGACTGTGTGCACTTTGCCATCTATGTCTACATAATACTCAATAGAAAACTTTAAGTTGCAGACAGATGGCAAACTGTAGGGAACAGTTTTCCCAAACACGAAAGTTTTGACAGACGGTGATTTGACGACTGACTTTGTTGGACCAGCTTCAGGTGGCTGCAGTTTTGGTATGTCATTCCCAACAGGATAGGTTGGTGTGCTATCAGAAGCAAAAGTCTTCATCAATGCTATGGTTGCCTACTCAACCTATGTAAATGATATGCGTCTTTTTGGATCAAATGACAACTGGACTACTTCTGTTTTAATTGACACTTTTGGCGCAAATGTGCATGGAGGATGGAACTATCTTGACTTTAGTCACCTGGCTAGCGGTCTAAGACCAACTTACAATAGCTACAAAATCACTGGTACAGCTAAATCTTGCAGAGTGACTGAATTCAAATTGTCTGGCGTCCAAACTTTTGTTGATAACAACCCCACATATACCTGCACCCCATAAATCTAAATAGGTTCTTCAACTCCCGTAAATTTAACACCAGTTACTTACACTGCCAGCTCAACACCTTTGCTAGAAAGTATTTATCCACGATTTGGTTCAGTTTTGGGAGGTGACTCAATTACTTTGACTGGTTAAAATTTCTCACCAACTGCCACAACGACTGTAAAACTCGATAACCGTGACTGTCTAGTCGTGAGTTAATCGGCAACTTAACTAGTCTGCACAACATCTAATAAGCCATACGTGAAAGATACACCAAAGGTTGAAATTTTTATTGATGGACAAGGTCTTGTTGCAACCCAAGGACTAATATTTAGGTATGTGTCACTGTGGTCATCGCCCGAAACTTGGGGTCACGACATTCCTCCGCAAAAGCACGAATCTATTTCAATACCACAAGGTCAACATTTACTAGTCGATGTTGACTCAACGCCTGAAGTTTTTGCAGTTATTGTTGAAGGAAGTCTACTGTTTGCACCTAATTCAGACCCAACCCATCTTCGATCTTTTGATGCTCACTATATTATGATACGAGGTGGTTATATGGAAGTAGGTACTGAAGAGTTCCCGTACACAAGCCACATCACTATAACTATGCATGGCAACTAATGGTCTCCTAGTTTACCTATTTTTGGTAACAAAGTACTCAGTCTGCATTATGGTCTACTTGAAATGCACGGTATACCCCGTCAAATTACATGGACACGTCTTAATCAGACAGCTAATGCAGGTGATACACAAATAGTTCTAGACGATGTTGTTGACTGGAATGAAGGTGAAGAAATCGTTCTTGCTGGCACTGTCTTCGAACCAATTGAGTATGAAACGCGAATTATTGCCGCAGTAAATGGTAATGTTGTCACATTAACAGAGCCTCTTGAATACACTCATATTGGAGTAAATCCTACCTATGGCGGAATTGAAATGCCAATGAAGGGCGAAGTTGGTCTTCTCACCAGAAACATTCTTTACCGAGGAGATCCCAAAACTTCTAACGTTGAAAAATATGGTGCTACAATTATGATTCACTCCCCTGGTGATGACTCTAGCATTGCACGCATCTGTTATTGTGAATTAATGAATGTTGGCTAGAATGGCAAACTTGGTAGATATCCAATACATTTCCATATGATTGGTCGCGTTATGGAATCTCACGTTATTGGTAACGGTATTCATCATTCATTCAACAGAGCAATAACGACTCACGGTGTTCACTATTTCCACATTCAAGACAACGTAGCTTTTGACACTTTAGGTCACACTTTCTTTATTGAGGATGCAATTGAAACTAATAACTTTTATGATCACAACTTGGCAATCAAAGTGTCTTCTGCTTTTTCACTTTTGAATACTGATGTAACACCTGCTGGTTTCTGGATAACGCATCCTAATAACATTTTTACGAATAATGCTATTGCAAACACAGATGCTTACGGTTTCTGGTTTGACCTCGAGCCAACTGCTATCGGTCCTAGCTTCGATAAACAAGTATGTGGCATTAATGACAAACTTGGTCGCTTTACAAACAATACTGCCCATTCAGTGCATAAGTATGGACTTCGTATTTTCCACGGTCTTATTCCTAGAACTTACCCATGTAAACCCGTTATTTACGATGGAAACTACTTAAGTAAAAATAAGACTGATCCTTATTGGTAAAATCCAGTTATTCCTGCAATTTTTGAAGATTCAGTTTTTTGGAGAAATGGGCACGCTGGCGCAATCATGGAACGATCAGGTGCAGTTCAGTTTAAGAATTTACGATGTGCAGAGAATGGTATCGCAAACATGGAATGGAGTTTAAGTGAAGACATAGCTGATGGTTATGCAAAGATTTCTGGCGGACTTGTTGTTGGTGACACTGGATTAACTCAGTCAGTTTCTGATCGTCTACGCGGTTCTTTGATCACTGGTGTCATTACACCGAGAACTGAAAACTTCACAGTTGAGGGCGTGACTTTCTCCAACTTTGACTGGCCCACATCGCAAGCACTAAAGGATTGCTCTCATTGCTGGCATCCCGCTTCGACAGATTCAGGCTCTAGAACAGTGACGACAGCAAACCTTACATTTGATGACGCGACAGTTGTTAGAAGAATAAAGTACGAAATTCCTGAAAGAGGCATTTGGTTTGATACTGATGGAACTTTAACAGGATTAGGTCCCAATACGTGGGCAACAAAAGATTTTGTACACAACAGGCAGCCTGAGTGCCAGCTTGATAATGTAAAATTCAACGGACTAATTTGTGACAGCACAGTTTAAGTGCGGCGAATCGTGTTCCACGGTTATTCACCGAGCTCTTTGAATGCTATGACTTTGTAGATTGCTCAGTGGGAAGATAGTCAAGCAACTACAATTAAAGCTGACAATGCTACTCTCTTTGAATTCTAAAATGATGTTCAACGAAAATATTTTAGCAGAGTTTAGTGGAGAATAAAGTTAAAACCATCGAATTCATGGCCAGTACCGTTCGTAACTGGTCACAAATATAGACTGCACTGGGGATAGTCGAACGACTTTATGACTATGACTGTCACACCTTCAGAAAGATGGTAATCTACAGACAAAAACGTTCATATAATGACTAACTTTACAGATGTAAGAGTAGGAATAAATGTGACTAGTAACTCTAAATAGCTGATTGCCAACGAAACCTATGTAAAAAAGACAGAAGACTAATTAATGTGTGGTGACAACGTAATCTACAACTAAACAGCTGTTAGAGAGTTTAATTTTGTTGTGAATGGTAAAGATATGATTAACAGAAACTAACTTTTCTTGCAAGGATTCAGATGTTGGCCAGGACAGTGTCTCGCACCTGTCATAGTCTAACCAATTAATGACACTCAGGTTTATTGGAGTAAAAATACAAGCTGGCCTTCTGGCAAAGTACCTGTTGAAAACGATATCGCAATAATTGAATCAGGCGTCAATATGATTCTTGATATTAACACACCTGTCCTCAAAAAGCTAATTATTAGGGGTCGTTTAACTTTCCTACAAACCAATGGCACTTCTTAAGACATTACGCTAAATGCTTACATTATTTTCGTCCATGGAGGAGAACTAATTATCGGCAATCAAACCAACCCTTATAATGGCACCGCTACAATAAAACTGTACGGCATTTCAACTGATGAGTCTCTTAATTTTAGTAATGATATTTAAGCTGGCAATAAGATATTGCTAAATTTAGGACTAGTTTCGATTTGGGGACCATAAAGATCTAGAAGATCACGACTAAGAGAATCCGTATAATGGGGCGACACAAACGCCCAGGTAGATCCTGATCTAGATTGGTAGGCAGGCGACCGGTTATACTTGGCACCAACCGCAATTCAAAACAAACATAGTGACTATGTTAACATAAAGGCCTACGACAATAAAACAGGTCTTGTTACTTTTGATAGGCCTTTGCAAAATTATCATTGGGGTGCAAACGAATCGACAGCATCTGACTACAACGGTGTTGATATGAGAGGAGAAGTAGTTCTTCTTTCAAGAAATGTCAAAATAATTGGATAGGACACTGGATCATGGGGAGGACAAGTTTTAACTGCGGACACAATGGACGATCTAGGAAAATTACTCACGGGTCAATTGCTTTTAAGTAATGTTGAGATTTACAACTGCTCTTAGGCTAATTCTTACAATCCTTCCCTGCGGTTCGAAGGAGCTAACACAAAGAGCCACTTTGTTCAAAACTCAGTTGTGCACGAAGGATGGGGCTGGCACTTTAAAGCGGAACAGACATCTAATATCTTAATCAAAGACACCGACTTTATTGGTGCGCAGGCTTTAGGTGTAGTTGTAAAGACCTCGAATAATGTTACTTTTGATGGAATAATGGTTGCTGATGTTGTTAGCCGAGAGCTTGATATTGGTCGCGGAAATAGTTTTGCAGACTATGAAGGGTGTGTTTCAATTTGCGCTCATACAGATCCAACCGACTGCAAAGAAATAAGTGTTATAAATTCGATTGCAGCAGGTTGTGTCTACGCTGGATTTGTAGTTCCTGGCCACAAATGCGATCAAGAAAAAACACAAAATAGCTTTAGGAACAACATTGCTCACTCTATTGGTAAAAATGGCGGTGGTGTAGTTATATACCCAGACAGTTCTAGCGATCAACAATTATGCTATGGTGGTAGTCATTTTGCTGCATATAAATGTTCAGGAGCTGGCGTGTCAGGTATGTTCAAAACTTAAAGAGTCGAACTGACCAACGTCACGATGATCGATAACGTGATGGGTTTGTCTATGCAGACAATGGCAGAACTCGATATCAACGCAATAGTTATTTAAGATTCTCAAATCTTTGGTGAGACTCCTGCATAAGACTGTCCTGACAAAAATGAAACATCAAGATGCGAATGCCCCAACAAAATGGGATTCATGTTGTCAGGCGGTAATGAAAAAGGCAAATCTCCACACATTACAAGTGCTTCGTAACTTCCAATGTATAAGATCAAGTCTTACGGTGTTTGGAATGCTGTTACTGACTACACTGGTATGACCTTTAACAAATTCTATTCGAAATCAACCGATTGCGGTGGATCTCAAAAAGTTTTTGGCGTCAACCCATTCTCGTCGGACTACATTCCCTTGCAAAAGTTCTCTCAATCTACTTTCATAGACGTTGCAGATGATGCCATGGCATACATTTACGATCCTAAGCCTGCGTGGAACAATCCAGACGATTGTATCGGATTCCCCTGCACAGCACCCGCTAATGTTGTTATAACACACACAGGTGTCAGATATGGTGGCTAAATTAGACCTAAAGAGACTGCAACTAGTTTCCAGATTGTTTCAGACACCGATTCTACAAGTAAATACTTAAAGTCCTGTAGTTATCGTGATGCTTGGAACGGCTGGTCTTGTGTTAATCCTAATCTTGGTGTCTTAACATTCAAATCACTTGATAAGGACTAAGAAGAACGTTTCCTAGCTCCAGTGTATGTCTCCAACAAAGCCACCGGTTTCAATAATACACTGAACATGATGATGGACCACGTTTGGGATGGATTCTACACAGGTTAACTTCACAAGGCTATGTTCCCATCAATGATTGAAACACAAGGAAACTATACTATTACCTACTCTGCCCAAGTTCCTAAACACTAAAGATTTACTTTGCATGCGAACTAAGGAGCAATTAAGGTCACTGTGCAGTACTGGACAGCAGGTTCATATGCTGTTAGTGTTAATGGTAAAACAATTCCATACACGCCGTGGAACAAAGCCACGGGCACTCAATCCGAACTTACTGGTTTCAAAGGATGCGGCGAGAACAGATTTGTTGGCGTCGATAAGAACATTTTAGAGTTTTGGCTAACTCCTGGCTGTATAGTTGATGTGACGCCAGTTGATGCTATTCAGGCAAACGTGCGAATGAATTGGACCTTAAGTGAGTTTTATGCTAAAGGTGGTGTTACTTCATTCACAGACCGCGTTGCAGGTGCTCTTGGTATTAAAGCCTACCAAATTAAGACAGTTGCTGTTTATGAGGGCTCAGTCATCGTTTAGTATACGATTGAGGCGCCAAATGATGAATCGTCTTCAACCACGACCGCAACATTAAATGAATATTCTAACAGACTAAACACTCTTGTAAGCTCACCAGAAGCTTCTTCCGTATTCGGTGCACCAATTCTAAATGCAACTACAAACGCAAAGACTATTGTGGGTGGCCCGGCTAAACCTACGACTGCAACTTCAACTAATAAAGCTACAACAGTCGTAAAACCAACTACTCCAATCATCTAAGAATCAACTAAGATTACATCAGTTAGTTCTCAGGGCTAGTCAGTTACAGTAAAATCTTCTTCAACTGATGCTAACACTGAGTCATAGTCCACAAACCAAACCTAGGTCATTGTGATTGTTATTGTTGTTCTTGTGCTAGCTGTAGTTGCAGCTGTTGCTGCTGGTATCTTCATTAAGAATCGCATGAGAAAAAACATCTAAGAAGCTTCCACTGCATCTCAGTCAAACTCGGACAAAGGCCCTGTTATCGCGCAGAATTCCGAAATTGCACTTGAGCCTCAGTTTGACGCGGCTGATTTCGATGTGGATATTTTCACTAACAAGAAACGACCTCAGATCAAGAAGTTCAATCTGGATGACGAAGTTGCTGCCAAGTACTACGACAACAGCGACCAGTTTACGTCGAATGTGAAACTCAGCGTTGCAGACATGAGTTCCAAGATCGAAATGACTGACGTCAAGAATGCTTCGACAAAGTGAGGTGTGGCTTAAATGAAACCACCACTAAGATGTATTATCGTGAAGTCACCTCTTTATAAGACTCATGATTGATTGAAATTATTTTATAAATTAAAAATACTGCACTAAAATTTTTGGGGTTTTGGGGTTTTGGGG
>Ga0194119_10011135_pt1 | contig 11709 bp, 16 predicted proteins | sample TA2MahC100mmetaG_FD_148620 | JGI IMG/M metagenome (GOLD analysis project Ga0194119, IMG submission 148620) | Freshwater microbial communities from Lake Tanganyika, Tanzania - TA2015018 Mahale Deep Cast 100m | ecosystem: Environmental > Aquatic > Freshwater > Lake | place: Tanzania: Lake... | reverse complement strand
CGATACAACCTGTTCGATGTCAGCGCGCCCGACTATGTGCCGATGCCTTACTACTCGAGCGACGACGAGTCAGACCCGGCGGCATACTTGGCCGGCCTGCAAGGCAACTACGTCGCCGACGAACAATTGGGCGAACAAACGGGCGAGCAGATCGGCGACTACTCAAGCGAACCATCGGTCGACTTGGCGTCGACCACAGATGTTGCGGTTTCGGCTGAATCCGAAGTCTCACTAGACGCGTCACCCGACACCGACATTGCCCAATAACACCCATCGCCGAAGCGGGGCAGGTTGCCGAGCCGAGGCGTTGAACCGTAGTATTCATTGTTCCGTTTTCGGGCGGAATCAAGAGTTGTTCGTAATCCCAGAAATCAAGAAAAGGTAGTTCGCGTGCCCACAATTCAGCAGTTGATCCGCCAGGGTCGGAGTTCGAAGTTTTCGAAGACCAAGACCCCTGCGCTCAAAGGTTCGCCCCAACGACGCGGGGTCTGCACGCGTGTGTTCACCACAACGCCAAAAAAACCGAACTCGGCACTGCGCAAGGTCGCCCGAGTGCGTCTTACGAGCGGCGTCGAAATCACCGCCTACATTCCGGGCGAGGGCCACAATTTGCAGGAGCACTCGATCGTTCTCGTGCGCGGAGGTCGTGTTCGCGACCTGCCGGGCGTGCGTTACAAAGTAATTCGCGGCGCGCTTGACGCCGCCGGCGTAAAAGATCGCAAGCAGGCCCGCAGCCGTTACGGCGCGAAGAAGAAGTAGAGACTCATGCCACGCAAAGGTCCTGTCGCTCGTCGCGAATTCGCCGCTGATCCCGTTTACAGATCGGCACTCGTCACCCAGATCGTCAACAAAGTCATGTTGCACGGCAAGAAGAGCGTCGCCGAGTCGATCGTTTATGACGCGATGAAAGTAATGGAAAAGAAACTCGGCTCCGAACCGCTCACCGCGGTGAAGCGCGCGGTCGACAACGTCAAGCCACCGCTCGAGGTGCGCAGTCGACGAGTTGGTGGCGCGACATATCAGGTGCCGGTCGAAGTACGCCCGCGACGGGCCACCACTTTGGCCATCCGTTGGATCGTCGAGAACGCCCGCGACCGACGCGAGAAAACCATGGCCGAATGTCTGGCCAGCGAACTGATGGATGCGTCGAACGGTCTCGGGGCATCGATGAAGAAACGCGAAGACATGCAGAAGATGGCCGAGTCGAACAAGGCCTTCGCCCACTACCGCTGGTAAAAAGCAGAACGAGCAGTCAGGTACACCCCCATGCCATCACGCGAGTATCCACTTGAGAAATATCGAAACATCGGCATCATGGCCCATATCGACGCCGGCAAGACGACCACGACCGAGCGCGTGCTCTACTACACGGGCAAGACATACAAAATCGGCGAGGTGCACGAAGGTGCCGCCGTCATGGACTTCATGGTCCAAGAACAAGAGCGGGGCATCACGATTACTTCGGCGGCCACCACCGCCGTATGGCGCGGCCATCGCATCAACATCATCGACACCCCGGGTCACGTCGACTTCACGATCGAAGTAGAGCGTTCGTTGCGCGTGCTCGACGGCGCGGTCGCGGTGTTCGACTCTGTCGCTGGCGTCGAGCCGCAAACCGAAACTGTCTGGCGCCAGGCCAACAAATACAAGGTGCCGCGCATGTGTTTCATCAACAAAATGGATCGCACCGGCGCCAACTTCTATCGAACCCTCGACATGATCAAAGATCGTTTGCAGGCGACGCCCGCGGTGTTGCAACTGCCCTTTGGTGCCGAGGCGAATTTCAAGGGCTTGATCGACATCGTCAAGATGAAGTCGATCGTTTGGGAGGGCGACGAAAAAGATTCGCCGTATCACGAGGAAGAAATCCCCGCCGAGTACCTCGACAAGGCGAAAAAGTATCGCGCCGAGTTGCTCGACCTTGTGGCCACCGAAGACGAGCAGTTGATGGAGAAATTCCTCGCAACCGACGATCTCAGCGAAGATGACCTGCGCTCCGGCATCCGCAAAGGCACGCTTGCGTTCAGTTTCGTGCCGATCTTGTGCGGTTCGGCGTTCAAGAACAAAGGCGTGCAACAGATGCTCGACGCCGTCGTCGATTACATGCCCTGCCCGCTCGACATCCCGGCTGCGGCGGGTACGAGCACGAACGGGGAAGAAAGCCTCAGTCGCGAGGCCAACGAGAAGGCGCCGTTCTCGGCGCTCGCGTTCAAGATCGTCGCCGATCCGTTCGGTCGTCTGACATACTTCCGCGTTTATTCGGGCACGATCACAAAAGGTGACGAGGTCTACAACTCGGTAAAAGAAAAGCGCGAGCGGGTCGGTCGACTTCTGTTGATGCACGCGAACCAGCGCGAAGACATCGAGTTCGCGATGGCGGGCGACATCGTCGCCGGTCTTGGTTTCAAAGATGTGACGACGGGTGACACGCTCTGTGATCGAAGCAACCCGATCGTGCTCGAGCGAATGATTTTCCCCGAGCCGGTGATTCACGTCGCTATCGAGCCCAAGACGAAGAACGACCAGGACAAACTTGGCAAGGCGCTGAAGTCATTGTCGGACGAAGACCCGACCTTCAGGGTTCGCACCGACGAAGAGACCGGCCAGACGGTCATCTCGGGCATGGGCGAGTTGCATCTTGAAATCCTCGTCGACCGAATGCAACGCGAGTTCGCCGTCGACGCCACCGTCGGCAAGCCCCAGGTCGCGTATCGCGAAACCGTCACCAAGAAAATCGAGAACATCGAATACCGACACATCAAGCAGACGGGCGGTTCGGGCCAGTTCGCGGTCGTGAAAGTGACGATCGAACCAAGCGGACCAGGTGGCGGGTATCAGTTCGAAGACGAAATCACCGGCGGCCGTATTCCACGCGAATACATTCAGCCCGTCAACCAGGGCATTCAGTCGGCGCTCGACACGGGCGTGTTGGCGGGATACCCGACGGTCGACGTGAAGGTCTCGCTTGTCGACGGCCAGTACCACGATGTCGACTCGAGTGAAATGGCGTTCAAGATTGCCGGACAAATGGTGTTCCGCAAGGCGGCCCAGTTGGCCCGACCGATCCTGCTTGAGCCGATCATGGCGGTCGAAGTCGTTACCCCCGAGGACTACATGGGCGACGTAATCGGCGATCTTTCAAGCCGCCGAGGCCGTATCGAGGGCATGGAAGCCAATGGAAACGCCCAAATCGTGCGTTCGCAGGTTCCGCTTTCGGAAATGTTCGGATACAGTACAGACCTGCGTTCTCGCACTCAAGGGCGTGCGACCTACACGATGCAGTTCCACTCGTATCAGCAGGTGCCCGAAGCAATATCAACCGAAATCATCAAGCGCGTGCGCGGCGAATAACCGAGCGGGCCAAAGTTTAAAGAAAAAGCGATAACAGGAGACAAGAAAATGAGCAAAGCGAAATTCGAGCGCAACAAGCCGCACGTAAACATCGGCACGATGGGTCACATCGACCACGGCAAGACGACTCTCACCGCGGCGATCTCGAAGACGCTCGCGAGCAAGGGTCTCGCCGAGTACACCCCGTTCGACCAGATCGACAAGGCGCCAGAAGAGAAGGCGCGCGGCATCACGATCTCGATCGCCCACATCGAATACAACACCGAGAAGCGCCACTACGCGCACGTCGACATGCCGGGCCACGCCGACTACATCAAGAACATGATCACCGGCGCCGCTCAGGTAGACGGTGCGATCTTGGTTGTCGCCGCGACGGACGGACCGATGCCACAAACACGTGAGCACGTTTTGCTCGCCAAGCAAGTCGGCGTACCGTACATCGTCGTCGCCCTGAACAAGTCAGACATGGTCGACGATGAAGACATGTTGCAACTCGTCGAAGACGAAGTTCGCGAACTTTTGACCTCGTACGAGTTCGACGGCAAGAACTGCCCGGTCGTTCGCGTCTCGGCGCTTAAGGCGCTCGAGGGCGATGCCGCCTGGCAAGAGAAGATCATGGCGTTGATGGCGGCCTGTGACGAGAGCATCCCCGAGCCGAAGCGCGAACTCGAAAAGCCGTTCTTGATGCCGATCGAAGACGTGTTCACGATCACCGGTCGTGGCACCGTCGTCACCGGCAAGGTCGAGCAGGGCAAGGTCCACACCGGCGACGAAATCGAAATCGTCGGTTTGCGCGACACGCAAAAGACCGTCTGTACGGGTGTCGAGATGTTCCGCAAGTTGCTCGACGAAGGTCAGGCAGGCGACAACATCGGCGCGCTCTTGCGTGGCACCAAGAAAGAAGAAGTCGAACGCGGTCAGGTGCTCTGCGCCCCTGGCTCGATCACACCGCACACGAACTTCGAGGGTCAGGTCTACGTTTTGAAGAAGGACGAGGGCGGTCGCCACAAGCCTTTCTTCAACAACTACCGACCACAGTTCTTCTTCCGCACGACAGACGTGACGGGCACCGTCGAGTTGCCGAAGGGCACCGAGATGGTCATGCCGGGTGACAACGTGACGATGACGGTCGAACTCGGAAAAGCCATCGCGATGGACGAAGGTCTTCGCTTTGCGATTCGCGAGGGCGGACGAACCGTCGGCGCCGGTCGAGTAACGAAGATCATCAAGTAGTTCGACCTGCAGGTAAACGCCGATGGCACAGAGCATTCGCATCCGTCTAAAGGCGTTTGACCACCAGAACATCGATGATTCGGCGAAAAAGATCGTCGAAACGGTGACTCGAACCAGTGCGACGGTGCGGGGGCCGATCCCTCTGCCCACCGACAAGCACCGTTTCACAGTCACTCGCAGCCCGCATGTCGACAAAGACTCGCGCGAACACTTCGAGATGCGCATTCACAAGCGTTTGATCGACATCGTCGACCCGAACGCCAAGACGATCGACAGTTTGCAGCGTCTCGAGTTGCCCGCCGGTGTCGACATCGAAATCAAGATTCAAAACGCCTAGATTCTTTGTCACATCGAGGCTCGGGTTGCCCGGGTCGCCTGGGCAGACCGATAAATTTTCATCATGAGCGAATTCGATCAGCTCGCCTCGCCGTCTCAGTTGCCGCCGCCGCAGTTGCCAGGTGCAGGAGACTCACGAAACAGTTTCGAAGACTCGCGCACCGATCGACCTCGACGAAGGGTGGCGACCGTCGCGGTTGCCGCGGTTTTTGGCTTGCTCGGCGGCATCCTCGGCGCGTCAGTCGCCCAAGACCTGAACTTCGGCGCTTCCGACGAAGGTTCTGAAGCAACGACGCAGAACACCTCGGCGCCCGTGGTCGTGGCGAACGGGGACGATCTGGTCGGCGAAACTGCGATCGCCAAAGTTGCCGAGCGTTTGGCGAGCAGCGTCGTGACGATTCTGTCCACCGTGGAAGATGACGCGGGTGGTGGTCGCGCCGTCGGTTCTGGAGTGGTGCTGACCTCGGACGGCGAAATCTTGACCAACGCCCATGTCGTCGAAGACGCGTCGGAAGTCGTGGTTCGTTTTGCCGGCGAGACGGAGCCCCGCGCAGCAAAAGTGTTGGCCAGCGACCCGGGCAATGACCTGGCGCTGATCAAAGTTGACGCCACAGGTTTGATTGCCGCTACATTCGCCAAACCAGGAAGCGTGCGCATCGGCGACACGGTTGTCGCGATCGGATACGCGCTGGCGCTCGACGGCGGACCGACCGTCACTTCAGGAATCGTCTCGGCACTCAAGCGAACGATCGAGACCGACTCGGGTGCGTTGAACAGTTTGATTCAAACCGACGCCGCGATTTCATCAGGAAACTCCGGCGGGCCGTTGGTCAACTTGAAGGGCGAGGTGGTCGGCATCAACACGGCCGTGGCGCGTGGCGACTATGACTCGGCCGCCAACAACATCGGGTTTTCGATTTCGGTCGACGAGGTCTTGATCGTGATCGAGCAGTTGCGCGACCAAGCCAGGGGCGTCGAGCGAAAAGATGGTTTTTTGGGTGTGGGTTTGGCGGCTCGTGAGGATGGCGGCCAGGGCGCGATCATCACCGACGTGCAGCCAGGTTCGCCCGCCGACAAAGCGGGCATTTTGGTCGACGATGTCGTCTTGGCGGTGGACGGTGAGCCGATCGACGGTCAAGCCGGTTTGGTCGCCGCAATTCGCGACGCGGAGCCCGGCCAAACGGTAAAAATCGAGATTTTTCGCGACGGCAAAAGGCTGACTTTTGAGGCCACTTTGATCGCCCGATCAGAGTAGAAAAACGACGCAAAAAAGCCGAAAACCGACTTAATTTCCTCGGCTCTCGGGTTTTGGAGGGCGTTTTCAGGGGGATAGAGTTATCACCTCGTTCGCAGCCTGGCTGTGGGCGAAATGTCAATCCAAAAAATTGATGTCTGTGTGCGCCCGCGCGGTTTGCGGGTACCTCACAGCGAAAACGAGAAAAATGCTCCGCGCGGCCAAAGCCTGCGGAGCATTTGTGTGAGTAAACAAAATTTCAAGAAAAGGTTTTGCCTCATGGCACAAAAAGCGATCGTCGGCGAAAAGGTCGGCATGACACAGGTTTGGGGAGACGACCAACGCGTCGTGCCCGTCACCGTGTTGCGCGTCGAACCCGCCCGCATTGTGCAGGTAAAAACCGGCTTGACCGACGGCTATTCGGCCCTGCAGGTCACCTTCGGTCAGCGCGACGCCAAAAAATTGAGCAAATCAGAAGCGGGACATTTCGCGCCAAAGAGCGGCGCCCGCAACGTGGCCGCCGGTCGCCGACTTGTCGAGTTGCGTCTCGACTCTGTGGATGGTTTCGAGATCGGCCAAGAAATTAAAGTCGACACCCTCGCCGTCGGAGAACGAGTCGACGTGACGGCGGTGAGCCGAGGCAAGGGCTTCGCCGGCACGATGAAACGACACAACTTCAACGGTCAGGGTGCGAGCCATGGCAACCACAAGCACCACCGTTCTCCAGGTTCGATCGGTTCATGTTCGTTTCCTGGTCGAGTATTCAAGGGTCTGCGCATGTCGGGTCATCTCGGTCACCAGCAGGTGACGACTTTGAACCTCGAAGTCGTGCAGGCAGACCTCGAGAAGAATTTGTTGTTGGTCAAGGGTTCGGTGCCGGGTCCAAACGGTGGCGTCGTGATCATTCGCAACGCCGTCAAGGGCTCGACCAAGGGGAAATAGTCGAACATGGCAAAGATTGAAATGAAAAACGCCTCGGGCAAGAAAGCCTCCTCGGTGGAAGTGGCCGACGCCGTGTTTGCGATCACGCCGAATATTCCGGTGATGCACCAGGTCGTCGTCGCCCAGTTGGCGCATCGCCGTTCGGGCACCCAGAGCACCAAAACCCGTGCCGAGGTCAGCGGCGGTGGCAAGAAGCCGTTCAAACAAAAAGGCACCGGCAATGCGCGCCAAGGTTCGATTCGCGCCCCGCATTTCAGCGGTGGTGCGGTCTCGCTCGGCCCGACGCCGCGCAAATACTCGCAGCGCACGCCGAAGAAAATGGTTCAGTTGGCGATGCGCTCGGCGCTTTCAGATCGCATGACCGAGAACAAGGTCGTCGTCGTCGACGAGTTCTCGTTCGCCGAACCGAGCACGAAGTCTGCGTCGGCCGTTTTGAAGAGCCTGGGTGTGAGCGATCGAGTTTTGTTGGTTCTCGAGCGCAAAGACGCGACGAGCTGGAAGAGTTTCCGAAACTTGAAAGACGTGCAGGTAATTTCGACCGGCGAGTTGAACGCCTACGACATTTTGTGCAACGACTGGATCGTGTTCACGAAGGCCAGCCTGCCGACATTGGAAGGGGCGAAGTGAAAGATCCGCGCGACATCATTCTGCGACCAGTGGTCAGCGAGAAGAGTTATTCGTTGATCGACAAGGGCACCTACACCTTTGAAGTCAACCCGTTGGCGACAAAGCCCGAGATTCGCGACGCCGTTCAGTCAATTTGGGGCGTCAAGGTGTTGCGGGTCAACACCATCAATCGCCTGGGCAAGCGACGCATCACCCGCGGAACAAACCGCATCGGCGTGCGCGACGGTTCGAAACACGCGATCGTGACATTGGAAGCGGGCAATCAGATCCCGCTGTTTGAGAACTAAAAAGGACGACCCCAGATGCCGATTCGCAAACGCCGCCCGACCAGTGCCGGCCGCCGCTTTCAGACAGTCTCGGATTTCAGCGAGATCACCAAGTCGACGCCCGAAAAATCATTGTTGTCGCCCAAGCCGTCGCGAGGCGGCCGCAACGCGCAGGGTCGAATCACATCGCGCCACCAGGGTGGCGGTCACAAACAGCAGTATCGCATCGTCGACTTCAAGCGGGGCAAAGACGATTGCGTGGCCAAAGTAGCGGCGATCGAATACGACCCGAACCGCACCTGTCGAATTGCGTTGCTGCACTACGCCGACGGCACGAAGTCATATATTCTCGCGCCGAAAGGTCTTGAGGTCGGGGCGAAAGTCGAAAGCGGCCCGAAGGCCGACATCATCGTCGGCAACGCGTTGCCCCTTCGTTACATGCCCGTAGGCACGACCGTGCACAACATCGAGATGCGACCCGGTCAAGGCGGCAAGATCGCCCGCTCTGCCGGCATGGCGGTGCAACTAGTTGCCAAAGAAGGTCTCTACGCGACACTGCGCATGCCGTCGAGTGAAATGCGGCGAATTCCGATCGACTGTCGCGCCACGGTGGGCGAAATCGGCAATGCCGAGCACGAGCAGATCAAGATCGGCAAGGCGGGTCGAAATCGTTGGAAGGGTGTTCGTCCGCAATCGCGCGGTGTCGTGATGAACCCGGTCGATCACCCACTGGGTGGTGGCGAAGGCAAAACCTCGGGCGGACGTCCGCCGGTTTCGCCTTGGGGCAAGCCAGAGCGTCGTACTCGCGACAAAAACAAAGCTTCACAACCGATGATTGTTCGTCGTCGCCGATCAGGAAAGTCGAGAGGTTAACCAGATGTCACGCAGCTTGAAAAAGGGCCCGTTTGTCGACGAGCATCTGCTCAAGAAAGTCGACGAGATGAACGCCAGCGGCGAGCGAAAGGTGATCAAGACCTGGTCGCGACGCAGCACGATCATCCCCGACATGCTTGGTCACACCTTCGCGGTGCATGACGGTAAAAAGCATGTGCCCGTTTATGTCACCGAATCGATGGTCGGTCACAAACTCGGCGAGTTCTCGCCGACGCGCACATTCAAGTTTCACCAGAGTCAAGAGAAGGCTGCGGCCGCCGCCGCGGCCGCCGCGGCACCGGCACCGGCTGCGTCATGACCGGTCCAAAGTTGAACGAAGCGACACGGGTCGCCGGTGAGTCGAGCGGTTTTCGCGCGTCGGCTCGCTTCGCGCGCCTCTCGCCGTCAAAAGTTCGCGTGGTGCTGAACTTGGTGCGGGGCATGGACGTGCGTTCGGCCGACAATTTGTTGCGTCTGACCGAGCGCGACTCGGCGCACATCGTGCGCAAACTTCTGGCTTCGGCGGTTGCCAACGCGACGAATAATTTTCAACAGAACGCCGACGAGCTTTACATCAAGGCTTGCTACGCCGACGGCGGACCAACCCTGAAGCGTTTTCGTCCGCGGGCTAAAGGCAGTTCGGCGGCGATTTTCAAGCGCACCAGCCATGTGACGATCGTTGTCGACAAACTTAGCGAAGCCGCTTTGGCCGCCCGCGATTCGCAGAGCGAGTCGCGCGGAGGTGCCGATGCGGCCAAGCGTCGCAGCCGTGTCGAGGCGAGTCGCGCACGCGCGCAAAAATCAAAACAAGCATCCGAAGAAGTCGAGACTTCGACCGATGCCGAGCAAGAAGCGACGGAGAAGTAAATGGGCCAGAAGATCAACCCGTACGGCTTTCGCCTCGGTGTAACCACCGACTGGAAGAGCAAGTGGTTCAGCACCAAGGACTACAAGGCCTATCTGACCGAAGACTGGAAGATTCGCGACTATCTCAAGGTGCAATTGGCCGACGCGGCAGTGAGCCGAATCGAAATCGAACGCACTCGCGACAAACTTCGAATCGACGTGCACACCGCACGACCGGGCATCGTTATCGGTCGCAAAGGTCAAAAAGCCGAGGAACTTCGAGCCGGCCTCACCGCGCTCACCGGCAACAACAAGGTGCAACTCAATATCACCGAGATTCGCGACGCCGAACTTGACGCCGCACTCGTGGCCCAGGGCGTGGCCGATCAACTCGTGAATCGAATCGCGTTTCGACGCGCGATGAAGCGCGCCGTACAAAACGCACAGAAGCAGGGCGTGCAGGGCATTCGAGTGCAGTGCTCGGGTCGTTTGGGCGGCGCAGAAATGTGCCGTCGCGAGTGGTACCGCGAGGGTCGCGTGCCGCTTCATACTTTGCGCGCGAACATCGATTACGGTTTCCGCGAAGCGGCGACCACTGCCGGTCGAATCGGCGTCAAGGTGTGGTTGTACAAAGGCGAGATTTTGCCGTACAAGAGCCAGACCGACGACCGCATCGCCCGAGAAGCGGCGATGGCGGCGGGCGAGACCTCTGGTCACTCAGATGCCACCCGCAAAGTCGTGACCTCGGCCGGTCCGAAGGCTGCCGATGTCGAAGATGTGGCGTTGGCTCCGCTGGTCAAAGAGGCCGACCCCGAGTTCGAGCGTTTGTTGGACGAAGAAGAGGACATTCAGCGTCGTAGCCACGACGGCCATGAGGCCCCTCACTTCAAGCGAGAGGTTTGATCGACATGTTGGAACCACGCAAAGTAAAACATCGCAAGCAGCATCGCGGTCGAATGAACGGCATCTCGAAGGGCGCCAAAGAACTCGCGTTCGGCGAGTACGGCATCCAGGCTCTCGAGCCGGGTTGGATCACCGCTCGTCAGATCGAGGCGTCTCGAATCGCGATGACCCGCCACATCAAGCGCGGCGGAAAAGTCTGGATCAACGTGTTTCCCGACAAGTCGGTGACCAAAAAGCCCGCCGAAACCCGAATGGGTTCCGGAAAAGGCAACCCCGAGTTGTGGGTCGCCGTGGTCAAGCCGGGCCGAATTCTTTTCGAGTTGTCTTACCCGACATCTGAAACCGCGCACCAGGCATTGAGTCGCGCCGCGCAGAAACTGCCGATCAAGACGCGAATCATCTCCAGAAACGAGACCATCTGACATGGCACGTGAACTGACCGAACTCCGCGAGATGGATCTCGCCTCGCTCGTCGAAGAACTTCGTGCGACCAAGCAAGAGGCGTTGAACCTGCGCTTTCGCAACGCGACGGGTCAACTCGACGACACTGCGTCGATTGGCAAGGCGCGTCGACAGATCGCGCGAATCAGCATGTTGATTCGCGAACGAGAAATCTTGGCTGCAGAAGCCGCAGGGAAATGAGCAGGCAAATGTCCGAAACATCAGCAACCACCCGAAACTCGCGAAAGTCGCGCGAGGGAATCGTCGTGTCCAACAAAATGAACAAGACGATCGTCATCGCCATCGTCGAGCGCATTCGCCACAAGAAATACGAAAAATTCGTGACCCGAACCAAGAAGCTCTACGCCCACGACGAGGCCAACGACGCCAAGGTGGGCGACCGCGTGCTGGTGATGGAGACGCGACCGATGTCCAAACTCAAGCGTTGGCGCGTGATCGAGATTTTGGAGCGTGCAAAGTGATCCAGCAAGAGACCCGTCTTCGTGTGGCCGACAACAGCGGCGCGCGTGAAGTGCTTGTGATCAAGGTGTTGGGCGGCACTCGTCGCCGATACGCCTCGATCGGCGACGTCTTCATCGGCACCGTCAAAGACGCGATCCCCGGTGCGGCCGTCAAAAAAGGCGAAGTCGTGCGTTG
>Ga0194119_10011130_pt1 | contig 11711 bp, 11 predicted proteins | sample TA2MahC100mmetaG_FD_148620 | JGI IMG/M metagenome (GOLD analysis project Ga0194119, IMG submission 148620) | Freshwater microbial communities from Lake Tanganyika, Tanzania - TA2015018 Mahale Deep Cast 100m | ecosystem: Environmental > Aquatic > Freshwater > Lake | place: Tanzania: Lake... | reverse complement strand
GAATGAAGTTCCGCCCCATAATGCTTGGCGATATCAATGCCCGCTTTAAGAGCCTTTTTTGCTCCTTCTGAGCCGTCATTTCCAACCAGGATCTTCTTAAACATCTTCTCCTCCTGTCTTCGCATTGGTTAGGCTTTCGTTATCGTTCTCTCCATTCGTGACATGGGATGGGTAAAACCATTTCTGTGCGATAAAGGTGGGCAAAATGGCGCTGGCCACCACTACCGCCACCAGAACGGAGAACTGGGTTTGATCAATCACGCCTGTCGAAAGCCCGAACATTGATGAAATCGTTCCCATGGTGAGGCCGGTACTCATGAGCAGGGTGGTAAACATCGCTTCCTTCCTCACATATCGCCGGGCAAAGGGATAGATGCCCGCAATCTTGGTCACCTGCTTCACCCCGAAGAGCATAACAAACAAACCAAAGTTTTGATAGAGCATCTTTAGCGAAATATTGATCCCTCCGTTGATGAAAAAGAAGGGGGTGACCATGGCAAAGGCAATGATTCTGAGTTTTCTTTGAAGAATGCGATTCTCATTGAAGGTTTTCGAAAGTACCAGGCCGGCCACAAAGGCAGGCAAAATGGCGTGGCTCGACCCCAATTGGGAGACATAGATGAAAAGGAAAAGGATGAAGAAGAGGAATTTGATTTCAGGCTCAATCACCCGCTCGCCGTATCGTTTGAAAAGAAAGGGGGAAATCCTGGGCATGAGAAAAATGACCAGAACGGAAACACCGGCGAAAACTATCGTCAGGACATTAAATTCCGCAAAGATGATGCTCAATGCCAGCGCCGTTCCCAGATCGGTAATAAAACACGAGGCCATGAGGATCTTTCCGATCTCATAGTTCGTCAGTCCGGTTTCCACCAAGACGGCATAGATGACCGCCAAAGACGTGGTGGACAGCGCTATTCCTCCAATGATCGAAGCATTCAATGTCCAGTGGGCGACCCAGTAACAGTAGGCAATTGTTCCCAGGAATGGGGCAAGGAATGAGATTCCACCAATGAGTAAACTTTCTTTGGCCTTTTCCCTCAAGACGACCATGTCCACCTCTGCCCCTGCCAGGAAGGTGAGCAGGATTCCCCCGAACCCTGCCAGGAAGGTAAGCCATGGAGTGGGCGAGAGATTGAAGAAATTCCCCCCGATCACCCCCAGCGTAATCTCAATTAAGGCGACCGAGATCCCCGTCTCAACAGAAATGACCCCGCCGAGAAACACAAGAGATGCAATGATTAACGCTGTATAATGGTCAGTCAAGGCTCAAAACTCCTTTCATTTTCATCTTTATTAACCGATATTCAAAGCTTTAGAAAGCTGGTTATCTACCCCCATTTTAAAACTAACCGTTTACCGCAATCTGGAGTGATTTTCTCCTCTTTCCATTTTATTTAACACCTAAATTGAGCGATTCACCCTTCACAAGGGAGGTGGGGAGGCCGAAAAGCCTTTTAGAGCGATCACCTTTGATGGGTTGAATCAACCATGGGGATAGTTCAAATATCACCTGTTTGGTGAAAGCTTATGGTCAATTGCCCAAACTTTCAACGTATCGCATTCTAAAAGGGTTTGAGGCATCCCTGCCTCCCTTGTGAAATAGGGTGAATCGCTCAATTTAGATAACATAAACAACCCCGCAACCGCATGAAAGGTGCTTTCGATAAAAGGAAAACTCATCGGAGCTCTGCCAAAGCCGCCGCTTTTGGTCTGGCAATTGAGAATGTAATCCTTGCAGGCATCGATCCTCGGCGGAGTGTCTTTGAGCTTGGATAGGATGTCAAGCGCACAGTACGTGTTTTCCATAAACGAGGTTGTGCCGGGATAGAATCCGAACCCGCCGTCTCCATTCTGACAGCAATGAACCCATTGAATGATCTCTTCTCTTTTTAAATCAATACCTCGATCAAGTGATATCGAAACCTTCTTACGAAGAGCCTGCAAATTCTCCTGTTCATGAAACTTTAAATTAGAAAGGGAATCGAACGGTTTGAAGGGTTTGCGAAGAAGTTTACGGATCGCATCGGTAAAGTACCAGGCATCAAGGGTCCGGGATTCTATCCAATCATTGTTGAGAAGGTTCCTTAAGGGGAGGGGAAACCTTATATTTAATCCAACATGAAGGTAGACAAGCATGTAGATGATCCTTGGAGAGTTCACTTGACTCCAGTCAATGGTCTTCAGGTAATTTCGGGTCTTCCTCCGATCCGCCCTTCTGCTTAACATCTGTAATGTACGAATGGCATAATAGGTGTCCTCAATGCCAGGGTAAAGGTCTGGGGTGAGACTGAACCCCCCTTCTCTTCTTTCACGCACCTTCAGATATTGGATAACCCTGGCCACCTCAAGCCAGTCGCCCAACTGTCTCACCATAAATAAAAAAAACTTCTACTGATGAAACCAGTAGAAGTTATCAGTCCCCGATTATCACAGGGCGGTTAAGGGCAAACTTCATTGCCTATGGTCTTGATCGATTCCTGCCTTCTGCAATTACAGGGAGGGCCTTCCCTCTTCCTCTATCTCTCCGATCTCGAATAACCTCTCATCGCGCTCATAATCATCCAACTGTGTGGCTTGGATGGACTCCCATCCTTCCCGAAGATCGGGCGGGGAAATATCGGCAATCTTTTGGGATAATTCCCTTCCGATGATCGTCTTGGTCAGAGATATGACCGCCCTGGCTGCCTCATCCGCCTGTTTCAGATCTTTCAGATTCCCCATCTTCATGACTGCTTCGAGAAACTCTTTTCTTGTCTTCATGATCTCACCTCCCTTCCCCATAAACTAAAAAACTTCTACTGATGAAACCAGTAGAAGTTATCAGTCCCCGAAAAGGGGGGGGACGTTTAATGGCGAACTTCATCGCCAGATTATTCGATTTGATTCTATTATCGATAAAAGAAAACAAAAAGTCAATCTTTTTTTTCTCCCCGTTTAATCACACTCAACCTCTCCAAAAAGACCATTTCTCCTCCTTCTTGGCTTCAGGGGGAAAAAATGATCCTTAATGATGCAATTTCAGTGTGGCTGGTTAAAAATCCCATGGAAATTTTAGAGATTTCTGAAAAAGTTCAGAAATCTCTGATTACACAGATTAGAAATGCATTGATAAATAAAGGAAAATCTGTGAAATCAGAGAACGACAGATAGTTTTTCAGAGCTCTCTTTTAAAAAACTTGACAATACTATTTAAGTGTAATATAGAATAGTTTAGTAATTACTAAATTGGTTTGAATCATGATAACAGGAATTATTCAAATTCTCAAGGCGTTATCGGATGAAACCCGGTTTGGCCTTATCAAGCTTCTGCTTACCCACGACTTCTGTGTAGGGGCATTGGCACGTCATCTGGAAATATCGGAGGGGGCAGTTTCCCAACATTTAAAATATTTAAGAGAAGCGGGGTTGGTTAGAGGAGAAAAGCGGGGATACTGGACCCATTACACGGTTGAAAAAGATAAATTGAACGATTTGGCCGACGTCCTGAGAGGTTTGACCGCTCTTCTGCCATGTAAGGAAGGCCTCTGCATCAAGAAACAGAACGTTAAAATCGATTGCCACAAGGAGGGAGCAAAGATGTGTGACTGCGGATGTCAGTACCCGGAGAAATTAAAAGGGAAACCCGAAGAGTGCACTCCCGAGCAGATCAAAGAATGCCATGGGGATAAAGAACATCCCTGTGAAGGCAAGAAGAAACAGTCGTAGCCGTTAGATCCCTCACAAATTATGAAAATTATAGGAGTTCAGGGTTAGGGTTAAGGTTAGGAGGCCCGTTTGGGTAAGGGTAAAGGTTATGGCCAAAGATTAAAAGCCTATGGGCCTAACCTAACGACGAAACCGGCCTCCTCGCCCTTACCCTCTCCTGCGAATTCTTACATTGTACGGGAGCAATCAATGGATATTCTTACGGTTGACCAACTGACCAAAAAATACGGCGGCCTGACAGCCGTTGACCGGGCCTCGTTCTCCGTTCACGAAGGGGAAGTTTTCGGATTTCTTGGCCCGAACGGGGCTGGCAAAACAACAACCATCAACCTGTTGACCGGCTTAGCCCGGGCGACATCGGGTTCTGCCAGGATCTCGGGGTTCGACGGTGTAAAAGAAATCAAGAAGGCCCAGCGGATCATGGGAATTGTCCCGGATGAAAGCAACCTCTACGAGGAGTTCGATGGTTTTGAAAACTTATGTTTCTGCGCATCCCTTTATGGAATGCGAAAAGACGACCGCGAGAAGAAAGCGAAAGAGCTGTTGCAGCAATTCGGACTGTCGGAGGCCGGGAAGAAGAAGTTCGGGGCCTATTCCAAAGGGATGAAAAGGAAACTGACCATCGCTGCCGGAATCATTCATGATCCCGAGATCCTGTTTCTCGACGAGCCCACGACCGGAATCGATGTGGCCAGCGCACGACAGATACGCCAGTTGATCCAGACCTTAAACCAGAAAGGAAAAACGGTCTTCCTCACCACTCATTATATTGAGGAGGCAGAACGGCTATGCAACCGGATTGCTTTCATCGTCGGCGGAAAGATTGTCCGCATCGGGCATCTCGACGAGCTGATGAGCGAAGTGCAGCGGGAAAATGTGGTTCAACTTGCATTTTCGGACGGAGTCTCAAATCTGAAACCCTCTCTCGAGGAAAGTTTCCCTGATGTTGCCGTGGAAGTGCTGAGCAACCAGGCCCTCCGCCTCCGGTCTGTCCGTCCACTGAACCTGACCCCTTTGATGAGGTTTTTCGAGGAGAGAAACCTGTCCGTCTACGAGGCCCGGATCATGCGTCCTTCTCTTGAGGAGGTATTCGTCAAAATTACAGGGATCGAGCTGGAGAAGATGAAACAGGAAAAGGAGGGAAAGGGAAAGCAATGAAATCGTGGATTGCCTTCTGGAACATTCTTATCAAGGATATGAGAAACTACTACCTGAAACCGCCGAACATCAGTTGGGGGCTGGTCTTCCCCGTAGCCTGGACGCTTATGTTCTTTTTGAAATCAGAAACGGCTGTGAACGTCCGTGAGCTTCTTCCCGGTGTGATGAGCCTGTCGATTCTCTTCGGAACGACCTCGATGCTGGCGGTTACCATGACCTTTGAGAGAAGGAGCCGTTCTTTCGAACGGCTTCTTTTAGCCCCCATCGACCTGAACCTCTTAATGCTCGCCAAGACAAGCGGGGCCATCCTCTTTGGCCTATTCAATGCTTTCGTTCCGGTCTTATTCGCCTCTTTTCTGACCGACTTAGCAGGCATTCGCTGGATTCCCTTGTTTGGGGCCATCTTCCTGATCGCTGTGACTTCGACCCTGCTTGGCCTTTTTATCGCGGTCTCGGTCAAAGAGATCTTCGAGGCCCAGACCTTCTCCAATTTCTTCCGTTTTCCCATGATTTTTCTCTGCGGCCTTTTTATCCCGGTGCAGGGGCTGCCCCTTTTTTTACAACCTCTCTCTTATATTCTCCCTCTTACCTATGGAGCCGACATCCTGAAGTCCTCCATCAGTCAGAACGGCCACCTGGGACTCCCGGTCAACTTTGTGATCCTTCTCGGCTTCGCCGCGGGCTTATTTACTTTAAGTATCCGTAATGTGAAACGTAAGTGGATCTATTGATCGATAATGCTTACCAAAAGGTTTTAAATAGAGGGACTGCCTTCCTTCTTTATGATTTCCAAATAGGTGTTGCTCTATCGATTGTTTTGCGCAATCTTCCCTTTTAACCAATCAAAAGCCTTTACAGCATCGAAATAATACCTAACTCTGAGTTCGACACGGTAATCGTTCTGTTTCTCGCCGAATTCGGTCTCCTTCCCTCCCACCAAGGCAGTCCCCTTCAGCCGAACCTCCCAATTCGTAAACCCAGTGTAGAGGAGTTCCGGAGAGATCTGAAGACTTCGATCATTCAGGTTCATGATCGTTGTGATTGCGGGGGTGAAATAAAGGATATTGAAGGGCTCTTTCTGGCTGACACGGAGGTAGAGATAATCCCGCATCGGATTGGGGCGTCCGTAGTTGCCTTGGGTCACGCTTGTGGCTTTCTTCAGGAGAGAATCGTTTCCCCTCGCGAGAAAAAGATCATATCCTTTGTCGATGAATGTGAAGTAATCTTTCATCTCAAGATGGGTAAATCCCGTTCCATTTCGATAGTATTCAAAAATGAAGGTCGTGTCCCACGGGGTGAGGTAGCGCAACCCAAGCAAATAGCTCTTTGCATCAAATTTCGATTCCGTGATTTTCCCCTGCTTATCGATTACCTTCTTTGTCTGATGATTGATAAAGGCAAATTCTCCGTGGATTTCGAAATTGGAAGTGATGTTTCTTGAGAAGTCAATCCCGAACCGATTGGTCTTACTTCCCCCGGTCAGTCCAATGAGGTCGATATCCGTGTCATAAAGGAGAAAATAGAGTTTTCCTGCGAAGTTGAGCCGATTGACCGTTCCAAAATCGTCGTTAAGACGCTTATAAACAGGGAAGACGACCGGAGTAATCGAGAATGTTTTTAAAGGTCCATTAAAGCTTTTGATATAATCTGCCGACGCTGCAACAAACCCTTCCAGGGAAAGCTCGGGATCGTCCGGATCTTTGGGCCTGCTGACAAAGGCGACGGGGTTAAAGGCGTATCCCTTTCCCCAGAGTAATGTTTGTTTTCCAAATTTGAAGCTGAGGGAGTCCGAGGGTTTAATTGAGAGATACCCTTCATGGATCATCCTTTTGCTCTCGTTGTGGTCCCAGCCAAGGTAGGAGTATTTCAAATCAAGATCGGCTCTGACAAAAAGACGGGCAATTCCTTTTTCATAGCTTCCTTCAAGCTGGAGCTTTCCGCTGTGTTCCTCTATTGTATTCCCCTCGTCTCGTTTATAAAATCTCAGTTTGTAGAGCGATGCATTGCTGTCCAGCCAGAAAATAACCGGCCTAAATTCGACATACCCTCCGATATAATAAGGTTTCTTCTCTATGTCTGAGAGGTCGAATTCATACTCTTCCGCTAAGGAAACAGAAGAGATGAAAATGATAAGCACGGTGGCCAGAAAGAATTGTCGTATTCCCATGGTAAATACTCCAGGTTCCTTATTTTCTCAGGGAGTCTATATTCGGCATGAAAGTCAGTGTAAACACCTCGTCTTTGAAATCTCTCTGTTTGATATTAGCAAAGATAAAAATCGACTTATATCCCTTGTACAAAGGGCTGTCTGTTTCAATAACCGAGGGTCTGACGATGCCGCCTCCAAAGTCCTTGACCTCTTTAAAATAGAGGGTTTTGATGAGCATGCCGGCTTCCGTTCTACATTCAATTTTCGTGGGCAACTTCTTATCCTTGTCGGCCCATAGTTTGATCTTGTCATAGGCAACGGTTTTCGTTTTTGCCTTAAGATGCAAGAGATATTCTTTCCCTGCTTCCTCAACCTTTTCCACATCGTATTCCGCCGCATAATCGAGCTGGAGGATATCGGCGTTATTGAAAACCCCTCCCACGACGGATTGAAGGCTCGTGATCCGTACCGGCTTCCCCACGTTGGGAATATAAAGCCACATATTGTCCCCGAGCCTCAAAGTGCTTCTTCCTTTTTCGCTGGCCGGGGCAAGAAAGAGGGCTGCAACCTTATCTACTCCCTTTTTCACAGAGAAGAGAGTATACTCCTTCTTCCGTCCATCCGGTTCCACATTGATCAGCTTTCGGTACATCTCATAAGACTCGGGGTTAAGATTCCGGTCAATCTGCTTCAGGAGCTGGGCGCCCTCAATGGCATGGACCGGAACAGCAACAAGCAAAGCAACCAAACAAATCAGAATTTTTTTCATAACCAACCTCTCTTTCTTAACCCCACCCTGCCTCCCCTTAAATTAAGGGGAGGTTAGGAGGGGTTATACGTGTCTCAATGCCTTGATCGGCTCCATCCTCGATGCCTTAAGAGCAGGCTGGAAGCTGGCAATCACTGAAATGGCAACCACAATCCCGGTGATGATCAGAACGTCAGCCGGAACAATGGTTGCCGAAACGACGAGGACCTGCCTTCCGAAATTGAAGGTCATCCCGGCGTGGTTGAGGACGACCATGATGATCAGACCCAGGAGGGTGCCTGCCACGGCTCCCACCGCTCCAAGGCAAAACCCTTCCACGACAAACATGGAAAGAATCTTTCCGGGGAGAGTGCCAATGGCAGCGACAGTGCCGATCTCGCGAATCCTTTCGTAAACGGCCATAATCATCACATTCATGATACTGATCAAAACGATCGCGATCAGCATGATCTTGATAAAGAAGGTCATGATGTCGATCATCCTCGCAATGTTGTAAAAAGGAGATAGCTTTTCCCATGAGTGGACCTCGAAGATGGGGTTTCCCTGTTTGCCCACCTCTGTTGAAATGAGAGTTTCCATCCTCGCGGTGAAGGTGTTGACCCTATTGAAATCCTTGAGGCGGACCGCTATCTCACTGATTTCCATCTCCTCCATTCTTAAGACTTCCATGGCATCTTCAATGTGGATGTAACTATCTCTGCCTCCAGGGCCTGTAACGCTTTCAAGGACGCCCGTCACTTTGAACTGTTTTCCATTGACCGAGCCATCCTTGTTCGTGGCAATAACAACCACGGTATCTCCACTTTTCACTTTCATGCTCTTCGACATCAGTTCGGGAATCCAGATCTCTCCTTTTTCAAGACTCTTGGCAGTGCCATTTGTAAGCCTTGATGAAAGGAGAGGGACCGTTCTAAATTCCAGGTCCGGGTAGACTCCATTGAGTCTTATGTTGGTCGTCTCCACGAAGGTGCTGAACATCCCTCCGAATTTTATCCGGGGAGAGAAGGCTTCCACTTCAGGCTGCTGCTTGAGAATCCCTTCCAATTTCTGATAGGCTTGAAATTTAAGGTTGAGATTGAGCGGAAGATTCTCGATAGAAGCCAGGTAACCTTTCCTGTGGACCTGGAGCTGCCCCATCATCGAATCGGTGATCTGTCCGATCATCATGCTTTTAAATGAACCCGTGACAGCAACAAAAACCAGGACAAAGACAACTCCAATACCAATGAGAGAAGCTGTCAAGAGCGTTCTCCTTTTGTACCTTAAGAGGTTTCTCACGGCGATCTTAAAAAGGTTGTGCATCTTTTGCTCCTCCTTTAGCCTGTTTTCCAACTAGCTCTCCATCTTCCAGACTATAGATAACCTCCGCCTCCCCTACGATCTTCTGATCATGAGTTGAAAAAACGAAGGTAGTCTGAAACTCATCCCTCATTTTTCTCATCGACTCAAGGACGAGGAATGCGGTCTTATGATCGAGATTGGCGGTCGGTTCATCAGCCAGAACCAGCTTGGGATTGGTCACCAACGCTCTCGCGATGGCCACCCTCTGTTTCTGGCCGCCGGAAATCTGGTCAGGGTATTTGTCCTTCTGATCAATCATCCCAACCGCCTCCAGGAGCGCCAAAATTCGCTTTTTCCTTTCGCCTCCGGGAACATTCTGGACCATGAGGAGGGGGTATTCGATGTTTTCATAAACCGTAAGCACTGGAATAAGGTTGAAGTCCTGAAAGATGAATCCTATGTTTTCACCACGAAACTTAGCGCTTTGCTTTCGGTCCAAATGAAGGACGTCGGTATCCCCAACCTCCAATTTCCCTTCCGTAGGCTTATCAAGGCATCCGATTAAATTGAGAAGTGTTGTCTTCCCGCTTCCAGAAGGGCCGACAAAAGAGACAAAAGAGGCGGGTTCGATCTCAAAGCTCACCTCACTCAATGCTCTTATAGTGATCTCCCCGACCTTGTAATTTTTGCTTACCTTCGCGGCCACAACACTGTAGATCTTGGTGATATTCTCAGCAACGACAAGTCCCATAATGTTCTCCTTTCTTCGTTATGGCAGTCTTCTCTTATGCTTTCTGTCAATCTCCCTAACAGGGATCTCATGTGTTAAGCCTATTTCAAACGCCCACCCTTTAGGAAGTTGTTGAAGTTGCTCTTTTCTAAATACCGACCTTGCCTTCACCTGATAAGACAGAGTAAGTTCCTCAAGTTTTACCTGTAGGGCAGAAATTTTTCTTTGATGATCAAAGAGAATTCCGGGCGGAACACCCGAATCCATCATTAGATGTCGCAATTGGACCTTCAGAGTAAAAAGAACAGTCCTTATGGGACCGGTTTCCGCCATATAAGCTCGACGGAGGTTTTCGAGTTCCTTCTTTTGATCCTCGGTAAGGGACGGGAAGAGTGATTCTGAGCAGACCTTTTGATTGTCTCTCTGTAGGTTCCGCCTGTCCATTTTCGGAGGCGAATCCTGAGCGGTCGAAATCTGGGTAATGAATGGTGTTAATAAAAAGAGTATGAGGGCAATGAAGAATCCTCGTGGAAATGATGAATTTTTCTTAATGGCCTCTTTTGCAAAACCATGCTTCCCAAGAATAGTAGCTTTTTGAGTATTCATTTTATCCTCCCTATCCTGAATGGAGAGGGACAAAGTGGGAAAGTCTCTCCGTCCTGGGAACGAATTGCATTAGATGGAGGTATTGTTCATGATAGGGATTTAGCAGCGAAGAGGAATGGAGTGGAAGATTAGATTTGAATGGACAGAGTCAAGAGACGATACTTGAAGATCGAATTCCGGAGTTGATTCCTGATACAACAAAGTTAAATTCAAGTTTATGATAATGGGCTCCTCCTGAGATACAATGGAATGGAAAGGGCAATGGTTGTTAAGGCATGTTTGCTTGCCATGGGCGAAAGGTCCCCCGTTTGCTAACTTATGAGCCATGTTCAAGGGAGTCATCCCAAGAAGGATCGGGATGAGAAGGATTGCTGGAATAATAAATAGTAATTTATGTTTGTCTGCCATTGAAATCTCGATGAAATCAACTTCCCCTTCAATAAAGCAAATTTAATGCCAGGCTTCCAGACATCTTCAGGGGAAGGCTGAATCTTCAATTAACACAAAAGGTTGAAAATTTATTAGAGAGTTTAAACTCTCTTTGAAGAATTAAGTCTTCTCGACAATGACGTCGATTGCAGTTTGTGTCAAATTGCAGATTTCTATTTTAATTTCAAATGATTATCCAAGATTCATATTTTTTAAAAAATTTTTCACGATCTCGACAAAATTGTCGCAGATTCTTTTTCAATGATTCCATCCCTATAAAATCACTAAAAAATCATATCTTGATTTAATCCTCGATTTTCTTTTAAGATGAAGTTGATGAAAGGATTTTTCAATCAACTTCTCCGGATCGATCTGACAAGGGAAAAATGGAGCGCTGAGCCTATCCCCGACTCAGTTCTTAGATCCTATCTGGGTGGAAAGGGTTTGGGGTCTTACTTTCTTCTGAAAGAAAACCCGCCCCATGTTGATCCTCTTTCTCCGGAAAATCATCTAATCTTCACGCTGGGCCCATTAGCCGATACTCCTTTTTACGGCTCAAGCCGTTTTGCCGTCTTCACCAAATCGCCTCAAACAGGGATTTATTCGGAATCTTATTCCGGAGGGAAAATCACCCATTCTTTCAGCCGGACGGGTTATGATGCCATCATCATTCAGGGAAAATCGAACCGCCCTGTCTTTCTGGAGATCAGCGATGAGCAGGTCCTTTTCCATCCCGCATCAGGCGGGACCTCTGATCTCTGGGGAAAAGATACCTACGAAGCGGAAGAGGCGATTCTGAAAACCATTGGTAAAAAAGACGCGGGAGCGCTGGTCATCGGGCCGTCCGGGGAGAACCTCGTCAAATTTGCCGTGATCGAAAT
>Ga0194119_10011125_pt1 | contig 11716 bp, 8 predicted proteins | sample TA2MahC100mmetaG_FD_148620 | JGI IMG/M metagenome (GOLD analysis project Ga0194119, IMG submission 148620) | Freshwater microbial communities from Lake Tanganyika, Tanzania - TA2015018 Mahale Deep Cast 100m | ecosystem: Environmental > Aquatic > Freshwater > Lake | place: Tanzania: Lake... | reverse complement strand
CCAAACTCAAACCATAAACCAAGAGCATAGAGGTCGTAGAAGCGATCAAGGTTCCGAGACTGTGGGAGAGATTGCCCTGCTTGGTATTCATTCCGGAGAGTTGGGTGACTACCCAAAATGCGGAGTCATTGGCATGGGAAATCCCCAAGGCTCCAGCCCCTATGGCCACTGTAGTCAACACCTTCATGAGGTCTGAATCCAATCCTAGGGGACCCAAGAGCGGGGCCACGATGGAGGCCGTGGTGATCATGGCTACCGTAGTCGATCCTTGAGCAAATTTTAGCCCGAAGGCCAATAAAAAGGGAAGAAATATACCCCAATTTTCCCCCTTCATACTTTCGGTGACCAAGTCTCCAATCCCAGAATTTTGTAGCATTTTCCCAAAAACAGCTCCTGCACCCGTAATCATAATGACCGGGGCCGCAGCGACGATGGACTCTCCAATCCATCCCGTTGGGGAAAGAAGCTTTCGATCCAATTTTTTTGGAAGAAAAAAGGAAAGTAGGGCTCCAATCAAAAGGGCAATCACTGGGCTTCCAAGAAAATTTACTAGTTCTGCGAGGGGGCCATCGCCCAAAGGTTGGGTAGGGTAATTGGCTATGGAAGCCAAGATGATCAATCCCAAGGGCACCACAATGGGAAGCATGGAAAAGAGAAAATTAGGCCTATCCTGAGGCTGGGGGATCTCTTCAGATGGTATAGAAAGGGGTCGTAAGGGAATTTTACTAACCCATTTTTGGACAAAAAAGTGTAAGGGAACTAGGGCTACCAAGGAAACAATGCCTCCATAAAGGATGACTTGGCCCAGATCTGCGCCCAAAATTCCGGCAGCAGCGATAGGCCCAGGAGTAGGAGGAACAAGGGAGTGACTGGCCATGGCTCCCAAAGATACCGCAACGATGGTAGCGGCATAAGAGACCGTACTTTTTGAAGATAAGGACTTGGCAATGGGGTTCATCATCAAAATGGTGCTATCTCCGAATACCGGTATGGAGAGTAGCCAACCGCTAAGCATCAAGGAGAGGTTGATGGACTTTTCACCTACCCAGGTGAGTACTTTCTCGGCGATCACCATGGCTCCACCTGTTTTTTCTAAGAAGGTACCCAAGATGACTCCAAATAAAATCAACAAGCCTACATTGCCCATCACTCCTCCAAATCCTTCTGTGATGGATTTAAGAATACTATCTGTTTCCATCCTCGCCGCTAGTCCATAGACAATCGCTCCTCCAAAAAGGGCTAAAAAAGGATGAATATCGTAGCGGATGATGGCTACTAAGATCAAGGCCAGTACACATCCGATCACAAGCAGCGTAAGCATGAGTTTAAAGCTAATAAAGTGAATACCACCAAGTAGTTTACCTAGTGTTTGGAAAATGTAGTAAAAAAAGTGGAATACCCCTAGCCCTTCCTGTAGAAGTGGACAGTCGGATTAGAGACAGCAGGGAACCTCACTGCCCACCTCATCGAGTCACTAGAAAATAGAGGACGATCAACAGGCAGGCGAGGGAACTCATTCCAAACCCGCGAAGCAGGTAGCTTCGTAGCTTGGAACTGCCCCAATAGCCTCCAATTCCCCATTTGACTAGGGTGTTGGATAAGCAGGCCAATAGGATAGCCATGGTGGCCAAAGGAAGGGAAATAGCTTTTCCGGTAAGTTTGGCGACGGAAATACTCACCGCATCGATATCCGTGACTCCGGCCATGGTACTAGAAAGTAAAGCACCTCTTTCCCCAAGAAATTCATTGGAATAACTCATCAGCAGCAGGATGCAGGAATAGAGAAATCCAAAAATGAGTGCGCTTCCAAGGTCCAAGGGCTTGCTCAAAGGAACTGCTTCAGGATTTGGAACGGTGATTTTTTCTTTCCTATAGCTTAGGTAGGAGAGGAGTAGACTTACCATAAATAAAAGCAAGGCAGGAAAAAAGAGGAGTCGGAAGAGGGCGGTTTGAAAAATCCCTGTCCATACCAATACTCTAAGGTAAAGCATGCTGGAAGCTCCCAAAATCCCGGTGGCGTAAGGCAAAGAAAGGGAGGGATTTTCTTTACTTTTTTTAGCAAAAACCCAAGTAAGGGCTGTGCTAGACACCAAGCCACCAAGCAGCCCGGTAAGCAAGATCCCCTTGCGTCCACCGAAAGTTTTGGTCAAGACATAGCCTAAAAAACCTAATCCTGAGGTCAGCAGGATGATGGTGCCGATTTCTTTGGGGAAGAGCACGCCATAGGGCCCAAAGGGGGTATCTGGTAAAAATGGATACAGGAGAAGCGCGAGGATGACAAAGCGGATAAAAGCATAGAGTTCTTCGGTGGTAATTTTGCCTACGAAGGTTCGGAGTCGAAATTTTGAAGACAAAAAAACCAACACTACCACCATAATCACCAAGCTGACGGTGATCAACCCGTAGGCGGCTAGGTTTCCAAGAATAAAGGTGAGTAGGGCAGAAAGCTCCGTAGTGAGCCCCCGATCGCCTTGAAGGGAGGCTTGTCAATAAGCTGCCGCAGTCAAAAGGAGGGTACCGAAAAAAATTGCCACGGAGGCCCAAGGAGAAAACAGAAAATATACTAAGCCTGAAAGGTATCCGAGAAGGGCAAAAAAGGTGAACGTTCGGATACCAAAATACCCTTGTACTCCCTCTTTCATGGCAGCATACTGCCTCTCCAGGCCTAAGATACTTCCTATCCCTAGGCTGAGTAGTAGGCGTATCAAAAAATCTCCATAGGAAAGGGAATAGGTGCCTGTATCGATAAGAAGTTTATCCATAAAAATAAGGTGTTTCATCCTTCTAGGGCAGCCAAAAGTAGTCGAAAGTCCTAGTTCGATTTCTTTTAACTTCCTTGAAGAGTTTAAAAAATGGGCACTCTTTAACCTACATGTTTTTTAAAAAAGGAGATGGTTTTTTCCCAAGCTGCTTTTGCGGCAGCTTCATCGTAGCGTGGAGTGGTATTGTTATGAAAGCCATGATTGACCCCAGGATAGTTCACCATTTCATAGGTCTTCCCATTTACTACTAGTGCTTGTTCGTAGGCAGGCCAACCCGCATTTACCCGTTCATCCAATGCCGCATAGATGATCAACAAGGGGGCTTTAATTTGGGGAACATCTGCAGCTTCAGGTTGCCCTCCATAGAAGGGTACCGCCGCTTTCAAGTCAGGGATGCCTACCGCCATCATGTTGGAAATCCAGCCTCCAAAACAAAACCCTACCACGCCTACTTTTCCATTGCACCGAGGATGGCTTTTAAGGTATTCGTAGGCAGCAATAAAATCTTCTAACATTTCTTCTCGGGTACGTTTAGCTTGCATGGCTCGGCCTTCGTCGTCATTGCCTGGATATCCTCCCAAAGGAGTGAGGGCGTCTGGGGCTAAAGAAATAAACCCATCTACAGCACATCGCCTTCCTACATCTTCTATGTAAGGATTAAGCCCCCTGTTTTCATGAACTACCACAATGCCTGGAAATTTCCCTTTTCCTTCAGGGATAGAGCATAAGGCCTTGATTTCTCCACCTCCCTTGGGGGAGAGATACATGAGGTAATTAGATTCTTGAAGCCTCTTGTCACTTGGAGAAACGGTTTGCGTGTGAAGATAATCAGGCATCATGCTGCTCAACAAGGCGCTTACGGTTATGCCACCTACAGCATAGACGGATAGCTTTTCTACAAAAGTCCTGCGATCGATCTTGTTATGACAGTAGTAATCGTAGAGGTCAAAGGCTTCCTGAGGTATGTCGGCTTTATTAAGTTTTTCCATGGCGTTGGAGAGAGATTAAGGTTTAAGTTAGTGAAAAAATGGAGGATAAGAAATGAAAATCGAAGATTTCAAGCTTTAGAAAGAGGAAAATTTAAAAGCCAAGAAAACTTAGCTCCCTGCAGGATTCCTGTACCTAGCGGCGAGGCGTCGGTCTAGGATCCATAGGAGGATTCCGTACAAGGGGACAATAAGAGGATAAAGAAATAGGACCAAAAATGAATACCCATGGAACCGAGAGGCGTCTTCACCTATTATTCCATCAATAAAGTCGTAAGCGTATGGATAACTTCCCAAAATAAGGAAAGGAACAACAAAAATTCCTAGGAGTAATACCCAAGAAAAAAGGCCTTGAGGATGTTTTTTTCTATGCTGCTTCAGGAAAAAAAAGTGAAGGACCGCCAAAAGAAGAGCTATTCCAATAGCAATTCCAGAAGGCCCAATCTGGATAAGTCCCTCGGCCAAGTCACTTACTTTAGGGGTGTAGGTGAGGGTGAGGTATGAGGCGGGGAGGCTAGAAAATTGCCAAGTTGCTACACTGTCTAACTTTCCTGCACTTGGTTGCCCAAGATTGGTAGTGATGGGCATGCCAAGGGCACGGGCATCTACGGTGACTTCCAAGGATCCAAAGGATTTCCATTGTTGTGCAGGGGAAAGGGAATAGCGAAAGCTATATTCTTTGACCCAATCGGAGAGATCGGTCCAGGCATTGGCTAGGTACTCTACTCGGATATGGTGTTCACCGGGAAGGAGATCAAGTTCAAAATAACTTAAATCTCGAAGGGAATAGATATAGCCAGTTCCATCTTCCCAATACAAGACTACAGTTTCAGGCTGATCTTGACCGAAGTCTTTATGAAAATAGGATGAAAATTTTTCCAAGGCCGTACTGTTCCCAGTCAAGTACTCCTCTGGTAAGACTTGCAAGGCTATTTCTTTTTGGTCTACCCAAATTTTAAATTCTCCTTGGTAGTCCTTGGCATGAAATAGCATGGGAATTTGATTCCCCGCTTCGTAGTTCCGGATGTGGTAGTCAATTTGATAGCGAGCTGTCTTTAAATCCGATTGGAGGGTAATAGAAATTTTCTCCTTGAGGATATCCATATCCCTACTGGAAAAGGCCGAACTGGAAAAGGTTCCTTCCCGCAAGGGAGAAGCCATGTTGCCAAGACAAAAATGACTTGAATTAAGTAGGGATAGGACTATAAATAAACCTTTAAATCCCATAAGTCCAAAGTAAGCTTTGGGTGTGGATAACTGGGACATACCTTCATGAATTTAGGTACTTCAATCCCTTAGTTTGTTGGGAATGTGTTAGTTAAAATAATAAATATTTTTGACCTTATCTCAGACAAGTTATTATTTTAAAAAAAAATAAAGGTTTCAGTTTAGTAATTTTATCTTAAAACATAGGACCATATAATATCCACTCAATATTACCGTAAGCATTGTAAAGTGCAACAATCAAGGCGATGAGGATGCCAAAAATTTTAATGTAAATATTTTTTATCGCCACACCAACTAAGATTAGCTCTATTTTTAACTTGCTTCTCCACTTTTTTTCGCTTTTGATCTACTTGGATTCTTTTCCAAAGTCAAGCGTCGAGCTATAGCCTTTATCTCACTTTTGCTTCTAACAGGAGAACCAAATTTTAAGACAGCCTGAGTCAGCTCAATTACTATTTATTAGTCAGCAAAGAAATTAAATTTCTAAGGTGGATCAATCTGTAACATGTTTTATAATGAGGGCGGGTACTCCCGCTACAATTGTTCGAGCAGGGATGTCTTTTAGGACAACTTAGCCTGCAGCCACCACGGCATTTTTCCTACAGTTACACCACTTTTTTCTGCCTCTTTCGCTTGAAAATTTGGTAAAATAAGATCCCAAAAGGTGAACATCCAATCACTAAGGCTATAAAACTTAGTTTTTCTCTAAAAGGGAGTAAGGTATTGCTAGCAATTTCTTGTATTGTGACTACTACCAATATCAACACCAAAAGTAGAATGAGAGAGATTAGGAGAGTTTCCATCAGGTTAAGGATTAAAAATTAGAAGAAATAAATACACAAAAAACGGTGGATACTGCCCAGCACCCCAACTCTCCTAGAGACGGATATCTTCTTGAAAGGTTTTACTACCTCCATAAAAAAAGAAAAATTGCTATTCTTGGTTATCCTTCCCCCGATACTTTTCCTGCAAGCCCATCAAAAAATTACGCAGTACTTGGTCCTTACATTCCCTATACTGGGCTTGAGAAGGGTTTCGGAAGAAGGCACTTAGTTCATGCTTGCTCAAGCGAAAGCCTCGTAGCGCAAAAATTTCCAGCATGTTTTCTTCTTTGTATTGCAATGCGATTTTAAGTTTTCGTAGGACGGTATTGTTGTTGAGGCTTTTCTGTATTGCCGGCTGTTCACCTTCTTTTTTTCCTCTATGCAACACAATCAAACCTTCCAGAAAATGGGCCAAGTCCTTGTCTTGTAGTTTTTTGAAACCTTCTTCCTCTTCTTTTTTAAGCCATTTCCCTAATTCTTCTACCGGTATTTCCCTGCCTCCCAGAGCAAAGACTTCTTTCATTTTGTAATCGTGGTAATGAAAAGTGTACCTCAGGATACGAAGGATGTCGTTATTGCCCATGCTGCAAAGTTCTAAAATTTATGGAGTACTCCATACAGCATCCTGCTGTAGATCTAGCTTTGTCTATATTTTCTTTTTCTTAGGTTATTGAGTGCTTGGAGAAGTTTTTAAGAAGTACCATTTGTTTCTTACCCATTTTTCTAGTTCCACCGCATGAAATACCATGAGGGAGAATGCTAGGCATGTTCCTAGCTCCATCCAAGACAAAGCTTCTGTTTTAAATAGAGCATTGAAAAATGGAAGATAAATGACTGCCATTTGGAGAAGTAAGGTAAAGCTTACTGCAAAAAATAGTGGCTTATTGCTCAAAAAGCCTTGCCTGTAAAGAAATGTACGATCGCTTCGAATCGCAAATACATGCCCCAATTGGCTGAAGGATAGCACAGAAAAGACCATAGTTTGGCTATGCCAGCCTTGAGAAATAGCAAGGCTTTGGGTACCTAAGGTTATTGCAGCCATCAAGATGCCAACCCACAGGATATGGTAAGCCACTCCATGGGAAAATAGGCTTTGATTGGGGTGACGGGGACTCCTCACCATACTATCTTGTTCTGATTTTTCGCTTGCTAAGGCAAGGGCGGGTAGCCCGTCAGTTACCAAGTTGATCCATAGGATATGTATGGAAAGCAAAGGGATGGGCAAGCCCAAAAAGGGCGCCATAGCAATCACCCAAATTTCAGCACCATTACAGGTCAGGATGTATTTGATGAATTTGATGATATTGTCTACTATCCTTCTTCCTTCTTTTATGGCTGTGACAAGGGTTGAAAAATTGTCATCAAGTAATACCAAATGGGCAGCTTCTCTGCTTACATCCGTACCATTTTTTCCCATGGCAATACCAATAGTTGCTGCTTTTAGGGAGGGGGCATCGTTGATTCCATCTCATGTCATGGCGGTATAATGCCCTTTACGTTGTAGGGCTTGTACGATGCGTAGTTTTTGTTCGGGTACTACCCTAGCATAGACGCAAACCTGTTCTACTACTTGTTCAAATTCTGCTTCGGATAATTGATCCAAGGCGCGGCCTTCAAGTAAAAGATCTCCTGGTTTACAAATTCCCACCTGCTTAGCGATGGCTCTTGCTGTGGCAGGATGATCTCCCGAAATCATGACCGGGGTAATGCCTGCTCTTTTGCAAGATTCAATGGCCCTTGCTATACCTTCTCTTGGTGGATCGATTAGGCCTACTTTGCCATAATAGTTAAGCTGAGATTCAATTTCTAAAAGGTCCTTTTGCAAAGGAAGCTGATCCATTAGTTTGCCCGCAAATGCCAGCACCCGTTCCCCTTCCTGAGCCCATATTTCCCCGCTTGACACCAGATTTTTTGCTATTTTAAAATTTTTAAGGATGGAAGCTATGGATTCAGGAGCTCCTTTGCACAGGACCAGGTAACGCTTACCTACCCGGTGTACGGTGCTCATGCGTTTCCTTGTAGGATCGAAAGGAATTTCCTCTTCTCGAGGCATGGATCGGACCAGGGTATGGTAGTTTTCTATACCTATTTCTTTGACCAAATGGGTAAGTAAAGCCATTTCTGTAGGCTCGCCTTGGGGAAGTCCTTCTTCTTCTAGCAAGGCATCGTGGCAGAGTGCTAGTCCCAATTCTAGGTTGCTAAAGTTCTCCATTATCCTAGCTTGAGAAGCTGATTCCCAGCGGCTGACCGACAGTTTATTTTGGGTGATGGTTCCCGTTTTATCCGTACACAAGTAGGTGATGGATCCGAGGCTCTCTACGGCAGGAAGTTTTCGGACTAGGGCGTTTTGCTTAGCTAGCCTTTTGGCTCCTAAGGAAAGCGCTATGGTAATCAAAGCTGGTAAGGCTTCTGGGATGGCTGCCACGGCCAAACTTACAGAAAGTAGGAGCATGGAGAAGAGTTCTTCCCCTCGAGCTAGTCCAGCCAAAAAAACGGCTGTGCAAATTCCTAAGATCACTAGGGAAATCACCTTTCCAAAGGACTGCATGCGATGCTGCAATGGGGTCATAGGAGATCGTTGTTCCAGCAATTGGGCAATCTTTCCCATTTGTGTATCCATACCGATGGCTACTACCATCCCTTTGGCTCTGCCTTGCGTGACCAAAGTACCTTTGAATCCCATGTTGACTTGATCGCCAAGGCTAAGGGAGGAGGAGTCTAAGACTTTGCTGACTTTTTCACTGGGGACAGACTCCCCAGTCAGGCTAGATTCGCCAATTTTTAAAGAATAAGTTTCTAAAAACCGTAAATCTGCCGGTACGAGGTTACCTGCTTCTAGGATGACTACATCCCCCATCACCAGCTGCCTGGAAGGAACGCGGACTTGTTTGCCCGATCTGAGTACTTGACTTTGGGTTTCAGATAGTTTTTTCAATGAGGTAATGGCTTTTTCTGCCCTATACTCTTGTATAAAACCTAGAAAGGCATTTAGAATAAGGATGACTAAAATGATGTAGGTGTCAGTTTGATCTCCAATCCAACTAGACAACAGGGCTGCACCTGCCAAAATAAGAATCATGACATCCTTAAACTGATCCAATAGTAGGAGCCAGGGGCCTTGGTTTTTTGTTTCTTGAAGTTCATTTGGGCTAGCCTCCTTATACCTATTTCGCGCTTCTTTTTCCGTTAGGCCTAGGGAGGAAGAGTCTAAAAAAGAAAAAATTTGCTGGAGACTTGCTTGGTAAAAAATCATAAATCAAAAAATGCTTCCCTAAAAATAAGGATTCTATTTTTTTACTTACGGGAAATGAAGGAAAAGGATATCTGTTTTCCCAATTTCAGCTTAAAATAGCAAGAAATGCATTTTTTAATTGCAAGAGAAAACTGTTTTTTGTTGGTAGTAAAATGCCAATTGGGCCAAAACATTACCAAAGGCTTCCGCAGCTTCGAGTTGTCGATCACTCACCTTTTTTCCAAGTAATCGGCAGAGGAGAAGGCCATAAACTCCATTCAAACACATCTGAATCTCATTACCCACTTCTTCCGATCCTGCAGCTTCAATGGTCTCGAGCAAGTAAGGTTTGACCTGATGATAGGTTTGCACATAACCTGCATTGGATTTAAGCAACTGGTAATGCAAATCAAGTAAGGTGCTCACAATTTCTTGGAGTGACTTGAGGTGACCCTTATCTAGCAGGTTTTCTTCACGCATTTGAGCCGTAAGTGCTGCGAACCAGGTCTTTATTTCCAGTTTTTCATCTTCCGGCACGGGGTAATGGGAGATGACATAGGTAAAAATGTCCTCCATGTTGCCTTGGTACGACCGGATGAGGTCTTCCATTTGATACATATAGATTAGGTATTCTCCTATATGTTCTGCTTTTTTTCTATCTGCAACAGCTTTCATGCTGAGGGGTGTTTACTTGTTAAAGGTAGGTATTTTGTAAGGCCTCTAAAAATTAGGCTTGAAATTCCCAATTCTATTCCCTTAAAGAAAGTTTTATGAGAGGATTTTTATTCAAAATGCTATACCTGGCCCCTCCATCCAAACCCTTGGGCTATTTCTTGGGTTTCCTATTCAAGCACGCTTTTTTTTCCTACTTTTGCGTGACGAAAGCTTATGAAAAACATTCGAAATTTCTGCATCATTGCCCATATTGATCATGGGAAAAGTACTCTAGCCGACAGATTGCTTCAGACGACCAATACGGTTTCGGATAGGGAAATGCAAGACCAGCTGTTGGACGATATGGACTTGGAACGTGAGCGTGGCATCACGATCAAGTCTCATGCGATTCAAATGAACTATACCTACAAGGGGGAACCCTATATTCTCAATTTGATTGACACCCCAGGGCACGTAGATTTTTCCTACGAAGTTTCTCGCTCTATAGCTGCTTGCGAGGGGGCATTATTGATTGTAGATGCTTCGCAAGGGGTAGAAGCCCAAACGATTTCCAACCTTTATTTGGCTTTGGGCCATGATCTTGAAATCATCCCGGTATTGAATAAAATTGATCTTCCAGGTGCAGATCCCGAGGTGGTAGCTGATGAGGTGATTGACCTTTTGGGCTGTAAGCGTGAGGATATTGTGTTGGCTTCTGGAAAGGAAGGGATTGGAATCGAAGATATACTGGCTAAGGTGATTGAAAACATTCCTCCGCCCAAAGGAGACCCTGAAGCTCCACTTCAGGCTATGATTTTTGATTCTCAGTTCAATTCCTTTAGAGGGATTGAGGTTATTTTCCGGATTTTCAATGGAACCTTAAGTAAAGGAGATAAGATTAAATTTGTCAATACAGGCAAGGAATACTTTGCAGATGAGATTGGGATTTTGGGAATCAATCAGATCCCCCAGCAGACCATGAGTGCTGGCAATGTAGGTTACCTCATTTCGGGAATCAAAGTGGCCAAGGAGGTAGCGGTAGGGGATACAGTAACGCATGTGAAAAACCCTTGTGCGGAAGCCATCAAAGGTTTTGAAAATGTGAAGCCTATGGTATTTGCAGGTATTTATCCTGTAGATACCACCGAATTTGAAGAGCTTCGTGCTTCCATGGAAAAATTGCAACTCAACGATGCTTCCTTGGTATGGGAGCCGGAAACTTCTGCAGCATTGGGCTTTGGGTTCCGATGCGGATTTTTGGGCATGTTGCACATGGAAATTGTACAGGAGCGTCTGGAGCGTGAATTTGACATGACGGTGATCACCACGGTGCCTTCCGTGCAGTTCAAAGCGCTAATGACCAACGACGAGTACCAGGTCATCAATGCCCCATCCGATATGCCTGATCCTACGCGATTCAAACATATCGAAGAGCCTTTTGTAAAAGCATCCATCATAACTGCTGCGGAATACGTGGGTCCGGTGATATCCCTATGCATGGACAAGCGGGGTCAAATCAAGAATCAGATATATCTGACGGCCGATCGGGTGGAATTGCAGTTTGATATGCCGCTGGCTGAAATCGTATTTGACTTTTTCGATCGCTTGAAGACCATTTCTAGGGGATACGCCTCTTTGGATTACGAATTGAAGGGATTTCAAGAATCGAGTATGGTACGCTTGGACATTATGCTAAACGGGGAAGCCGTGGATGCGCTTTCTGCTATTGTGCATAGAGACAAAGCCTACGAATGGGGCAAACGGCTGTGTGAAAAATTGAAGGAGTTGGTGCCTCGTCAAATGTTCGAAATCGCGATTCAGGCGGCCATTGGACAAAAAATTATTGCTAGAGAAACGGTAAAGGCCTTGCGAAAAAACGTGTTGGCTAAGTGCTACGGAGGAGATATTTCGCGTAAGCGTAAACTTCTGGAAAAGCAGAAAAAAGGGAAGAAACGCATGCGACAGGTGGGAAATGTAGAAATCCCTCAGGAAGCATTTATGGCGGTGTTGAAGCTGGATTGATGAAGTAAG
>Ga0194119_10011123_pt1 | contig 11718 bp, 10 predicted proteins | sample TA2MahC100mmetaG_FD_148620 | JGI IMG/M metagenome (GOLD analysis project Ga0194119, IMG submission 148620) | Freshwater microbial communities from Lake Tanganyika, Tanzania - TA2015018 Mahale Deep Cast 100m | ecosystem: Environmental > Aquatic > Freshwater > Lake | place: Tanzania: Lake... | reverse complement strand
CTAGCTAATGAAGATTCTTTGTTTTACGCCCCTGCCCTACGGAAGCGGCGCGGGGTGGTGGGGGAGAGACTTAGCTTTAACTGTTCTGGGATTTCGGGATCTTGGTCATGATGCTTTCCTAGTTTGCTATCGCACAACTCATTCCAAAGACCCCGAGGGTCGCCCGGTTTTGCTCATTAATCGAGACGAAGCAGGCTCACTATCCTGGTGGAGAAATCAGAGACCCGACCTCGTCATCCTCGGCCTTTGGACTCGTCCTAAATACGACGCCATCCGCCGCGCAGCCCTCTCCGCCACCCCGCGTGTGATCGAGCGGGCCGACAGTGACGGCATGCGCACCGCCTCTTGTGGCCTCCGTGTCTACGCTCAGCGCCGGTACGACTACTTCCGCGATCGCAGTTATCAATGGCCGGCCTCTGTTTCAGCCCCGGCTTCGGTTTTTTACTCCTGTGCCTCAATCCTGATCACTCCTTGGATTGAGGCGCGCTTGACTAGAACCCTCCGATTGATTCCAGCTTTGACTGTTGAAACGCCCCGCGCCACACGGCTGTGGAAAAGGCTGGCCAGGCGAATCCGCGCTGATTCCTCTCGAATCCACTGTATTCCCCACCCGATTCAGACAGACATCTTTAGATATGACCCCACCATCCCCAAAAGACCACAGATCATATCTGTGGGCCGCTGGGAGTCGTACCAAAAAAACCTTCCCCATCTTCTGCGAAGCATCAAGCGGTTTTTGGAGCATCATCAAAATTGGAATGCGCTTGTGATTGGATCGGGACTTCCCTCAAAAGCCCCTTCTTCCCGCATAACGTTTTTAAATCCGCTTCCCGCAGAACTCGTTGCCCGCCAGATGCAAGAATCAACGATATTTCTTTCTTCTTCTCGCTACGAAAGCTTTGGTCTTGCGACCGCGGAGGCACTCTGCTGTGGCTGTGTTCCCCTCGGTCCTCCCAATCTTGTGGCGTTGACTTTTTTTCGCTCTTTCCTGAATACCTCTTTTTTGGATTTGCAGAACGTTTCCTTGGAGGGCTGGCCCGCTCAACTGCCTGATTCGACCAAGTCTGCCGGCTTTTCCTCTCGAGCCATAAAATGCTTCAACCCAAGGAATGTTGCCTCTTTATTTTTAAACATTTTTCCTTGAGCCTTTCCCAAACAAATTAACCGCTAGGAGAGCGTACGGTTTTGTAAATATTTTGAGCCCGTGTGGCTTCTTTCAAGCTTTGGTTTTCTTGAAAGTGGTGTCAATAGTCCGATGCTTATCGGACCCGGGTCGCCATCAGTCCACACCAATGCCGGGACGAGTCTCTGACTCGGAATCCATAACTTGCCAGTCGCTGGGAAATCTTCGGCTTTATCTCGGCATTGTGAATCTCGACTGATAGGCGCAAGACTTTTTCGAGCCACTTGGGCTCGCAATTTAAAAGAACCTCCTGCTCTGCCCCCTCAATATCTACTTTAACATAATCAAGCCTTGGAATTCCATGGCCGTCGATTAGCTCATCTACCGTAAAGGTGGTTACTTCACGCCCATTTTCTGTGTTTAGACATATGGAAAAGGCGTCATTGTTGATTCCAGAAAAGAATGCTCTGCCGGCCGAACTCCACACCCCTCCGTGTATTAATGTGATCCGGCTGCCATAAAAGGAGGTATTTTGCAAAGCGAGTTCATAGTTATTTGTTTCAAGCTCGACCCCGAAAATTCGAGCCTCTGGAAACAGGGAAGCAAAATGGGCAGTAGAACAACCAATATTTGCTCCAAGATCCAAAATAAATTGGGGCTGAGGGTTGAGCTCTTCAGGCAGATATCTCTCGAAAGCCAACAGGTCGGCAAGAACATCGACATCTGACGAGCCTGCCCGGAGCGCAATTCCAAAACCTTTTAATTTTTTGGGGTGAAAATTTAATTTCAGATTCCGGGCTTGCCGCACCCCAAACACTTTTAACCCATAAATTTGGATCAGGAATCTACACCACTCTTGCGCGGGAAGCCCAAAAACACATCCGAGCAATATCTTTTGATGGTATGAGAGGTTCAAAGGCAAGGACAGATCTTATTGATATTTTTCCAGCACTGCGATTCCCAGCCTCTTAGGGCAAACTTTTCCTCTGTAGCCCAATTCACTTGGGGAAGAAAAAATTCTAAAATTGGCTTATATTTTTCGCCGGCAGCTCTTGCGGCGGAAAACTTTTGGGCGATCCGTAACATTTCTTTTAATCGATGATAATTTGAGTGCTTGGCGCGGACATACGCTTCGGTGCTTTTTGCCATGCTATTGAAAGTACCCGCAGAGTCCTCCAATATTCGATCTATTTTTTGAATCATCCCTGCTTCATCGCGATAAAGGTACCAATGATTTTCATCTTGGAATATTGTGTTGATTCTCGGGGTCCAGTATTCAACGAAAGGAGTTCCACTTGCCATGGCAATAAATTCTCTGTCTGACAGGTAGTAATCCATTCCTCCACCCGGGTGGCCACCAACCACAACTCGTGAGGAACGAAATATGTCGCCCTGATTCTCATAGGGCAGTGGTCCCCTCCAGCCGGGAAACCCTTCCCAGCCCTTTCCAAAAAGCGCGAATCTTTTGCCATAACGCCGCCACAATTTCTGAACTTCACGTATTCTCGCAAGTTTCCGCTGGTAAAGGTAGCTGAAGGGGTTTCTTACACGGTAATTACTCGCCACACAGACGACCTCCCAGTCAACTGCGGGCTGGGGGGACAGGCTAGTTTTTTTTGGAAATCGGACCGGACAAAAGCCGTGCGGCATGAGGGAAATGTTTTTTCCCCCCTTTTTTGCGAGATGATCAGCGACATAACCCATCCCGCTTAGGAACGTAAGATCTGCGGCTCGAGAGGCCTGAATTAAACTTCTTGGCAATGGGCGCGTCCACCTTCCAAATGAGTCTCCGCTACTTACAAACAAAACAGCCTCTGGAACAATGCGGCGCAAAGCCCCGATCAGAACAGTAGGGTCCGGTATTCTATGAAAATGGAAGTGTTGGAAAAAAATAAAATCTGGTTTTTGCTTTTTGGCAATTTCCAAAATAGTATCATAAGTAGGATTATTTTTCGGTTTTTGGTCGGCCGCCAAAAATGGGACTGCGTGGTAATCCCCGAGAAAGCCCTCTTGAACCAGTTTTGCCCCGCTTTGGTGGAATCCGATCTGGTCCTCGGGATGGTGGCCCTGCAATAAAGAGAGTAGTTTCAAATTAGGGCTGATTTTGGCCAGGTAGGCTAGACTTGGCAGGAAAGAAAAATGGCTGCAAGGTATTTTATTTTTTAATATCGCAAATTATTTAATGCAGACAACTCTTTCTGGGTTTTAAAGTTGGACTTTTAAATAATTGCTTGGATTCTGCGAAATTTAAAGTAATTTTTTGATTCCCAGCCTCCTCGCTTTTTTAGTACAGCGATAAGTCGAATTTTCAATCACAATTACCTCTCTTTAAGCCAGAAAGCGGAACGAATAATATTCTTTGCCTCGCCTGATTCTGTGGTTGAAAAAATTGACCCCAATTGGATGGGTTTTCCCCTTGTAGTGGTATCAGGCCCAGTGGGCGCAGTAGCTTGTATCGGATGGCTGTCTTGGGGATAATTAAGATGTGTCTGACCCCCATTGGCTGGATACAGCAACACGGACAGGAAGATATCTGCGGACTTTGGGAAGCTCCTTGGTTTTATTTGCCTCCGCCACCTTTTACTCATTGGGAGTTGTTCCTCTTGTTTTAGCATATGCTGATAGTTCGACACTTGGTCTGTGGATACTCATCAACCAGATCGGCATCTGGCTGGGGGCTGTCGATTTAGGGCTCTCCGCATCAAGCATCCGGTTTTTTGTTGCGCCCGTAAAACAAAGGAATTTTGAATCTTTTCGGGCAAAGTTCCAAGTCGCCCTTTTTCTCGCCGGGCTTCAGGGCCTTACAGTCGCTATGTTCAGTTTCGCGGGGCCGTGGTTAGGGGCTTTGCTATCAATTCCAGCAAGCCAGCAGGAGTTATTTAGCAAACTACTAATTGTCCAAGCCATCACTTTGGGGATTTCTTTTTGCTTTCGCCCTTTTGCATCAATCCTCCTTGCAGCACAGCGTTATGAACTTAACTATTTGGGAAATGCGATCACTTTCTTTCTCTCTCTTGTGCTGGCATGGCTGGGATTGCGCAAGGGCTGGGGACTTTGGAGCCTGATGGCAGGAACCGTTTTGCAAAGCGCATTGACAGTGCTTTTGTCCATCTATGGTGTTTGGAGGCTGGGATTTTTATCCGAGCTTTTTAAGAAGCGAGACTTTACCGCAAAGTCATTGATTCAAACAGTTTCGGAAAGCCTATCTTTTGCTGTCGGCCCAACTGCTGTAATTGGGGGAGGGCTTTTGCAATCCGTTTTTCTAAGTCGTTGCTTTGGCCTAGAGATGGTGGCGGTTTGGAACGTCGGTGCTAAGGCAGCCACTGTTTTGTCCCAAATCCTCTCCAAGCTTTTTGAAAGCTCATTTAGCGGCCTAAGCGAGCTTTTGGAGGCAGGCCTACGGGACCGCATGTTCAACCGCTTCGGTCAATTACTGGGCTGGTCAATGGTTTTTTGTGCGGGGTTGGCCTTGATCCTCTTAGTGGGGAACGATTTATTCATCCGGGTTTGGACTCACGGGAAAATTAATTGGCCGCTTGGCGGAACCATCGCCGTCACCTTGATGCTACTCGTCGGAACCCTGCACCGTGCCCTTGCTGAGGCAACTAAAATTCTCGTCTTATGGAACCCAATTCGATTTGGGCCGCTTCTGGACATTGCCTCGCTTTTTATCTGTCTGGCTGCGGCTTTCTGGCAAGGCGGTTTCGAAGCCTTTGTTTTTGCCGTGGCACTTGGCCCTTTTTTGGGCGGGCTTGTCGGTAATTATTTGGCAATCCGCAAAGCTGCAGCCATACCCTTGGTTAATTTAATCCCGCCAGCCGCCCGAGTTCTCTTTGTGATTTTAATTGTAGGGGGAATCTTGACTTCCGCGCGGATCATTTTCCATTAGCCGAGATCGCCTGGCACTGCTTAAGAAGCAGGACGAGCCAAAAGTTGAAGTGATTTTTTTATGATTTGATCCGGAGGAATATCGCTTATGCAAATGGCGGATGGATAGATGCATCGCCAATTGCATCCATAGCAATTAATGTGGTTCTTGAGCCAGTGAACAGGCGCATGGTTTGTACCCCAAGGAGCAAACAACCCATAGTGACCCCCGCCCAGAATCGCCACGGTCGGCCTTCGCAGGGCGACGGAAAGATGGGCCAAGGCCGATTCGGTTGCGAACACAAGTTCGCTTTGGAGCAAAACCCCCGCAGTTTCATCAAGTTGATGGCGCCCACTGAGATTTTCTACAGGCAGAACACCCTGTAAACTTTGTTTAAAATGCTCTGCCTGATTTCTTTGGGAGGGTGCCCCGCAAATCAGCAGACAGTCCGGGCCAGGAACTTGCGAAACCAACTGCTGCAAGACTTCTTTCCATTTTGGCAGGGGGTAGTCCCGGATTGCGTTGCCCGAAAAGGGGCCAATCACCCAAAACTTTTTATCCGCGGGCATCTTGGGGAGAGGCCAGGAGAAAAAGCGTAAATCCGGCATATTTGAAGTCGGGGCTGACCTCCAAAGCCGGGCGGAAAGTTGCCGGACAGAGTTAAGTTCGGCACAATCTTGGCCATCCGATTTGGTTCGGCAGGCTTCAGCCTCGGGGATGTATAGGTCAAAAAAGCTTTTTTCGGGGAGAACTGTGCCGCGGAATGTGGGTGCTGATCTTTGTAGTCCTACTTTGTACGCCGCACGCAAGAAAATCACATACAAGAGCTCCCATGAGGCCCGATGGGGTCGAAGGTCCAAAAGGACATCTTGCTTTTTGATCAGACAAAGATTGGGGTGCTTGAAAAGCATCCAAAGAAAGCTGGGAATATTTTTGGGGCGGCGCGGAATCTGCACTACTTTCCAATTTGCAAACATGCGCCGAACCAATTCTCCGGTGGGAGCGCAACAAAGGATCGTGATCCTCGCATTCGAGCAGCGTCGGTCTAGCTCCTGGAATAACGCGGACCATAAAATGAAATCACCAATCCCGTCCGGCTTGAAAAGAAGAATCCTTTCCGCCTCATCCAGTGATTTTTGAGCCGAAATGGGACGCCGCCTCGCAAAAAAAGCCAGGATGGAAAAAAGTAGTTGCGCGAGGTGGGATCGGCTCACGGTAAAAGATGCCGGCACGAAACAAAAGCCGTAGGCTGGGCATTACGCTGTGCACAGTGTAACGCCACAAGAACACAGAAGGCAATTGAGCCGTATCCTCTACAAAGGTTTTTCATGCGCTTATTTTCTGTCCCGGCCTTGTGGGCAACTCCCCTAAGAAAAAGCGCCGACAAATGACCAACCATTTTTTAGCCGGCTCTCCGAAGCTTTGCGCTGCCTTCTTGCAACCTTGGATAAAGCATCTGTCATCAACTCCTTTATTGCCTTTTTTCAATTGGGATACGAGTTGTTTCGCATTTCTAGGATGGGTTAGGGGGTGCCATTGTTGATCAGAAGCAGCCCTTCGTGCATATTGAAAGAGTCTGATAGCTAAATCCCTGTATCTCCGGCTTTTAAAATGGCCCCCCCTGCGCGCTGCGCTTCGGAGGTGGCGGAGCCGGCTTTTGCACAGCATGGGCCAACCAGATCCATTCGATGATTTGGCAAGGGTAGCCCAAAGGGCCAAGGCAGATCTTTTCCTTGATATTGGATGTCACCATGGAGATACCCTCGTCCGTTTTCTTGAGGCAGGCGTTTGTTGCCCAACCGTCGCCTTCGACCCGCTTGAACAAAACCTAAAAGTCGCCCGAAAAACGCTAAGCCACTTTCCTAAAGTTCGCTTCGAGCAGCTTGCTCTTTCCGATGAGGACGGCGCCGCCAGGTTTTTTGTCAACCGCAACGAGCAGACCTCCTCCTTGCTGGAAAACGCTGCCGGCAACTTGGATTCTTTCAAAAAAGACACTGAACATTTCGCTTCGATTGAAGTCGCTGTCTGCAAGCTGGATACCTGGTTTGCGCGCCAGCCGCAGCCTCGCGCCCATTCCATTTTGGTCAAATGCGATACCCAGGGGGCCGAGGAAAAGGTGGTTCGCGGGGGTATTCACTTATTTAAACAATATGTCACTGCTATTTACGCAGAAGTGATGCTGGGAGAGATGTACCAAGGTCAATCGGGTTTTTCATCTCTTCGCAATCTTTTGGAGAAAGATTGTGGCATGATTTTACATAATATTTACCCTTGTCTTCAGGATTGTCGGGGTCAGGCAGTCCAGATGGATGCACTTTGGATTCGGCCATCGCTTCTTTGATTCAAATTGCCCCCTTTGCTTAGGCCTTGGTCTAGGCCTACCATAAGGATGATGCAGAACCTTACTGTACAAAAACTTTGCATTGGCCTTATTACCCTTGGCTTCTTTGTGTTCGCTCCTTGGTTGGTTTCAGAAATGATTGAAGGCAATGCGATTCCCTTTTTTATTCTTTTGAGCATTGGGGGCCTGTTCTTTTTTCTTTTTGTCCTCAAAGACCGCTGCTGGATGATCATCCCGTTCAGTTTGCCTATTGAGGGGCGGCTTAATTTTTTGCCCCTTAATCTCTCCATGCAGGAGGCCGCTGTTGTTTCTGTCATGGCGTATATTTTCATCCAGTTAGTCATGGGCCGGCAAATCCATTGGCGGTTTGGTCCGAAAATCATCTGGCTCCCTCTCTCAGGCCTTTTAGCAATTCTTTTATTCCATTGGGTCTCCTCAGGAGATATCGGGATACGTGCGCTAGGTGGCACGGGTTGGGGCGGGAGAAAGTATGTGAGCATCCTTCTCGCTGTTGCCACAATTCCGCTTCTTTCTTCCTTCTCAGGGGCCTCGTGGAGGGATTTCCAAAAAATTCCTTTAATTTTTTTTGCCGGGGTTTTTATGGACCTGATTCCTGATACCCTCACGACACTTTTTCCTTTAAGCGCCCCATACGTATATCAAGTTTATAGTGCTGTAAATATTGGAGAGTTTGGCAAGACGCTTCAGGGAAATTTTGGTGGCTTTGAAGCTGTTACGCGTTTTACTCCCTTTCGAATTTTAGGCCAAGCCCTTTGCTTGGTAATATTGTCATACTTCCCCTTTTATACTTGGTTAAATCCTGCTCGACTTTGGATTCCCCCAGCATTAATTTTTTCTTTTATAACGTGCGCATTTAGTGGCTTTCGGAGCGCCTTGTTTAATTTTAGCGCTATCTTCGCGGTAGCTCTATTCGCTACGGCTCGTATAAAGGCGTTTTTATTAGTGCCGGCCGGAGCTCTGGTAGTATTCTTTATAGCAGCGACTCAAGGTTCTTTGGTCGACTATCCGCGGAGTATTCAAAGGGCTTTTTCCTTCCTTCCCGGCAACTGGGAACAGTCCGCGGCCGCTGAAGCGGAAGGCTCCAGCAAATGGCGGGATAGGATACGGGAGTTGTTTTTTTTGGAGTATTTTAAAAAAGCGCCTTTTTTGGGGACAGGTTTCGGTTTTGATCCTGATTATGCCAAGAGAACTACTGAGTATTTTCTAAGAATCGTAGCTGTTGCTGAAAAAGATGAATGGGACGACGTTCGGTCCTTTCTTGAGATGAAGCAACCTCATGAAGGAGATATTTTTGCTCTCCAAACTTCAGGAGTTATTGGCACTGCATTTTTTATCGCTTTTTGTTTGGCGACGGTTTGGTTTGCCGCAAAGACAATCTTAAAATATCAGCCCAGTGAACTCGCTCCAGTTCAAATCTGGGCTTTTGCAATTCTCTTTCAACAAAGCGTTGCTTTCTTTGTTGTTTTTGGGGACTACTGGATCACCTTATCTGTAATGTGTCCGGTCATTTCAATTCTTGGAGCAAGCGAGCGAATGCTTAATGACTTGACGGAGACTTATGACCCTTCCTCAATTTCTCGTGACTTTTCGCTAAATTCAATTAGACGTTCGCAGGCGACGCCTTGGATCTAGTCCAGCAGGCACTCGAATATTTAAAATTTTCTTAGTCGACCAGGCCATGTTGTTCGCAAGTCTCGAGCTGTAATTTTTTTTCTGCCCGATAACCCGGCTTTGTGAATTCTTAATGAAATATCCTGTTTTTTGTGGCCGCCACCAACCAATCGCCGGTAGCGATGCCAAATGACCCACCAGGGGCGTAAAATTCGCATCCATGAGGGCGCTGTTTGGTTCAGCCGACTCCGCTCCTCCCGCGCCGCCGGACTCATTCCCAGATTTCCTCCGTCCTCGGCAAAGACGGATGTGATCTCACCCAGGGTCTTGGCCCGCAGACCGATCCGTAACAGCCGGACATACCACTCGGCATCGGCGGCCACCCGGTAACTGGTGTCGAACAGAAGCCCTTTTTCGAAAATCGACCGCCGAAAAAAAATCCCGGCAGTCAGGCCGGCAAAGTGGCATGTCCAGGTATGGGCCAACGTGGGAGTGACCATTTTCCTTAGACAAATCGGATTCCCCTGCCCATTCACCACCACCACGTCTCCAAGAAAGAGGTCGGTCTCGGGTGAAATTTGAAATCTTCTCAATACCATTTGCAAGACCCCGGGCAGGTACTGCTCATCGCAATTTAAATAGGCACAGATTGCGCCCGTTGCCTTCTTCAGCCCCCGATTGATCGCATCGTACATCCCTTGATCCGGCTCTGAGACCATGACCCTTCGATACCCTGCGCGATCCGGCCACCTTTCCTTCATCTTTTGCACAAACTCAGCAAATCCCTCGGTTCCCCCGTCCTGGACAATATGCTCTACGGAAACGCTCTCCTGGTCGGCAATCGAGGCGATGCAGCATTCCAACTGCTCCAACTGCCGAAAGCTGGGCGTGACAATGGTGAAGTCCATATCCCCACCCTACTTGTCCGCCTTTCCACCTTCAAATCTCCCGCGCCGCGTGTTCCTTGCCGGCCACCCGCGACCCATAACCCGCCACCGACAAACACTCTTCCCTTCCTTCATAAGGCAGTCGCGATAAACTCGCCTCTGTGAAGCGGCTTAAGATTCTTCAAATCTTCAGCCGCTATCTCGAGTACGGCGGCGAGGAGGGTTCCGTCTTTCGCATCGGGGATGCTCTTCAGGATCATCATGATGTGGAGTACTTCATCGGCTCCACCGAGGATCTACTGGAAGCCCGCCGGCGTACTTCTTTTCTTGCCCCTTTCCGGGCATGGCACAACCTGGCGGTTTTCCAACATCTTCGTCGTTATCAAGAGGTGGGAAAGTTTGATTTATGGCAAATTCACAACGTCCTGCCGGGCCTGTCCCCCTCCGTCTACCAGGCGGCCTTCACGCTGGACGTCCCGATTGTTCACTACCTGCACAACTACCGGCTAAGCTGCACCAACGGCTTTTTTCTGAATCACGGCTCCCCCTGCGAACGCTGCCTGAGCGGCAACTTCTGGCCTGCCTTTCAAACCGCCTGCTGGCGGAACAGCCGCCTCATCTCCGGATTCATGGGCCTAATTCTACGAAAAATCCGGCAGGATGGCCTCTTTACTAAAACCGCCGCCTGGATCGCCATCAGCGAGGCCCAGAAACAAAAACATGTGTCCATGGGCATCCCGGCCGACCGCATTCACGTGATCCCCCACTTTTATGAACACCGGGAGCCTCCACCAGCCCCTTGTCCCGATGGAGATTTTCTGTTTCTCGGCCGACTCTCCCGCGAAAAGGGCGTGGACTTCCTCCTCCGATCTTGGGCCAAGCTGGATCCGCGCGGGCGTCGTCTGGTGATTGCCGGAACCGGGCCGGAGGAATCATCCCTGAGGCAGTTGGCCGTTCAGTTGGGACTCAAGGGAGTCCACTTTATCGGCTTCGTTGATAAGCAGCAGCAGCCTGATCTTTGGGCCAAATCCGCCGCCTTGGTGGTTCCCTCCATCTGGGATGAGCCATTTGGCATGGTGGTGCTTGAGGCCTGGGCCCGCGGCCGGCCGGTCGTGGCCTTTGCCAAGGGAGCCCTCCCGGAACTCGTCCGCCATAATTCGGACGGTCTTTTGGCCGAACCATTTTCAGAAAGTTCCCTCGCCGAAAATATTCAGGAGCTCATCATCCACCCTGCCCAAGGCCCGGCCATGGGCTCGGCTGGAAGGCTTCGGCTGGAAAAAGAATTTAGCCGGCAAGTTTGGTATGAAAAAATTGAAGCAACTTATCAAAGGGTTCTACGATTGTGATTTGCCCTTCTGAGGATATGCTTCATTGGGAGTTGCCTTAAGCAACTATTTGCGGAAAGCCTTGGTCCTGCCTTATGGCGGGGCTGATTTACGGGCTGGATCGGGCCGTGGCCTACTTTTTCAGCGAACAGACCCTGGCCCCTGTTCTCGCCATTCTTGGCCTCGCTGGGCTCGTCTTTCTCGGTTCCCCCCGCCTCATCCTCCTTGCCATTCCCCTTTTCGCCGCTGAAAGCTACTGGGTCATCAAGGACAGCTCGATGGATCCGCACATCCGTACAATTTCCGTGGTGTTGGGTGGCCTGCTGGCTTATTGGGCCAACCTTGAGAAAAATCCTTGGAGGCCCGCTTGTCCGAACTGGACCTCATCCTTGCAAAACTGCAGGCCCCGTGGATCCTTGGCAACCGCTCCGGCAACATCCGCCGGATAAGCACTCCCACAGCTCAACTCGCCCAAGCCAACTTCAAGGAACTGGAGGGCACCTCCTTTTTTTCCAAATTTTCCGCCGGCGCCTCCAAGGGCG
>Ga0194119_10011121_pt1 | contig 11718 bp, 10 predicted proteins | sample TA2MahC100mmetaG_FD_148620 | JGI IMG/M metagenome (GOLD analysis project Ga0194119, IMG submission 148620) | Freshwater microbial communities from Lake Tanganyika, Tanzania - TA2015018 Mahale Deep Cast 100m | ecosystem: Environmental > Aquatic > Freshwater > Lake | place: Tanzania: Lake... | reverse complement strand
CCACCACCTGGCGGGGATGAATGGCCTCATAAATGTCGGCCTCGAAGGCCGGATGCAACTGCTGCCAGCGCTCGAGCGGCAGATCCCGCAGCAGGATCCCCTCCTGCAGGCAGCCCTTCACCAGACCACCCACCAACTGATACGCCTCGCGGAAGGGAACGCCCTTCGCCACCAGGTAATCGGCCACATCGGTGGCGTTAGAGAAATCAGAGGCCACGGCAGCTTCAAGACGCTCGGGCCGGAACTGCAACCCCTCCTCAAACAGGATCGCCATCGCCTCCAGGCAGGCCAGGGTGGTGGCCACGGCGTCGAAGAGGGCTTCCTTGTCCTCCTGGAAGTCCTTGTTGTAGGCGAGGGGCAGACCCTTGATCATCACCAGCAGCCCCTGCAGGTGCCCGAACACCCGCCCGCACTTGCCGCGCACGAGCTCAGGCACATCGGGATTCTTTTTCTGAGGCATCAGGCTGCTGCCGGTGGCGCAGCGGTCGGTGAGTTTCACGAAGCCAAACTCCTCGCTGGCCCAGAGGATCACCTCCTCACTCAGCCGGCTCAGGTGCACCATCACCAGGCTGGCGGCGGCGCTGAACTCCACCGCGAAGTCGCGATCGCTCACCGCATCCAGGCTGTTGGCGTACACGTCGTCGAAGCCGAGGGCGGCGGCGGTGTGGCGGCGATCGATCGGTACCGGCGTGCCCGCCAGGGCGGCGGCGCCCAGCGGGCAGATGTTCACGCGCTTGCGCAGGTCCCGCAGCCGAGCCCGGTCGCGCTCGGCCATCTCCACGTAGGCCAGCAGATGGTGGGCCAGGCAGATCGGCTGGGCCCGCTGCAGGTGCGTGTAGCCCGGGATCATCACCTCGGCGTGGGCTTCGGCCTGATCCAGCAGCGCCCGCTCAAAGCGCACCAACGCGGCATCGATGGCATCGATCTGGCCCCGCAGCCAGAGGCGCAGATCGGTGCCCACCTGGTCGTTGCGGGAGCGGCCGGTGTGCAGCTTTTTGCCGAGGGGGCCGAGGATCGCGATCAGACGGCGCTCCACCGCAAAGTGCACGTCTTCGTCTTCAAGGCCAGGGTTGAACTGGCCGGCCGCTGCTTCGCTGCGCACCTGCTCCAGACCCACCACCAGCTGCTCGGCCTCCTCGCTGCTGATCACGCCGGTGCTGGCGAGCATGCGGGCGTGGGCGATCGAGCCGTCGAGGTCCTGCTGGAGCAGGGTGATGTCGAAGCCGATCGAAGCGTTGAAGCGCTCAATCACCGGGTGCAGGCCCTCCTCGAAACGCTGGCTCCAGGTGGAGGAAGACGACTCAACGGCCATCGGGGCCCAGCTCGATCAGTTGAGGCTCAGCTTGGCAGGCAGGCCACGCAGCAACTCACTGGGGCAGGGAGGGGAGCATCACCTCCTCGCGCACCTTGAGCACCACCATCGAGGCATCGTCATCGAGCTGACGCTCGGGCCCCACGAAGCGATCGAGGCGGGCGAACAGCTGATCGAGAATGCCCTGGGCGCCCACGCCGGAGCGGCAGGCCGCCTGCAAGGCGGAGATCAGACGCTCTTCATCGAAGCGCTCGCCGTTGAGGCCGCTGGCTTCGGTGACGCCATCGGTGTAACAGAGCAGCACGTCGCCCGGATCGAGCACAATCTGCTCGCAGCCATAGCTGGCCTCTGGTTGCAGCCCGATCAGCAGGCCCGGCGCATCGAGCCGATCCACGGCATTGCGCAGGCGCCGCCAGATCAGGGGCGGGTTGTGGGCCGCATTGGCGAAGCGCAGCAGCCGGGTGCGCGGGTCGTAATCGGAATAGAAGAGCGTCACGAAGCGGTGCGACTGGGCCAGGTCTTCTTGGGCCAGCTGGTTCAGGTCGTGCAGGATCCGATCGGGCGGCAAGCCGCTGAGCACCTCAGCCCGCAACATGCCGCGCAGCAATGTCATCAAGAGGCCCGCGGGCACCCCTTTGCCCATCACATCGCCCACCACTAGGGCCCAGCGCCCCTGCTCGCGGCGCCGGCCCAGGAGTTGGGGGCGGGTGGGGATGAAGTCGTAGTAGTCGCCACCCACTTGGAAGGCGGGCCGGCAGCGGGCCGCCAGCTCCACCCCCTCGATCACCGGGCAGTGATCGGGCAAGAGCTGGGCCTGGATCTCAGCGCCGGTAGAGAGCTGCCGATCCACGCGTTCGTGGCGGCGCGCCTCCTGCAGCAGCTGTTCGCTCTCGATCGCTACGCCAGTGAGATCAGCCACCAGCTGCACGTGGCGGCGGTGGCTATCGCTCCAGTTGAGGCCGCTGCGCGAACCCACCACGTAGAGGCGCCCGCGGCAGCGACCGCGGGCCACCACCGAGGTGGCGAATAAGGGACGATCAGCCAGCTGCCGGCGCACCAGCCGATCGAGCAGGACCGCCACCGCCTCATCGCCGGAGGCCTGGAGCAGCTCATCGTCGGAGAGGCTGGCCAGCTGCCGAATCAGCTCCGGCGCCGTGCCATGCAGCTGCTCGCGCCAGAGCCGGCCATCGGCGTGAAACACCACCAACAGCGCCCCCTCCGCCTCCACCAGGCGCGTCGCCACGAGCGGCACAAGCTCGAGAAAACGACCGAGGTTGGTGAAGCTGCGCAGGGCAAACCCCAGCGAAGCCAGGAGTTCCTGGTTGCGGCGTTGCTCACGGCTGAGGCTGTCGAGCAGCTGCCGCACGGACGCCAATGCCGATGGTGGCCGCGGTGTTGTGGCGCGGTCGGCGTGGCTCTGAAGCGGTGAGTCAGACCGCCATGGGGGCGGCTTGCTGCTCACCGAGCGGCCGCGAAGTGCCCGCAAGATAGCCGCGTTTATTTGGCCAGCAGCGCTTCCACGAACTCGAAGCTGTTAAAAGGGCGCAGATCACGGATTCCCTCGCCAGCGCCGATGAAACGAATCGGCAGGCCCGCCTCCGACGACACCGCCAGGGCCACGCCGCCGCGGGAGCTGCCATCGAGCTTGGTGACCACCACACCGGTGAGTCCGGCCGCCTGGGCAAAGGCCATGGCCTGCTTGAGGCCGTTCTGCCCCTGGCTGGCATCAAGCACGAGCAGCGACTCCACCTGAGCATCGGGCGCCAGCTTGTCGACGATGCGGCGGACCTTGCTGAGCTCCTCCATCAGGTTGTGCTTGGTCTGTAGGCGACCGGCCGTGTCCACTAGCACCAGATCGGTGCCCTTGGCCTGGGCGGCACCGATGGCGTCAAACACCACCGCCGCCGGATCGGCGTTAGCCGAGGGGTTGGACACCACGGTGACACCGCTGCGCTCACCCCAAACGGCCACCTGCTGCACGGCCGCGGCGCGGAAAGTGTCGGCGGCGGCGATCAGACAGCTGTAGCCGCTGCGCACAGCGAGGTTGGCCAGCTTGCCGAGGGTGGTGGTTTTACCCACGCCGTTCACACCCACCATCAGCCACACATTGAGGCGCCCCCGCTCCGGCGCCAGCAACGGAGCGCCGCTGGCCTGGATCGGCGCATCGAGCAGAGCCTTGAGCTGCTCCTTGAGGAAGCGGATCCCCTCAGCGGGCTCCACCACTTCCTCGTTAAGACGCTTGCGCAGGGCATCGAGCACCTGATCGGTGGCCTGCACACCCACATCGGCCCTCAGCAGGAGGCTCTCGAGGTCATCGAGCACCTCGGGGGTGAGGGGATCGTCGCCGAGGTTGTCGAGCAGCTGGGTGACAAACCCGCGGCGAGTCTTCTCCATGCCGCGCCGCAGCCGGCCGAGCCAATCGATCTCCTCGAGGGAGATGTCGTCGAGCTTGCGGCCCTGGGCGGCGAGCACCTCAGCAGACCACGTGAAGTCGTCGTCGAAGGCGCCGAGCTGTGGGGCGGCCTCATCGGAGGCTGGCGCTCCAGGGGGAGCAGAGGGCGCAGCGGATGACGACGCCGCAGAGGAACGCGCCGGCTCGGGCGTCTCGATGGCGCGCTCAAGCAGCTCCTGCTGCCGCTGAGCCCGTTGCGCAGCAGCTTGTTCGAGCAGGGAGAGTCCCGGGGGCGGAGCGGCCGGAGCGGCGGGGAGATCGACCGGGGCTGCACCCGGCTCCGGAACTGTCGACTCAGGGGCCGACGGAGGGGACAACTGCTCGACGGGAGCGGGAACCGTGGCGAGAGGGTTGACAGCCTCTGATGGCGCCTCGGGCGACTGTCCAGAGTTCCGTTCGGTCTGTACAGAATCCTCAATAGGGGTCACCTGGCTCAGGTCTGGCTGGGCCGGGGGTGTGGAGCTTTCGGCTGGAGGCAGAACGCTTGAAGCCGTAGCGGCTGGATCTGAAGGAGGGATCGCCGCAGTGGCAGCCTGCTTTTCGGCCTCCTGTTGGGCCTTCAGGCGGGCATAGGCCTGGCGGGCCCAGTCGAGGGCGTCCTGATCGACGGCACCCACCGCCGGTGGTGAAGCGACAGAAGCAGGTTCTGAAGCAGCAGGTACCGCCGACGCAGCAGCAGACGGGACCGGCTCAGGCTCAGCGCTTGGTTCGGGCGGGGCAGCTTCGGGAGCACCGGCGGCAGGCTCTTCGCCGGCGGCAGGCGACTGCGGGGGTTGTTCCGGCTGGGGCTCCTCAGGGTTCTGGGGGGCCGCGCTGCGATTGAACCAGTCGAAAACCATGGGCGCCTCCTGATTCAGCCCTTGGCGGGGGCGCTGGTGAAGCGGCGGAGCACGCCGTTGATCATGCGGCGGCCCTGCTCGTCGCTGTAGCGGTTGGCGAGTTCTACTGCCTCGTTGCAGGCCACGGCTGGGGGAGTGTTGAACTGCTCGATGTCGACAGCGGCGAGGCGCAGAATGTCGCGATCGATGCGGGGCAGGCGGGTGAGGCGCCAGCCCTCCATCACCGCATCGAGGCGCTGGTCGAGATCTTCGCGGTCACGGAGCACAGCCCGGGCGCGATCCACGGCGCCGCGGCGGATCTCATCCTGGTCGGAGAGCATCAGCAGCCGCGGGAGCTCAAGGCTGGCGGAGAGGCGATTCAGGCCCTGCTCGGCGTGGGCGAGGCCGTCTTGGAGGTGCTGACGCACGCGTGGGAGCTGCTCAGCGGCGCCCTGATCCTGCAGTTCGCTGTCGAGCAGCTGTTGTTGGGCGGCCTGGAGATCGCTGGCTGCCTGGTCGAGGGCCTCGCGAACGTGCTGGCTCAGCGTCGCCTGGGCCTGCTGCAACAGGGTGTCGAGCGGGGTGTCGGCAGCGGGCTGACGATCGCTGATCTGGCCGAGCATCAGCAGGGCCAGTTCACGGGCAACGGTGCGGCTCTGCATCAGGCCTTATTGGAGGGGATGGGGGAATAGGCCGGAGCGCGGAGCTGAGCCAGCAGGCTCGAGAAGCTGCGGCTGGCGGGGGTTTCGCGCTCGTCGGGGTTCACGATGCCGGCCGAAATGATCGTGCGGAAGGCATCCTCCACCGAGAGGTTCAGATCCTTCACCGAACCCTCGGGCACCACGGCGTACCAGCCGGTGGTGGGGTTGGGGGCGGTGGGAATGAACACGCTCAGCATCGGCTGATCGAAACCGGCCGAGAGGGTGGCGCCCAGCACACCGGTGACGAACCCCAGGGCATAGAGGCCCTCGCGGGGGTACTCCACCAGCACCACGCGCCGGAAGCGCGTGGAGTTGTCGCGCAGGAACGTTTCCAGCAGCTGCTTGAGGGTCTTGTAGACCGAGCCCGCCACGGGAATCCGCTGCAGGGTGCCCTCGCCGAACTCGAGCAACCAGCGGCCCACGATGTTGCGGGCCATCAAGCCGATCAACAGGATCCCGAGCAGGGGCACCAACAGACCCAGACCGAGGTTGATCAGCTCCTGAAGGATCGGATCAAGGGTGTTGAACGGGTTGAGCTGCTTGGGGATCGAGGTGAGGAACGCCAGGACGAAGCGCGTCACCGTGGTGGCCAGCCAGATCGTGGTGGCCAACGGGATCACCACCAGCAGGCCGGCGATCAGATCGTTTTTGAGGTCCTGCTGGAGGCGATCGCCCAGGGGCTGCTCAGGTCTGGGACTGGATTGCACCAATGACAGGCCGGGGCGTCCGGTGAAAAAAGTCCAAACTGCAACTTAGCCAGCCGCCTTCACAGAACGGCTACGCAGGCCAACAGCACAAACGCCACGAGCAACACCACAGCCGTTCCCGTTCCACCGATGCGGCGCTGGTTGGCGGCGAGATCGCGGCGGTTTTCAGCCTGCTTCAGCTGCGACTCCGCCTGGCCGAGCTGGCGGTTCATGAAGGCCTGGGCGGCCTGCTTCTTCTGATCCTCGCTGGCGGTGGCAGGGATCTGACCCGCCTGTTCGCCCTGGGCGATCACCTGCTCAATCACCGCTGGGTTTTGGAGCTGGGCCTTGGCCATCTCCAGCTGACCGCGCTGAGCCAACAGCGCCTGGTTGGCCTGATCGCTCACGGCCCGATCGCCGCTGATGGTGACGGGGATCGTGATCAGCAGGGCCAGGGCCAACAGGCCACTGAGCACGCACACAAACCAACGCAGCGGGGTGCGGCCGGGCACCGGCTCATCGAGGCGCTGGCCGATCAGCATCAGCAACATGCCCACAAAGGCCATGGGCGACTGCGTGATCAGCGTGGTGGAGAGCAGCTGGCGGAAGCTCTCCTCGCCCCAGCCGTTCACCGCCAACACCGCCAGGAGCTGCAGACCCAGCAACACCACCAGGGTGATGCCCAGCCAACGGAACAGGGTGCCGAAACGGCCGGTCGCTGCTGAACTCACAGTGGTGCTGACGCAATCGCGCAATCGTAGGGGTGGTGGATCTGGCTGACACCCTCAAGCAACAGGCCAGGCAACTGGGCTTTGCGGCGGTGGGGATCGCCTCCGCTCATGGCAGCGAGCGGCTGCGGTTGCGCACAGCTGCCCTGGAGCGCTGGCTGGAAGCAGGCCACCAAGCCGACATGGCCTGGATGGCCGATCCCCGCCGGCGGGCAGTGGAGGCACTGCTGCCGGGGGTACGCAGTGTGGTGGCGGTGGGGCTGCCCTATTGGGTGGAGGCGCAGCGGGCACCTGGCAGCTTGAAAGTGGCCCGCTACGGCTGGGGCCGCGATTACCACCGGGTGATCGATGGGCGGTTGCGGGCGCTCGGCCGCTGGCTGGAGAGCCAGATGCGAGGAGTGGGCTGGCGCGCCTGCGTGGACAGCGCCCCGCTGCTCGATAAGGCCTGGGCGGAGGAGGCCGGCCTGGGCTGGATTGGCAAACACAGCAACCTGATCAGCCGCGAGCACGGCTCCTGGCTGCTGATCGGGCACCTACTCACCACCGCCGAGTTGCCGCCCGACCAGCCCGCCTTACCGGCCTGCGGCGCTTGCCTCGCCTGCATCGAGGCCTGCCCCACGGGCGCCATCAGCGAGCCCTTCGTGGTGGATGCGCGCCGCTGCATCGCCTTTCACACCATCGAAAACCGCGCCGAGCAGCTGCCGGCGGCGATCGCCGCTGGCCTGGAGGGCTGGGTGGCCGGCTGCGACATCTGTCAGGACGTGTGTCCCTGGAATCACCGGCGTTTCGAGGGCAGCTCCGACCCCGATTTGCAGCCGCGGCCCTGGTGGCTGGATCTACGCGCCGATGAGGCCCTGGGCTGGAGTGATGCGGACTGGGACGAGAAGCTGCGAGCCTCCGCCCTGCGGCGCATCAAACCGGAGATGTGGCGGCGGAATATTCGAGCGGCACAAAGCCCATCAGGCCCGACAAGAAACTAGGATTCATCGTGAAGTGCAGTTTTCGGGAGACTTCGTTGGCCGCCACGTTGAGCACAGCAACGGGTGCCGCCCTGATCGGCACCGAAGCACGGCTGGTGCAGCAGGAATTCCGGCGGGTGCTTGGGTCCACAGCTCAGAGGTCTGCACGTGGGGCAGAGGGACTGAATTTTCGTGAACTCCTGTATCTGCAGGTGGTGAACTGGTTGAACCAAGAGGGCCTGCAACTCTCCCCATCCCAGAGGCAGGAGGTTTATTTCACCCTCAGCCGGGCCCATGGGGGTTCCTGTGGCCAGTGGGTGCGGCGCAACGGGCAACTGATTCGACAAGGGGTTGTGCCCGTGAGCCTTGACCTCGCTGGAGCCAGCCAAACCCTGCGCCGGCGCTACCGCCTACTCCGGCACCCCGAACGAATCGTGGAACGCAACCCAGCGATCTGTTCAGGAGAGCCCGTTTTCTTGGGCACAAGGATTCTGCTGAGCGTGATTGTGGGGCAACTGCAAGCAGGTGTTGGCAGAGAAGAGCTGGCTTCGGACTTCCCCCAACTCAGCCAAGCCGCTCTGGACTACGCAGAAATCCAGGCCCGCCTGCCCAAGCCGCCAGGGCGCCCCAAGAAAGCTCTCCAGCTCAAGCGTGGCTGACGGCAGACGAGCTTGAACTTGTTGATCGATGAAAACCTGAGCCCGAGAGTGGCTCGGTGGGCCTGTGAGGCTGGTTACCCCGCCGAAGCTGCTGTTCACGTTGGCCTGGCAGGCGCCACAGACGCTGCCGTGTTCGCCTACGCATACCGGCGCTCACAGGTGGTGGTGACCGTGAATGTGGGCGACTTCATCACCCTGGCCCAACAGAGCGACCTACACCCAGGCGTGATTGCGCTGCGGGAAGCCGAGCTGAGGGCCGAAGCGCAATGGCAGCGCCTGCAAACAGCCTTGAAACACGCAGAACAAACCTGCAATGGGGACTTGACCAACGCCGTGCTGGAAGTGCGGAGCTCCACAAACCTGGCGGTGCATCCAATCCCAGAGCTTGAGCCCGGGGCATGAGCCCACTCAAACCGGAGGAAACCAAGCCTCCGCTCCGCTCCAGGATTCCGTACCGCCTGTACAAATCAGCGCAACTTGGCTGCGAGGCCTGACAACGGAGCCGCACTCTTCGCAGCCAGCCCCAGCACCTCTGCCTAACCTGAGGCTGTGATTGCCCTGCATCGATGGCTGCGCGCTGGTTGAAAGCTCTGGCGGCCGCACCCCTGATGCTCTCGGCCCTCAGCGCAACCCCGGCCCAGGCCCTGGTGCCCTACGTGGCCGTTCCAGAGGCTCGCAACCTGGAGGGGGCCGGTCTAGGCATCGCTCAGGCGGCGGCGCGCTTGCTGCGGATCGGCCAGGCCGACGACGCCGCGCGGCTGGCAGCTCTCACCGTGCAGCTGATTCCGAACGATCCGCGCGGTTGGGTGCTGCTGGCGGAAGCCCAGCTGCGCAGCAACCAAGACAAAGCCGCTGGCGTGTCGCTGGCGAAGGCCAGGGAGCTCGACCCGCGCAATGCCGGCATCATTTTTGCCCAGGGTTCGCTGGCCCTGAAGGACAGCCGACCCTCCCAGGCCGCCGAGCTGATCAACCAGGGCCTGATGCTCGACAGCAAAAACGCCGGCGCCTTTTTCGACCTCGGCAACGCCTATCTGTTGATGGGCAAGCCGGGCGATGCCCTGGGGGCCTTCGAGCGGGCTTCGGGCCTGCGCCGCGATTTCTGGGAAGCGATCAACAACCAGGCCCTGGTGCTCTACGAGCAAAAAAACGACGGCGAGGCGATCAAGCGCTGGCGCCGGGTGCTAGCGATCAAAGCTGCCGCAGAGCCATCCCTGGCGTTGGCAACAGCGCTCAACGTGAAGCAGCCTGGCAATGCGGAAAGCCTGCAGCTGGCGGCCAAAGCCTTGGCGGAGGAGCCGAACTACGTGCTTGACAGCTGGCAGAAGGAGCAGCTCTGGGGTGCAAGGCTGCGCGCCGATACGGCCAAGCTGTTGGCGGATCCAACGCTCAAGGCTGATGTGGATCGGGCCCAGGCCAACGCCGGTGGCCACGACGACCTGGGCGACGAATAAGCCCGTGATCTGTAGGCTGAGCGCCACTTTCCGCCCCCCGGCCTGAGCCACGGATGCCCAAGGCGCGCCCCGATCAGCCGCTGCCGGACCCATCCGACGATCGGCGCATCCAGCCGATTGAGCTGCACCTGGAGATGCAGCGCTCCTACCTCGAATACGCGATGAGCGTGATCGTGGGCCGGGCCCTGCCCGATGCCCGCGACGGTCTCAAGCCGGTGCAGCGCCGCATCCTCTACGCGATGCACGAGCTGGGGCTCACTCCGGATCGCCCCTATCGCAAGTGCGCCCGCGTTGTGGGCGACGTGCTCGGCAAGTACCACCCCCACGGCGATCAGGCGGTGTATGACGCCCTGGTGCGGCTGGTGCAGACCTTCGCCAGCCGCAACCCACTGCTGGATGGCCACGGCAACTTCGGCTCGGTGGACGATGACCCGCCGGCCGCCATGCGGTACACGGAAACGCGCCTGGCACCGATCGCCAATGAGGCGATGCTCGATGAAATCGGCGACGACACCGTTGATTTCGCCCCCAACTTCGATGGCTCCCAGCAGGAGCCCACGGTGCTGCCAGCCCAGCTGCCGTTCCTGATCCTCAACGGCTGCACGGGCATCGCCGTAGGCATGGCCACCAACATCCCGCCCCACAACCTGGGCGAGGTAGTGGATGCCCTGATCGCTCTGGTGCACAAACCCGAGCTGAGCGACGAGAAACTGCTCGAGCTGGTGCCCGGGCCCGACTTCCCCACCGGCGGTGAGGTGCTGATCGGCAGTGGCGTGCGCGACACCTATCTGTATGGCCGCGGCAGCATCCCGATGCGGGGTGTGGCCCACATCGAGGAAATTCAGCCCGGCAAGGGTCGCCACAAGCGCGGCGCCGTGGTGATCACTGAGCTGCCTTATCAGCTGAGCAAAGCCGGCTGGATTGAAAAGCTCGCTGAGCAGGTGAACGAAGGCAAGATCAACGGCATCGCCGACATTCGCGACGAATCCGATCGCGAAGGCATGCGCGTGGTGGTGGAGCTGCGCCGCGACGCCAACCCCGAAACGGTGCTCGCCGAACTGCAGCGCCGCACCGCCCTACAGAGCAACTACGGCGCGATCCTGCTGGCGCTGGTGCATGGCAAGCCAATCCAACTCACCCTGCGCCAACTGCTGCAGGAGTTCCTCGAATACCGCGAACTCACCCTGATCCGGCGCACGCGCCATGCGCTCAAGCGCACGGAAGATCGCCTCGAGGTGGTGGAGGGGTTGATCACCGCCCTCAACGCCCTACCGAAGGTGATCGAAATGATCACCGCCGCCCCCGATGCCGCCAGTGCCCGGGCCAGCCTGCAGGTGCATCTCGACATCAACGAGCGCCAGGCGGATGCCGTGCTGGCGATGCCCCTGCGCCGGCTCACGGGCCTGGAGCAGGAAAGCCTGCGCAAGGAAGCCGACGACCTCCGCCAGGAGCGGGCGCGCCTGCGCCACCTGCTGGATGAGCGTCCGGCCCTGCTCGAGGCGATGGTGGCCGAGTTCAAGGCTCTCAAGAAACGCTTCGCCACGCCGCGTCGCACGCGCCTGGTGGAAGGGGGCGACGAACTAGTGGCGCAGCGCACCGCCGCCCAACGCCCCAACACCGAACTGCTGCGTCAGCGCGCCTTTGAGGGCCTGAGCAGCGATGGCCGTCTGGTGATCCAGGCCGATGGGCAGGTGAAGGTGGTGGGTCCGCAACTGCTGGGCCGGCTGCACCTGGATGAGCCGGCTGCCTTGGGCGACAACCCCTCACCGGCGCGGCTAATCCTGCCGATCAGCGAGAAGCCCGCCCTGCTCGCCTTCACCGATGCAGGCCGGGTGGCGCTGCTGCGCTGGGAGTTCGCCGGCCAGCAACCAGGAACCCTCGAGAAGTTCCTACCGGAAGGGATGAACGGCGAGCGGGTGGTGCAACTGCTGCCACTGCCCTCAGGTGAGGCC
>Ga0194119_10011119_pt1 | contig 11722 bp, 8 predicted proteins | sample TA2MahC100mmetaG_FD_148620 | JGI IMG/M metagenome (GOLD analysis project Ga0194119, IMG submission 148620) | Freshwater microbial communities from Lake Tanganyika, Tanzania - TA2015018 Mahale Deep Cast 100m | ecosystem: Environmental > Aquatic > Freshwater > Lake | place: Tanzania: Lake... | reverse complement strand
AACTGATGACCGGACCGATGACTGGCGCCTTCGGCGCCGATGATGTCGTCGCCTCCGGCGCAATGATCAGAAAACTACGTTTTCAGATGATCGCCGACAAATGGACCGGCCACGCAGTTCCACGACCAGCATTGGCCATTCATCCCCTTCCGGGATCTCAGGTATTTTGTTCCGGTACTGGATCTTGTGTGCTGAATCTTGCACACTCCCACTCGCTTCGGCAACTCGGAAGTCCACCGTCTTGCCCGCTTGGTCCACCGCTCTCTACAAGTACAGCCATTCCCCGCGCACCTTCACCCAGGTCTGGTCCATCCGCCAAGAGCCGCCGACCGGCCGGGCGTACCGCTTCCCGCGCTTCTCGAATTCCGGCGCGTAACCCTGTTCCCATCAACGCCACTATCTTGGCATCGAAGTTAGCAGTATGGTGCGATCCAGCTGGGCGATCAGAACGGCAGTTTCAAGCCGAACTGGACCTGCCGCGGCGAATTGGCTTGTCCGGAAATCGGATCGAAGTTGACCACGTTCACCGCCATCGCGGGCATTCCGAACGGCGGTGTGTTGGACAGGTTGAACAGCTCCGCACGGAACTGCAAAGTCGCTGCCTCGGTCACCTGGAACTGCTTGAACGCCGACGTCTCCCAATTCCGGATTCCGTCGCCACGGATATCCGGCAGAGTCCGGCTCACCCTGCCGATCGTGTACGGCCCGGCTGCGAGAACGCGCTTGTTTCGAAGTAACGCAGCTGATCCACCGCACCGGAGAGCTTCCCGCTCGACCCGTTGTTGTTCGGCCGCACGCCCGCGCGGCGCCGGTGGCGAATGCGCTCTGCGAACGTCTCGGGCAGTCTTCGCCGGGAGTGTTTGGATTTCGCCCTCCGCGGATGTTGGTCAAAGAGTGGGGACTCCACTACAACCGAGGCCGGCCGCACAGTTCATTTGTATCGCCTGCCGAAGTGGTGCGGCACAAGCTCAAAGTCCTGGCGGTTACGGCCACCCGGGCGGCAGCCGGCTCGAGGAGTTCAGGGCGCACCAGGCGGTCTACATCGCGCCTTATTTGGCTTCGGGGAGCATACGCACACCCGGCCGCAGCGTGAAGCGCGAATCGTCGAGGGCCGTATTGATTTTCACCGAGTCTGAGAAAATCTCAAACACCTTGTCGCCATCGCGCGTGCGTGTGATGGCCCAGGGCCACATTACGCCGCCGCCTGAATCGCGAAACTTGCCGAAGATGGTGACCTCTTCATGGCGTTCGCGCGCCACCGGATCGCGGCGGAAATATACTTGCCGGATGGGCAGCTTGGTGGAGCGATGAAAGTACACCGTGAGCGTGTTATTGTCACCGTCGACGATGTCCACCAGTTCCACCGGCTGATTCTCAAATACCTGACCACCGGCCGACTCGACGATCAGGCCCGGCTCGCCCATTCGCTGACGCAGAATGTAGAAAATGTTCCGGCGCGTGGAGTCGCGATAGCGTTCGATACGCTCGGCGGGAAACGGCCGCACGCCTCGGAAATTGATCTCCCATCCCTTGGTTTCGTCGAACAGGTACGCGAACTCTTCCTTGTTCTTGCCGAAGCTTTGGCGCTCGCGCTGATACACGTTGGGCTCGGCCGTGGGCGGCTCCGGCCGCATCACGTAGCGCGTGTAGATGGTGGCACGCGCGAGGCCCGTCAACCGGTCGCGGTAGAACGAGTAGGCGCGGCCGGACTCGGTACGGTCACGCATGGCCATGAACTTCGGGCCGCCCAACGCAGCCAGGGCCTCATCCAGCACGCGTTTGCCGCGGGCTGGCTTGGATTCCTGGGCCGCGGCCACACTGGCTGCCAGCGCTGTACCTCCAAAGGCGCGGCGAGTCGGCATCACGGTTTTCTCTCCAGGTCGGCCGCTTTCAGTCCGCTATTGAAGCGCGCCTCCACTACTGTGACGTCGTCGCTCTTCGGCCCGTTGCGCCGGGTCTCAATGCGCGTAGGCCACATGACGCCGTCGAATTCTTTCCAGCCGCTCAAGGACTCTTCAATCGAGACGATGGCGCCCGAAGTGAGCGTCCAACGGGACAAGATGCGGTGCGGGAGATTGGTCTTCGGATCGACGGCAATGCGGACCGAGTACTTGTCGCCCTCGTTCACGAGGATCACATTGCCGCCGGGCGCGGCGACCTGCCGCTTGGGGTCGCGATCGCTGAGCGCCAGCCAGAACAGCAGGCGCAAAATCTCAGAGCGCACCTGAGCCAGCGTATCTGGCGACATCGATTCAACTTGGCCGGGGACGCCCAGCCAGGCGATGCGGCCGTTATAGAAGAACGAACGAGGAACCCCGGTCTTCATTGCCTGATCTTGACGGTACACGTCGCCCTGGATCCACCGGTCGTGCACGGTGAGCGGCGCTGGCGCGCCATTGACGGCAACGGTGCCTTCATAACGGATCGAAAGGTCCTGGATGGAGGCCAGCTTGTCTGCGCTGCCGAGGGCTTTCTGCAAAAGGGCAATGGCATCTTTGCCCCTGGCCAGACTCTCAGGATCCGTTTGGGCCTTGGACGAGGTGGGACGCGCAATCGAAAGATCGATCGGCTCCACTTTCGCGGCGATCGTGGTCAACGGCTTATCGAACACGCTGGCGCTGCCGATGACGGCGATTGAGTGCGCCGGTTGCAGCCGTGCGGCGGCAGCCTTGGCAACGTCGGCCTTCGTCGCGATGGCCACGGAGCGATATGGACTCGCCGGGAGATCCGCGGGCAATCCGTAGAACTCAGCCAGCGCGCGCTCAAACAACTGGTCACTCGAAGCCTGGAGGCGCACGGCAAGACGCGTCAGCAAACCGGTTCGGATCTTCTCCAGATCCGCGTCGCTAAACTGTCCGGCGCGATAACGGCCGATCTCGTCTTTGGCGATTTGAATGGCTTGCGTGGTGTAGGCGCCTTCCACAACGGCGCGCACGAGGAACTCGCCTTCGCGGTCAGGCGCGGGTTCCCACACCGTGGCCCAATCGGCGCCCCAGCCGCCGGCTTCGCACACGCGGCGGGGCAGCGAGGTATTCATCATTTCGCAAAGTAATAGCATGGCGCCGAAGTCGGCGTCGGCGGCACGGCCCCCGGCGTGGCCGATCACAAACAGTGACTGGCGGAATTCCGGCCGATCGGCAAAGCTCAACGAAGCGGCAGGCTCAGGCTCGGGCGTTCTCAAGGCGCCGCCCGGACCTCCCGGCGAAGCGCCAGCGCCCGGCTTCCATGCGCCGAACAAGCTCTCCACACGCGCCTTCATGGCGGCGGCACTGAGGTCGCTTTCAATGGCGATGACCGTGCTCCCAGGCAGGTAGTTCTGGCGATGAAACGCGACGGCTTCGGCATGCGAGATCTTCTCAAGCGAGTCGTACCCGGGCTGGCGGGCTACAGCGGAAGCCGCGCAGAATGCCCTCTCGCGGAACACGCGCGACAGGATCAACCCTGGCCCGTTGTTGCGCTCGGCCACCGCGCCCATGGCGGCTTCGTGCGCCTGATCGAAGGTGTCGGCATCAAAGCGTGGAGAGGTGAGCAGATCGCGCAGGATAGTAGCGCCTTCCTCGAACGAGTCGGCAGGTGAGCGCCAGACAAACTGCGCGCGCGAGTCCAGCGCCGAGGCCTCAAAGGTCACACCCATCGCGCCCAGCCGGTCATCCAGCGCCGAGGCGGTCAAGTCCCCTGTCCCGCCTGAGCGCACCATGCGCGCGGTAATCTGCGCCAAGCCGGCTTTACCAGCGGGCTCGACGGATGCGCCGGCGCGAACGAGCACGTACAGATGCACCTGCGGGGTGTCGCGATTTTCGAGCGTCACTATCTCGACGCCGTTGGGTAGGGTAAACGAAGAGACGGGCAGCGGACGCAAGCCGCGGCTGGCCGGTGCGCCAAAGCCCAGGTCCAGCGACATATCTCCGGTAACGGCGGCAGCATTGTCCGGCATCTCCGCTGCGGCTTTTTTCGCGGCGGCCGGAGCAGCCAACTTCTTCTTGCCCGCAGTGGCGGCGGCAGGCGGCGCGGGCGGCTTGGCCAACTGCGCCAGCAGCAGGCCACTGACGGCGGTCATGAACAAGGAAGGGAGCCAGCGGCGCATGCTCATTGCGCTTCGGCTCCTTCGACGGCTGTCAACTGGTACAGCGCAAAGTGCTGGCCACCCAGATACTGATTCACCACCCGGCGGCAGTCATCTGGCGTCACCGCGTTCAGTTTCGCCAGACGTTCTTCCACTTTGTAACCGCCATACTCGGTTTGCAGCCGCGCCAACTGCGCAGCGCGGCCCGAAGCCGAGTGCGCTTCACCGAGAAATCGCGAACGCCACCAGGCACGCGCCCGGGCCATGTCATCAGCGGCGGGCAGTTCAGTCTTCATGGCCGTGAGAACGCGCTGGATTCCCAGATCTACTTCTTCAAGCGACCGGCCGGGCGCCGGTTCGCCTTCCACGAGAAACAGCGCGGGGTAGCGCGCTCCGGGATAGCGGGCGGTGGTGGAGAGGGAGCGCACCGTGGGGTTGGAGCCCAACAGTTCGGCATGCACCCGGCTGCCAGGAACAGGGATGAAAAGCCCTTGCACAATATCGAAGACCGGATCATCCGGCGAGTTGGCATCCGGCCTCGGCCAAGCGGACGCCGCCACGGGCCACTGCCCCGGCACAGCCACACGCGCCAGACTCTGACCTTCCAGCTTGGGCGCCACGGCGCTGCGGGCCTGCGGCGCGGGCGCCGATGGGAGCTTGCCCAGGTATTGCTCAGCCCAGCGGCGCACGTCGGCGGCAGTGATATCGCCGACGATGGCGATAGTGAGGTTGGCGGGCACGTAGTGGGTCTTCAAAAAGCCGGCCACGTCTTCGGAGAGCACATTGGCCGCGTCACCGTCGCTCATCAAACCCTGGTAGGGATGCAGCGGAAACGCGCCGCCCAAAGCCGCCATGCGAACCTGCATGGCCGAACGCTGGCGCGGTTCGCTGTAGCGCCGGCGGTCATCATAGAAGTATCGCAGCGAAGGCGCATGGAGCCAGGCTCCCACCATGCGGAACCAGAGTTCAGCGCGCAGCGACGGCATCGTCATGGCGAGGTCGGCATAGTCCACCGAGGCGCTGGATTCAAAACCCGTCCCGCCGTTTTCCATCAGCACGCGTTCAACGAAGCGCGCCCCATGAGTGAATTCGTTGGACCGCTGGTAGGCCATCCGGGCTTGGGTGTCGAGACGGCCCTGTTTGATATCGTCGATCTGCTCACCTTTGGCCTGCTCGGCGCGCATCGTCGCCAAAAGATTTTCGGCCTCGTCAAACGCGGCCTTTTCGCCCGCAGGGTTGCGCGAGCCCCACAATTCGGAGCCTTGCAAAAACGAACCGATGGCAAGTTGTGCCAGGCCCGTCTGGCCTGCTGGCTCGTCGGCCATGCCCGCGCGGGCGCGCAGATGGAACATCACGATGGGCGACTGGGGGGGCTCCACCACGAGCACCTGCAGACCGTTCGGCAAGCGGATCTCGTGGGTAGCGCGGGTGAGTGAAGCAAGGCGATCACCCGGAGGAGTTTGAGCAGCGGCGGCAATCGCCGTTAAGAACATCGGCAGGGCGACGCGGCGCGACAGAATCATAAAGTAGACTCTCTCCGGGCGGCGTAAACACCGGTACCCGGTGGTGACTTCTTTATTATGTCAGTGTTGCCGGCCGCGGCGCGGCTTAGACGCCCCAGCCATAAGACTCCAGGGCGCGTTCGAGCGCCGAGTCTTGCTCGGTGAGGCGCATGATTTCCAGGCGAATCGCGTCGAGCAGGGCGAGCCACGAAGCTTCGATTACATTGTCGGAAACGCCCACCGTAGCCCAGGAACGCTTGTGGTCGGACCATTCAACCAGCACACGCACCTTGGCCGCGGTGCCCTTCTTCGAATCCAGCACCCGCACTTTGTAGTCCGTCAGGCGCACGTTGGCGATGGCCGGATACATGGCCGACAGGCACTGCCGCAGACACAGATCGAGAGCATGAACCGGGCCGTGACCGCTGGCGGTGGCCGAATGTACGCCGTCCTGCGCCTTCAGATTCACGGTGGCGGTGGTGGCGGACGGGCGTGAACCGGTCATCTTGGTGACGACGTCAAAGTTCAGCACTTCAAAAAAGTGCTGCCCCGGACGGAGGGCTTCGCGCACGAGTAACTCAAACGTTCCTTCGGCGGCTTCCAGTTCATAACCCATGTATTCGAGGTGCTTGATACGGTCGAGCAACTCGCGGCGGGCGTCTTCGGTGAGCCGTTCTTCCAGGCCATGCTCTTTGAGTTTGTAGAGCACGTTGCCGCGGCCGGAAAGGTCTGAAAGCAGCACGCGCTGGTGGTTGCCCACGCGCGCCGGCTGGATGTGTTCGTAGGTGGCCGAGTCTTTCAGCACGGCTGCCACGTGCGCGCCGCCTTTGTGTGCGAACGCGCTGTGGCCCACATAAGGTTGATCATTGCGGAGCGGCAGGTTCGCCAACTCCGCAATGTACCGCGCCACTTGGGTTAAGTGGGCGAGTTTCTCGGAGCCAATCGTTTCGTGCCCCAATTTGATTTCGAGATTGGCGATGATCGAGGCGAGATTCGCGTTCCCGCAACGCTCGCCGTAGCCGTTCATACAGCCCTGCACATGCGTGGCGCCGGCCTCGACGGCGGCGAGGGCGTTGGCCACCGCCACATCTGAGTCGTTGTGCGGATGGATGCCGATCACACCGACGAAGCGGGCTCGCACATCGGCGACAATTTCCGCCAGGCGCGAAGTGATAGTGCCGCCGTTGGTATCGCACAAACACAACACGTCCGCCCCGCCTTTCACGGCCTGTTCGAGCGTGCGGAGCGCGAAGTCGTGATTGTTGAGATAGCCGTCAAAGAAATGCTCGGCGTCGTAAATTACCTCGCGGCCGTGATCCTTGAGGTGCTTGACGGTTTCGAAGATGAGCTTGTGATTCTCCTCCTCGGTAATGCCCAGCGCGCGGTGCACATGTAGATCCCAGCTTTTGCCGAAAATAGCCACGGCCGGAGTGCCAGACTCGACCAGCGCCATCACCGAAGGATCCTTATCCACGGCGTGCTTGGCAAAGCGGGTGGCGCCGAAAGCGGTGAGCTTGGCGTGCTTGAACTTCAGCTCCCGGGCCCGCGCAAAGAACTCTTTGTCCTTTGGATTGGACCCGGGCCAGCCACCTTCGATGTAGTCAATGCCAAGTTCGTCCAGCTTGTGGGCAATGGCGATCTTGTCGTCAACTGAGTAGGAAACGGCTTCGCCTTGGGTGCCGTCCCGCAACGTGGTATCGAAGGTGTAAATACGCATGGTGTAGCTGTTTAGGCCGTGGGGATGCCCACTTCTTTTTTGCGCTTCAGGAACGTCATCATGGAACGTAGTTCGCGGCCCACGACTTCGATCTGGTGCGTATTGTTGGCCTGGCGCATAGCCAGGAACTTGCCACGGCCCGAGCGGTTTTCTTCCATCCACGTACGGGCAAAGTCGCCCTTCTGAATCTCCGTGAGGATCTTCTTCATCTCGGCGCGGGTCTGGGCGTTGATAATGCGCGGGCCGCGCGTGTAGTCGCCATACTCGGCCGTATCGGAGACCGAGTAGCGCATGTATTCGAGGCCACCCTCATAGATGAGATCGACAATCAGCTTCAGTTCATGCAGGCACTCGAAGTAAGCCATTTCCGGGGCGTAGCCGGCTTCCACCAGCGTGTCAAAGCCCGCCTTGATCAACTCGGCCGTACCGCCGCAGAGCACGCTCTGCTCGCCGAACAGATCCGTTTCGGTCTCTTCCTTGAAGGAAGTCTCGATGACGCCAGCCTTCAGCGAACCGAGGCCCTTGGCGTAGGCCAGCGAGTTCTGCAGCGCGTTGCCCGACGGGTTCTGGTGCACGGCCACGAGCGCGGGCACACCCACGCCTTCGGTGAACAGTTCGCGCACGCGGTGGCCCGGAGCCTTGGGCGCACACATGATCACGTCGATTTCCGGCGTGGGCTTGATGAAGCCAAAGTGGATGTTGAAGCCGTGGGCAAACATCAGCGTCTTGCCCGCCTTCATGGCCGGGGCGATCTCTTTGTTGTAGAGGTCAGCCTGGATGTGGTCAGAAACCAGGATCATGATCATGTCGGCGGCCGCGGCGGCTTCCGGCACCGTCATCACCTTCAGACCGGCGTCCTTGGCCTTCTGGGCGCTCTTGCTGCCCTCGTAGAGGGCGACGACAACGTTGACGCCCGAATCGCGCAGGTTCAGGGCATGCGCGTGCCCCTGGCTGCCGTAGCCCACAATGGCCACGGTTTTTCCGTTGAGCAGGTCCAGGTTACCGTCTTTTTCGTAGTAGCGATTCAGCATGCAATTAGTCTTTCGAGAGAGCTCCATAGTATAGTAACTGACTTAGTTTCTTGCTTCGGCCGCGGCTTGGCCCACGCGCGTGGTAACGGGCGAGGACAGCCGTAGTTTACGCGGCTCCAGCGACACGCCGACGATGCCCGAGCGGGTCACATCGATGTCGCCGTAGCTGCGCATGACGTCAATGAATTCGTCGAGTTTTTCCGAGTCGCCCGTGGCTTCCAGGGCAAAGCCCTCCACCGACGAGTCGATGACGCGGGCGCCGAAAATCTCGGCTTCCTTAAGAATATTGGCGCGGGCCTCCATGGGAGCACGCACGCGCATCAACACCAGTTCGCGCGAGACCGACGGGCCTTCGGTGAGGTCATTGGCCTGCAGCACATTGATGAGCTTGTTCATCTGCTTGATCACCTGCTTACGCAAGTGGGGCTCAACGTCCACGGCGATCGTCATGCGCGACAACTCGGGATCGGTGGTGCGCGCGACGGTAAGGCTTTCAATGTTGTAGCCGCGGGCGCTGAGCAGGCCGGTAACGCGCATCAACGCGCCGGGCTTGTTTTCAAGAAGCAAAGAAATAACTTGCAGCATGGGGATGAGTCCTTACTTAGTCGCCCGCCACCGGCGCGGGTTTGGGTTGGCCAAGCACCATTTCGTTGATGGCGCCACCGGCAGGGACCATCGGGTACACATTTTCGTGCGGGGAAACCATGACGTTCAACAGGAACGGCCCGGGTTCATGCACGGCTTCTTCAATCGCCGTGGCAAGCTGATGCGGCTTGTCGATCGTTTTGCCCTTGATGCCATAGGCGCCCGCGAGCATTTCCGCCTGCGGGAAACAGTCGAGCGTGACGGCGTTCAGGCGATTGTTGTAGAACAGTTCCTGCCACTGACGCACCATGCCGAGGTAGCCGTTGTTCATCACGATCATCTTCACCGGCAGGCCGTAGCTGGCAATTGTCGCCAGTTCGGGGATCGACATCTGGAAGCCGCCATCGCCCATGATGGCAAACACCAGTTTGTCGGGGCGGGCAAACTGCGCGCCGATCGCCGAAGGCATGCCGAAGCCCATCGAGCCTAGACCGCCCGAGTTGATCCACAGGCGCGGATCGTTGTAACGGATGAGCTGCGCGGCCCACATCTGATGCTGGCCCACGTCGGAGCAGACAATTGCCTTGCCGCCCGAGAGCCGGTCGATTTCCGCCATCAGGTGTTGGGGGCGGATCACGTCGCCCGCCGTGTTGCGGTCGTACGGGTGCTCTTGCTTCCAGCCGTTCACGCGGGACTTCCAATTCTGGCGCGATTCGTGATTGGCGGCCGCTTCGGTGGGCTTCAACTCAGCCAGCACCTTGACCAACTTCGGCAGCACGCGGCGCAGGTCGCCCACCACCGGCAGATCGGCGGCGCGGTTCTTGCCGATTTCGGCCGGATCGATGTCCACGTGAATCACCTTGGCGTGAGGAGCAAAGGCGGCCAGACGGCCGGTGACGCGGTCGTCAAACCGTACGCCCAGAGCAATCAGCAAATCCGACTCGGTCAGCGCCATGTTGGCGGCGTAAGAGCCGTGCATGCCGGGCATGCTGATGTAGTTCGGGTGATCGGCGGGCAGCGCACCGAGGCCCATCACCGTGCAGACCGCGGGTGCGTCGAGCGTTTCCACCAGCTCACGCAGGTCGCTGGAGCCTTCGGCATGAATGATGCCGCCACCGGCGTACACCAGCGGGCGTTTGGCTTCCCACATCATGTGGGCCGCACGGCGGATCTGACCGGCGTGACCGTCGGTGTGCACCTTGTAACCGGGCAAGTGAATCGAAGTGACGGGCGTGTAGTGCGATTGGCCCTGGAAGACGTCCTTGGGGATGTCCACCACCACCGGGCCCGGGCGGCCGGAACCGGCGATATAGAAAGCCTCGTGTACCACCTGCGGCAGGTCATTCAGGTTTTTCACCATGAAGTTGTGCTTGGTGCAGGGGCGCGTGATGCCAAACGTGTCGGCTTCCTGGAAGGCATCCGAGCCGATGAGCTTGGTGGTCACCTGGCCGGTGATGGCGACAATCGGAATCGAGTCCATCATCGCGTCCACCAGACCCGTGGTGAGGTTGGTGGCGCCGGGGCCGGACGTAGCACAGCACACACCGACACGGCCAGTAGCCCGGGCATAGCCTTGGGCGGCAAACGCCGCGTTTTCCTCATGCCGCACCAGGACGTGGCGGATGGGGTTGTCGTACATGGCATCGTACAACGGCAGCGTTACGCCGCCGGGATAACCGAATATGACATCCACATCCTCGCGCATCAGGCATTCCAGGAGGATTTTCGCGCCGCTCATCAGATTCGACATATGTTTTCGCTCGGGTGTTCTGGGGATTTCCGGTTTTACTGTGTGCCTATAAAACCAAAGCCGCCAACGGGAGGTTGTCCCCGCCAGCGGCTTTTGGTTCAAAGTCTTGAACTAGCCCTAGGCGGGGCCGGATACGATTACGATCTCTACTACTACAAGGTTCAAGGTGAACACAGCTTTATTCCTTATCCAGGGTATCCCACAAGCAATTCAAATGCAAGTACACAGATGCATCAGAATTTTTGATGCATGTATTTGAAACAACGACTTTGCCGAAGTGATCTCCGATAGCCGGCCTAGATTGGAAGTACTCGGACTTTGCCCCCCCCCTTTTTTGAGCCCATGGTACCTCTTATGTAGTTACTCCTTATGTAGGTACCCCGAATGAAGCACTTTATCCACCGGGTGGTATTGGCAGCTTGCACGGCGAAAGCGGTGCTGGCGGCGGGAATTCCACAGGAGAAATCGTACGCGTCGCAAGGCTGGGCAACGGCACCTTCGAAGTGGCTCGCCTGGAGCAGCCGATCCTCCTGGAAGGCATGAAAGCACTGTTTGCCGATCTGAGCGCGGCTGGCCTCGGCACGGCGGCAGAGGTGGTCAAAGAAGATGTCCCCGTGGACTTGCAGAACCTGCGCATTGACCGTAGCTATGGCTAAGCGCATACGGCTGAGGACGAGTTCCTCGCCGAGGTGCGCGGAGATTCATCCGGGTTGCCTGCGAGTGTTGGCATTTCGAAGCCTGAGTTGTGGGAATCGGCGGCAATTAAAGCGACGCTGGGAGTGGACGAGTCGAAGATGTCTCACCCGAAACCTCACCCGCCGAGCGGCAGCAAGCCGGGAAAACCCGGGAAGCCCAAGCCGCGCGGCGGCAAACCGCACCATCCTGGCCCCGGAACCGAGATTCCGGAACCCTCCACCTGGGCACTCTTGCTGGGTGGCGGAGCGCTGTTAGCCTGACTTTCGCAGTTGGCGGGGTTGGCAGGAGGTAAGTCATTCAGAATCAGCAGACGGGTCTCAAAGGTCTCCACCACAAAAGCTGGAGCTGGGCGAGGAGATTCAGGCGGCGTGGAGTTTG
>Ga0194119_10011116_pt1 | contig 11723 bp, 8 predicted proteins | sample TA2MahC100mmetaG_FD_148620 | JGI IMG/M metagenome (GOLD analysis project Ga0194119, IMG submission 148620) | Freshwater microbial communities from Lake Tanganyika, Tanzania - TA2015018 Mahale Deep Cast 100m | ecosystem: Environmental > Aquatic > Freshwater > Lake | place: Tanzania: Lake... | reverse complement strand
CAGATCGGCACTTGCTACCTCCAGCACGACTGCAGAGTCACAACCTACGGCGTCAGCGATAAAGCCTGCATAGTCGTTGACCAGTTCGCTCGTATCGCCTTCGGTGCTCTTCCGGAAATTGAGCAGCCTCTGGTACCTTGGATGCTGCCTTACTTGCCCTGCAAACTGTACAGCGGGGTTGTCAACCACATCTGTCGGGATATCAAGGGCAGAAATAGTACTCGGGTAATGGAGATTGGTTGCACCACGCTGAAGTATGACCACGTCAGCGGAGCACTCTTCCTGTCTGCCGAATATCCAGGGGTGTTTTCCACTGCAGGTCTTGAAGATTGCCTTGATGATGGACTTGTTTGACAAGTCCTCCATGCTCCTCCAGCTGCCGCACTGCTTGCATTCCACACGAATGGACGCCAGACCAGCGGTCGCCGCAGTCGTGTCAACGGTAAAGTAAAGCCGGTCGGTCGACTTACAGCTTTTTGAGCCATTCGGTCCGCTGTGAGCCCAGTAGCGCCAATCGACATCGTCGAGATGGCCGTTTGCGCAAGCGGAAACGAATCTCATGGGTACCAGCTTCCCGCCACAGCCATCTCTGGGGCAGACCGGTTCGGAATCTTTCTTCTCCATATTGGTCTTCCATTGCGTCATGGCGCGGCATTTTTCGCAAAACATTGCCTTCGGAAATCTGTGCACTGTCAGCGTGGGTTTCTTTTCCCCGGGCGCCCTCAAAATCTTGTGCAGTCGGGATGAAAGGCGCTTCAAATCGATTATTCGAAGCTGCGATTGGCTCCATGTTTCAATTCCAGGTATGAGAAACGATTCCTGACCGACATCAATGACAGCCCCCACTCCAGCCATTCCAGCTACTGCACTTGATCGGATTTCGCGTTTCATGGTCACACCGCCGCAATTTGGATCATTTTAACCACCAGCTTCAATGGGGTATCGACATGTCGCAGCGACTGCAGTGTTTCCCGCCCTTCACCGGGTTCCCGGAACGGGCGAATCAGCTGGGCATGCTCCCGGCCTCCACTTTGAAATCGCAATTTCGCACCATGTTCGCTGGCGTGATCGGCCCAAAAAGAAATAAATTTATCGAGGCAGGCCCTGGACTCGGAAATATCGCCATCGCCTGCCTTTTCGACACGCTCGAGATAGTCATCTGCAAGCTTTTTGATGGTTGCCATCTGGGCATTCACCCTGGAAGCATGTGTGTTGGCATGTAGCGGGGAGACCATGCGTACCAACGCCAAAAATGCACCATGGAGTCCCCGCTCCTGGGCCGGGAGGGCGAAAGGCGTCACGCTCGTCGGCTCGACATGCCGGTAATAGCCCTTGTGAAAAGCCCTGAAGAACTCGTAGTGCGATCGATCGCGTGGCTTTGAAGGAGAAAACAGTGCGAAAACGATGCCCGGCGGGCGCTTGGCATCACGCCCAACCCGGCTTGAAGCCTGGATGTACTCCGAAACGGTCTTGGGCTGTCCATTCACCATCATCAACCCGAGCCGCTGGACATCGACACCGACCGACAGCATGTTGGTACAGGCGACGAAATCGAGCGCTGACGCATTCGGAATTGATGTGCCCAGCTGATGCAAGGCTTCAGGTATCTCGCTGTCCTTGAGGTTTGCGGACAGTTCCTTGACACCCGCGCCTGAAATTGACCTCTGTTCGCCCAGTGCCCTGAGCCGCGCCGGAATGTCGTCCCTCGCGAGCGAAAGAGTCTTGCCAAGTTCCCGTTTGCTGTTGTGATAGGCCACCAGCGTCCACCAGGTGTCCGCGAGCACACCAATCCGATCGCGCATGATGCCGCCGCTTGCAAGCAGAGCCGTCGATGCAATCACGTTCGAGAATGTGGGCGTATGCCCCTGGCCCATGGCCCCGATGTAGAGTCTCCCCGGCACTCCCTTCTGAATCTTCGAATAAAACGAGTCTGCCGCGTCAAGGCCCGGGGGAGGGAAGAGGGCCGCATCCCGCCCGAACAGCTTGCGAATCTGATCGTCCGCCCTCCGTATGGTCGCCGTAGCACATATGTATTTTGCCGGCGCACCAAGGTTGCCAATCGCCGTGTCGATCGAAGCCTCGTAGATTCCTGCCAGCGTACCCAGTGGCCCGGAAATGAGGTGAAGCTCATCCTGAATGATCAGTGACGGGGGTGAGACATCTCTGCCTGTCCCGAAGAATGCCCGTGCCTCATCACGCCAGGCGAGCATCGCAAATTTGTCGACCGTCCCCAGCAGCATCGTCGGAGGGTGGTCATACAGATGTTGATCGATGAAGCTTATCGGCAGCGAATCGTGGAACGAACAGTCTGGATTGGGACAAAAGACCTCGATGCCTCCCCCGGCTTCGCGTAACCCCAGCCCCTCGTCGCCTTCATATTTCTGCGGTGGGACGATGTGTGTCGCGCAGACAGGGCACTGCTTCAGGGGAACCTTTGCCCCCTCAACCCTTCCGATGGTCCCACGTATCATGTTCAGGTTCGCGATCGCTCCGTCCCTTCCCGTGTATTCGTTCGGGGATGAATCCTTGCCAACCCACAGTCCAAGGCTGAATGGGTATTTCCCCGGGGCCTCGCCTGCCCGACGAAATGTTTCCAGCGCGCATATCAGGCTGCCTGCGCGCTCGAACTGCTGGATGGTCAGTAGGCGTAAGGTGTATCGCTTGATGACTGCCGTTCCATCCCCGCGATCGCCTTCCATCACTCTTCGGCGAAGCATCTCGAACGCGGCGACTGCCAGATAGGCCTCGGTTTTGCCACCGCCGGTAGGGAACCAGATCAGATCCACGATCGAGCGATCGTTGTGCTTCGGGTTCCAGAGCCCTCTCAGGGACAGCAGAAAGAAAGCCAACTGGAAGGGTCGCCAGCGGAATGAGTCAGGATCAAGTGAAGCGAGATCGACATCGATGAATTGCTCGCCTGGCTTTCGCGCGCGGTTCGCATTGGAGCGGGCAATACTGAGAAGCATGGCCCGATTTGCCTGGCGGAATATGGCCATCGCCTTCGGCTCTGATGAGAGCAGCGCCACCCCGTCCTTCATCCTGAGCAGAACGGCATCGATGCGTTTCAATACCCGTTCCTTCGGCTTGTCAAAGCGGGAAGCGACCACTTCCGTTACCAGTCGGTCCCGCCATAGCTGGTACGCGTCAATAAACGCCGAAAACGCTGGAAACGGGTCGAATTTCGGGTCCTGCAAACGACATATGGAAAGCGCCTCCTGAACCCCGGGTGGCAGCGATTCGATATCCGTTGTTACCGGCGGCACCTCCACCGCCGGCATGAAATCGACGGCTACGGCGTCGACCGAGCCGCCTATCGGCTCTGACCATGCAACGCCGCACCCATGACCGACTGCAAAAGTCGGCAATGAACGGTATTGCAACGCCAGCTCCTGGGTTTCCTCATCCTCACTAACACTCGGCGCATCCGGATAGGCAGGGACCCCGGAGGCTGGCCTGCATTTCATTTGCACCTGGAAAAGGATGTCCTCGGTACGGACGCCCGTATTCTCTTCTGACTCCCGCTCATTAACCAGCGATACCGTGGCGATCCGGACGCCCTGGGCCCGACGAATGAAGAGGTGCAGGCTGGCCCTGCCTTCGAACACCAGCTTCCTCTGTTTGCCATCGGCGTCCGTCGAAAATTCAATGGCCACATTATCTTTATCGATGACGAGCGGAATCCGCTTCCATACTTGCGGAATCTTTCTCGACGATGATTGGCCCGATCTACCTCCTGAAGATTCGTGTGCAATCAGCTCGGCCTCGCGGCGCTCATACCTTGCTCCCGCGAGCTCGACCCGAATCTGTCTCTCCTTCTCCATCAAGGCGAATGTGAGGCCCACGGATGCCGGCAGCTTCTGAAAAAGCATGTCCATCGGCGATTCGATCTCATCCTCGTCACCGTCGGCGGCTTGGTCACTGCCCAGATCCTCTTCTTCGGATATTGCCCCACCGGCACTCGCTCCCTTAGGAAAAATCATTCCTGTCAGGTAGCGCTTGTTTGGCTTTTCTCGCACCTCCTCAGCTGGTGCCGACGGGCCGATCAATCTCGACCTGACCTCCCCGACAAATTCTTCCCGAAGGGCTTCGTTGGATTTCTTGTTCATGGGCTCAGTTCCGTTTGAACGACTGCTTTACAAGAACCTTCATAAATGCGCTGAAGGCAGGAGAAACCATCATCTGGAGCGATGCCGATGCCCGCGACATGCCGATGTAAAGAAGCGACTCGCCCCGGATTCCACCCGGCAGCAAATTCAGGTCAACGAGAAACACGACTCTTGATTCCAGACCACGGAACTCGGGAATAGAACAGACTACACCATGGCTGGAGGACCGGATTTTCCCTTCGGCAGAGAGTGGTCTGAATATTTCTGGCAAAAGTTTGAGCATTTCTACGCAGACCGGGCCAGAAAGACCATTGGCCCCCAATATCGCAATTTGACTTGGCTGTATTCCATCTTCCAGCATATTGGTCACCATCGTGCGAAGGTACGCAATCTCTCCGTCCGGGTTGGAAACCTTATGAAACCCGACCTTGATGCCAAACCCGTCGATCTGTGCCGTTCCAACATCTGCATCCAGAAGAGATCTGATTGTGGTCACGATCTCGCGTGTCGATCGCACGTTCCGATTCAGGGTCACAGCCACCGAATTGGCAGCGAGCGCGTCGATACATGCCCGATCCGGCGGTACGTCCATGAACTGGAGATTAGGGTCCATGAACCATCGCCAGCGCCCTTCCGTCAGCCCCCCAGGCAATTGCGCAAACAAGGATTCCAAATCAGCCGTCTGAGCGTAATCCTGGCCCTCATCGACAATCAGCGTGTCCGTGCCAAACGGGAGAGTCGAGGTCACTACAGGAATGTCAAACTGCGCCATGCGCGACTTCAAGGCAAGCGACAGAGACTTTCCCCCGGTCACGATGGCCGGCTTCTTGCCGGAAGCCATCTCGGCACGGGCACAGAGTGTGGCCAGTTCGGTCTTGCCTGTCCCCGCACCACCAGTGACACAGAGCCGCGGGTTTGACTCCAAGCTTTCAAGAATTGAAAACTGCTGCTCGGTCAGCCGAATCGATTCATTCTGTGCAGAGCAAACCGTGAGACCAAGCGAGTTCGCAGCACTGAGTTCGGACACGATGATCTGGCGAATCTCCTCAATTTCCCCGTCATCCAATGCAAAGTCCGCTGCCTCATGCTGATCAAACGGAATGTTGGAGAGCCAGTCCGAGAAAACAGACACTTCTTGACAGGTCTTGATGTCGGCAAGTCGCGCAGGTGGCAGCTCCGGAATTTTCTTGTTGAAACTGCAGAGCGGAAAGACCACCCCCCACCTACAGCGCACCTTCCGACCCACATGAGCGGTGAGGAGTTTTTCCAGCGCAATCGTCGCCGACAAGGCCTGGCGCGCGGGTCCTTCCGTCGAGATGATGGCCTGCTTTCGCGCATTCTCGTAGTGCCATTCCTTGCCCGCAGTCGTGACAGTACCGCCCTTGACCTCCAGCAGGGTTACTCCGGATCGGTTAACAATCACAAAGTCCGCCTCACCCCAGCGCTTGTACTCATGTTCGGGAAGATTCACCGAATGAACGGCGAACCCATGCTCGTCGGGAATTTTGGCGAGAAGATCATAAACCTTCGCCTCACCCAGATATCGCGGCCGAAGTTGATATCGTGGGTAGATGTTCATCGATCCCCCAATCGGCAACCAGCGAACCAATACGCATCAGACTCATCGACGGCCTGTCTGGATCGGAAGTCCAAACCAATTCTCGACGATGCATTTGCACACCCCCGCATCACACAAGCCATCGTTTCCATTGACTCATCTTGGCTCACATTTGCCTATCGGTACTATCCATAACAAACCCGTGAGAGTCTTTACGAATTACTGCAGCGGTTTTCTGTGATGATATATAGATATGGCAACTTATGTTGTATATTTTTCTCGCGGTGCGGGCTGCCAATCATTCAAGTGTTGAGCGGTTTATTATTTGCGCGATTCCATGGCAAGGACATTCAGGGTTCGCCGGGTAATCCCCCTTTTTTGGGGGATATTAAGGGCATCGCCGGATGGATGATTCCGGTTCATTCAACCTGAGGGGAGTAGCATGACTGCGCAAATCCGTGAAAATCTGATCTACGACGGTCGGAATCTGTCCATGTGTACCGAACCGCTGAGCGACTACTTTGCCCTCGGCGGCCGGAAACCCGAGTTCAAGTTCAACTGTACCGCGCTATGGCGGGGCTATGTTGGCACCTGGGAAATTGTTGGTGACCGGCTTTATATCGTCAGCCTGAAGGGCACGCTCAAGGATGGCACCGCGGCGACACTGGAGAGCGTCTTCCCCGGCTATACCGAGCGGGTGTTCGCGCATTGGTACACAGGAACGCTCCGACTCCCGGAAGGCGAGCGGCTCAAATATGTCCATATGGGGTATTCCAGCATCTATGAGCGCGATCACTTCCTCAGTGTCCAGAAGGGCATCGTGGTCGGCAGCCATGTACGCCAAAACAGCGAGGCAGAAGGGGACGACGAGAAATGATCTACCTGTACGGGTACCTCGGGATTGGCGCCATCCTCCTGGCCGGTATCTTGATTTCGCACCAATTGACGAAGTCACTCGCCGACGATCTTGTCAGCGAGGTACTGCAGGCCACTGACCCGAGAAGCAATCAATGGTGGTGGAAACCGCTGAACAAAGTAGGGGTGCCGATACTCTTTGCCATCGCGGTAACGGCAATATGGCCCCTTGTGATCTACTGGAAAGCCAAGGAAATGGTCGACGCCCGTCGTCCTACCCAGAACAAGGAGCCGCCCAAGGAGTTCGCGGTTACCCAAGAGCATCTCCGGAGGCAATGGACCGTAGCCGAGATCGAATCGGCCGAAACCGTTGTGGATCCATTGAATGCAGCGCCACGCATTCCGTTTGGCCATCTCAACCCGGCCTGGGAGACCTTCAAGCCGTTAATGGCGGACGGTGACCAGATCTGGTCGTTTTATGCCCATTGGACGACGAAATGGGGACATCACGAGGTGCGGGACGGCTATGTCCTCGTGCGAGGAGGATCCATCGGACCGCATTTCCTCGCACGCTGTGAATACATCGAAGAAGAAGACAGCGAATAGAGAGAAGATCGCCGATGCTATCCCTCCGCCAAAAGCTGGCGCACCAAAACGGCAAAATCTGCGCTGGAGCCGCTTGATTGCGCACTATCCGTGCGTGTCCGGAAACAGCAGCACATCCTCTGGCAGGATGCCCGCGCCGAACGACACCCACTCTGGCCGTGCGGGGATGCGATAAATACGGATATCGTCATAGCGCGCGTCGATGAGCGCCGCCAATTCCTGTTTGATCCGTACCATGCCGATGGCACTCTCGTGCACCACCCAGACCGAGAACTGCAAAGGCGTCGCAAACCGCTTCACGGCGCGATGCACGCGCCCCAGGCGGCGCGGATTAGCAATGTCATACGCCAACAGCCACACCGCCGACTCGTTTAACGCCATGACTCCAGTCCCTCCCGCAAAAAGCGGTGTAAGCGCGCAAGGTGCGCATCCACCTGATCCTGAAGCCCAGGCCCTAGCCGCTGCAACACCTGCAACAAAGCCTCGGCCTGACCGTGCATGGCTACGCCCAGCCCTGCCATCTCCAGACTCAACGACAACTCGATAAGCCCTAGCAGATCCGCGCGCAGATCCAGGACCTCCCCATCCAGCGCCCAATAGCGCGGCTCCACCCCCGCCTGCAACACGCGCTTACTCACATGCGACGCCAAGGCTCCCTCGTAGAGCGACCAAGCCGATAGCACATGTACATTGCCCTCCGGCTGCACCCACAGGCGTACCTTCTCGGCATGCATCTGCGCCGTCACCTCTCGCCCCAGCGCCGCCTGCGCCTGCTCCCATTGGTGTACCAGGCCCATGCGCCGCGCCCGCAGCCAGTTGGCATAGCGCTCGCGCCAATCTGGCAGATCAACAAACTCCCGCAGCAGCTTATCCAGGCGCGAAGGCGCTACCTGCGCCGGCTGCACAAAACCAACCGGACACCCATCTGTGTCCACTAGCACCAACGGAATACGCATCTGCATACACGCCACCAAGGCTGCCGCCGAAAATGTCACCGTCTGATCCGCAATCACCCGGGAAATACGCGCCAGCGGATACGCCACCACCGCCTTCCCCTGCCGCGCCACGCGCAAGGCCGGCCCTGCCACCTCCACACGCGTCGCCGTCCGGCCGCGCAGATACAGCGGCAAAGGCGCAGATTCCACCGCTGGCGCACGCAAGGCCCTCATACCCCATCCACCTCCATCTGATCCTCCAACAACACAAAGGCGCTGCCTTCCGTGCGAAACGCTGCCGCCAGGCCCCGGCAACGCCGCCGCAGCGCCTGCCGCCAAGGGCGTGCCGCCGTCTCGAAGCCCGCATAAAACCCCTCGCGTCCCGCCTTACCCAACAGACACGCACCCTTATCCATGCTGAAATGCTCCGGTCGCAGCGTACGCTCGCGAAACAGCGACCAAACCCAGGCATCCAGACGCGGCCGTAAAGGCTCGATCAAATCCGAAGCCAGCGACTCACGGCCAAACGCTGGTCGGTGAAAAAAGCCCAAAAGCGGATCCAGGCCTGCCGTATGAGCCGCCAGAACCGCATCGAAGTGCAGCAGCGTATAGCCCAGTGACAGGCACGCATTCACCGGGTCACGCGGGGGACGCCGATTCCGCCCGGAAAAATTCAAGGACGGCGCAAACAACGCACCAAAACCTTCGAAATAGGCCCGTGCCGCAGCCCCCTCCACGCCGCGCAGCGATTCAGGAACCAACACATCATCGCGAACCCGCACCAGTGCCGCATCCAACGCCGCCGCCGCATCGAACAACGGCTTGCGAGCATCCGGACGCGATGCCAGCCCCAACGCAAGCACCCGGCGCTGGCCAATGAGTTTCGACCACACCAGATGCCGTGCCCACGCCTGCTGCCAATCCGCATCAAACACCCGCCGTGCCTGTGCCAGACGAACCGCCGCATCCTGATGCTGCGGCCCGAGTACCACTGCAATACGCCGGCTCTGCCGTTTCGAAAGCAACAACACACCCGCACCAGACTCGGCCAAGCGCGTCAGCACACCCGTGTCCAAGCGAATATTGCCTTGCAACACCACCCGATCCAGCAACCTCAGCGGCACCGAACCGCGGCGCCCGTCAGGCTCGTACAACGCCAACGCCGAGCCATCCAGGCGCAGCTCCAAGTCATGACGATCAAGCACTAAAGTTGCCATCACTCACCCAAAATAAAAATACGGCGCATCCACGGGCGCCTCGGCAATCCCCAAGGTCTGCACCGGTGAGCGCGGGTCCAGCCGCAGCAGCAGAAAGCGATCCTCCGACTCATCCAGCAACTGAGCCATCGCGTGCAGCAGTGCCGATTTCTCGCCGGCCGACAAAAAGCACTCATGCACCGACTTCTGACCGCCCGTTGCATAGCCACGCACGATCTCCAGCGCCGCCTTCAAGCGCCGAGGCTGGGCAATGTCATAAGCAGCGAGGAATAGCTGGCGATCCGGCACAACGCACTCCAACGAAACAACGCCGTCAGCATAGACCGGAGCCAAGCCACGCCTAGGTGCCGCAAGCTTGCCGGGCCCCGGCCGCTTAATCCCTTTTCTTTCAGGGCTTAGATTTGAATATGAACAAGTATCAACTCAACCAACTAATGGGGTCTTAATCCCTTTTCTTTCAGGGCTTAGATTTGAATACAAAATGAGTGACAAGAAACCACGCAAGGCAGAGTCTTAATCCCTTTTCTTTCAGGGCTTAGATTTGAATACAACATGAACCGCACCCGTCATACTGGTAGTCTTAATCCCTTTTCTTTCAGGGCTTAGATTTGAATGTTGAGTTGACTGCAACGCGGATCAACGAAAAGTCTTAATCCCTTTTGTTTCAGGGCTTAGATTTGAATTCTGTTGCGCGGCGCAGACTGGATTGTGGACGGGTCTTAATCCCTTTTGTTTCAGGGCTTAGATTTGAATCGTCGAAAGGCGAAGTGGGCGTCATTGATGGTCTTAATCCCTTTTGTTTCAGGGCTTAGATTTGAATTTAAGCATGAGGAATTGGCCGCATGGCTGGCGAAGGTCTTAATCCCTTTTGTTTCAGGGCTTAGATTTGAATTGAAGCTGTATCGAAGAACGCGGCGGGATTGATTGTCTTAATCCCTTTTGTTTCAGGGCTTAGATTTGAATCCGACAGGCGTATCCAGCAAGGTGAAGACCCCGTCTTAATCCCTTTTGTTTCAGGGCTTAGATTTGAATCCAAGGGCTCATACGAATTCGTGGCCAACAGCCGCGTCTTAATCCCTTTTGTTTCAGGGCTTAGATTTGAATCATACCTGCTAACCGAACAGGTCCGCCGCTTCACGTCTTAATCCCTTTTGTTTCAGGGCTTAGATTTGAATTTAAACCAAGGAGAAGATCATGCAACTGAGCCAGTCTTAATCCCTTTTGTTTCAGGGCTTAGATTTGAATTATGGCCTGTCCACCGCAATCACCCTGTCTGAGTCTTAATCCCTTTTGTTTCAGGGCTTAGATTTGAATTCAGCCAGCTACGCGCGGCGGGTCTGATTTTTGAGTCTTAATCCCTTTTGTTTCAGGGCTTAGATTTGAATCGAAACCCTACTCAAGGCGAATGTTAACGAACAGTCTTAATCCCTTTTGTTTCAGGGCTTAGATTTGAATCCACTGATTTTGATGACTCCATCCCGTTCTGGTCTTAATCCCTTTTGTTTCAGGGCTTAGATTTGAATCCCTCACGACGCCGATTTATTCGGCGGCAGAAATGTCTTAATCCCTTTTGTTTCAGGGCTTAGATTTGAATGTATGATGTAATGAACGAATTCGGCGAAGAGTAGTCTTAATCCCTTTTGTTTCAGGGCTTAGATTTGAATGTATTCGAGATTAAAACCACAATGCAAAGCTTTGTCTTAATCCCTTTTGTTTCAGGGCTTAGATTTGAATTTCGCAGAACGCTGTATCTGCACTGAAGGAGATGGTCTTAATCCCTTTTGTTTCAGGGCTTAGATTTGAATTGATTAAGTATTGCAAGCAGGATGTCAGGGTGTTGTCTTAATCCCTTTTGTTTCAGGGCTTAGATTTGAATATAGCCCTAAAACGCGTTATGAGCCGTTTTGACGTCTTAATCCCTTTTGTTTCAGGGCTTAGATTTGAATGGAGAAGATCATGCAACTAATAGCCGCTCTGTCTTAATCCCTTTTGTTTCAGGGCTTAGATTTGAATCCTCAACCAAGGAGAACGAAAATGAGTGACCGTCTTAATCCCTTTTGTTTCAGGGCTTAGATTTGAATGCACGGGATGAGGTTATCCGTGTTGGCCATAGCGTCTTAATCCCTTTTGTTTCAGGGCTTAGATTTGAATAGGTCAACGAGAACGGCACCTTTAGTGCCTTCGGTCTTAATCCCTTTTGTTTCAGGGCTTAGATTTGAATCCAAAAAGGGCGGCATCGCTAGGCTCTTCAGGTCTTAATCCCTTTTGTTTCAGGGCTTAGATTTGAATCCTCAACACCGCTGGGTTGCCGCCCGGATGTAGGTCTTAATCCCTTTTGTTTCAGGGCTTAGATTTGAATACGGCACATACATGCGGGTGATCAAAACGGACGGTCTTAATCCCTTTTGTTTCAGGGCTTAGATTTGAATCGCGCGGGATATCAAAA